>Ga0115564_10002870_pt1 | contig 14771 bp, 18 predicted proteins | sample COGITO_mtgs_1105_7_FD_88680 | JGI IMG/M metagenome (GOLD analysis project Ga0115564, IMG submission 88680) | Pelagic marine microbial communities from North Sea - COGITO_mtgs_110523 | ecosystem: Environmental > Aquatic > Marine > Epipelagic | place: Germany:Helgoland, sampling site Kabeltonne...
TCGGTGAGGTCGGTAGCAACTGAAATATCGCGGCGCCCCCTTGAGTACACCATCATGGGTCGACAGCCATACCGGAATCGGGTAGACCACCATGGCGACAGAAGACAACGGCGCGATTGACTACATGCTGCGAACCACGCAGCAACATCATGTGCAGCTCAGCTTGATGGCGGACCAAAAGGCGAACATCATGATCGCCTCGACCAGCATCTTGTTGACGTTCTCGTTCGCGAACTTCAAGCAACAGAATCTGTTCTGGGGATTCCTTGCGCTGTTCATCTTCTCGTTCGGCGCACTGATACTTGCGATCCTGGCGGTGATGCCTCGGTTACATCACCATCAGAGTGGCTCGATGAATCCGCTGTTCTTCGGCGACTTCAAACATCTTGGGCTTGAAGAATACCAAGACGTCATGCACGAGGTGATGCTCTCGGATCGGGCAACATACAACGCACTGATTGCCGACATTCACGCACTCGGCACAACGCTAAGCGACCGGAAGTATCGATTCCTGGGTATGAGTTATCGGACCTTCCAGGCGGGCATCACCACCGCCGGATCGCTCTTCGTGCTGCAAACCGTTCTGTTCTACTTCACCTGATGATGTCCTCTGCCGCCGGATACCGGGGACTCATGCGAAGGGCCGCGCACGCCCTTGCAGTCGCGTGTCTGCTTGCGGCCTGTGGCACTGCGGGTTCTGCGGACAACGTCGCCGAAAGTCCCGAAGGGTTCCGGGTTGTCTTAGGCGGATCGAGTGGACCGTCGAACGCCACGTTGTGGGACGACGGCCGTCCCACAACTATGGCAACAGCTCCCTGACTGGTCTGTTCATCGAAGACGACGTGGTCTACGCCGCAGGCCGGACCGGCCTGCTGAATCGGGCTGCTGTGTGGACCGATCACAAGTCGGAACGTGTCGCTGGCTCGGGTGCAACCGTGCTCGGGTTGTGGGTCGACGACGGTCGGCCTCACCTGGTCGGGACATCCGGTTTCACCGATCGAGGCACGATCTGGGTCGGCGACGAACGAAACACGTTCGGCGAAGCCAACGCCAATGCCACCAACGTCACCGTTGATGGCGACGACGTCTACGCAGCCGGCACCATCGGCAATGCTGTCGAGTTCGCAGGTCTGTGGAAGAACGGCGTCTGGGCGGCACTCGATCAGTCCGAGGCCAAGGTCAACGACTTATTCGTATCCGATGGCAAGGTCTACATCGTCGGTGGTTACGGCCTCGCCGAGCGCGCTGGCCTGTGGGTTGATGGCGAACTAACTCCTATCGACGACGTCGGCGTCGTTGTCAATCATCTCTTCGTCGAAGATGGCGTCGTCTACTTCGCCGGCTGGTCGCGCTCACAAAGTGTCGCCGCATATTGGGTTGATGGCGAGCGCGTCGACCTCGAGGAGAACGCGTTGATCACCGATCTGTTCGTGCGCGACGGGACCGTCTTTGTTTCAGGGTCCTATGGTCTCCGCGGCCAGGCCGCCTACTGGGTGAACGGCGAGCGCGTAGACATCGACGACCCGAACGCCGAGGTCCATCTCATCTTCGTGACCGCTGATCCAGCCTAAACAATCGCTGGGTCCTTTGCCGAGGCGTGCCGCTCAAGCCGCTCGATCAGATCCGACGCAGTGTCAGCCGCTCAGACCAGGCGCGAGCCGTTTCAGGAGGGCTCGCGTGCGTTCGCGCTCGTCGGGCGAAGGCGTAAACTCTGATGCCGCGTAGTCGGTGACTCCGGCGTCGGCCAGGCCTGCGAGTCGGTCTTCGACCTCGGCTTCAGAACCAACCAAACCGAGCTCGCCAGGTTCGTTCACGCCTTCTCGCTCGAACATTGCCTGGTACGAAGGCAGTTGCGCATACATGGCCGCGGTGGCGGTGATGCGACTGCGGATGGCGGCTGGCTCGTCGGTCACACAGATCGGCAACGTCGCCAGGACCCGAGGTTTGTCACGACCAGCTGCGGCGGCTGCCTCGCTCATGGTCGGCACAATGTGGTTGCGGATCGTCTTTGGACCGACCCAGGCAAGACTGGTGCCTGCGGTACGACCCCCAGTTAGCCGCAACGTCTGTGGCCCAAGAGCCGCCACCAGGACCTGCGGTGGTCGAGTCGAGGGTCGAAACACCGTTGCCCGACAGGACAACGACTCGCCCTCGTAGTCGACCGACCCATCTTCTATGAGCGGCACCAGTATCGAGAGGTAGTCGCGCAGATGCCGAATCGGTTTGTCATCGGTGAGCCCGAGTTCACTCATCATCGGCTGATGCGACAGGCCAATGCCAAGCGTCAATGCACCGTCCATCGCTGACTGCGCCGTGAGTGCCTGGCCAGCCAGGACCATGGGATGACGGGGATAGGTCGGGATGACCGCGGTGCCCAGTTCCATGGTTCGCACCGACTGGCCGACCACGGTCAGCACGGTGAGTGCGTCCAGTCCCCCAGCTGGATGTTCGGCAACCCAGTAGCTGTCGAAGCCATCGGCCTCGGCCGCCTGAGCATGTTCGACGAAAGCCTCGACGGAGGCCTTGGCCACCAGGGCCGTTGCATTGAGTCCTATACGCATGTCGCCGATGGTAGTGATCGTCGACTTCCGCCTCGACAACCCGCACATTCGAAACAATGGGTGATAGCCATACCCAATGACCCATCTGAGGGGACGTCAACAAATAGATTGTCAGTACGCTCACGCCATGAGTCCTACGAGCAGCCTCGCGAGCCCTGGAGCGACACCTCGATGATCCCACCACTAAGCCGGTCCTAGCCGATGCACGGCAAGCCTTCTTGGAAGCAGCGACACGCATCGAAGCACGAGTCGATTCATACCAGCACCCACTGGCTGGGCTCGAAGGCGAAGAGCTCTTCGTCGACGTTGCCGAAGTCGGTCCTGTCGACGCAACGTCTGTGGTGCTCGTTGTGTCTGGCACACACGGTGTCGAGGGATACCTCGGCTCTGCGCTACAACGCCATCACCTCGAGACCCTTGACCTTGCGACCCTAGAGGGTGAGATCAGTCATGGTCAGAGGGACGTCGCCTTCATCTTCGTGCACGCGCTGAACCCCTACGGTTTCTCCTGGGTCCGTCGGGTGAATGAAGACAATGTCGACCTGAATCGCAACTTCGTTGACTGGACGCAATCACATCCCCGAAACGACGACTACGGCTTGCTGGCCGACACGCTCGTGCCCGCTTCATGGAGCGACGAAGAACAAACCCGTACCCGAACCGACCTGATGGCAGCGCTGACAGATCTCGGACTTGAGCGCTCGCAACAGATCATTTCCGGTGGACAATTCGACCATCCCACCGGCCTCTTTTATGGGGGCACAGGACCGACATGGTCACACCGTTGGCTTCGTGACTTCGTGCACCAGCGGCTGGAATCTGTAGATCGCGCCGCTGTCATCGACCTCCACACCGGCCTTGGCCCGTGGTCACACGCCGAGCTGATCAGCTCCGAACCAGCAGGCAGCGCAGCCCTTGCACGTCAACGCTCGTGGTGGGGCCAGATCACCTCGCTCAATGAAGGAACCAGCGTGTCGGCAGAAATCACCGGCGAATGGCTCGCCGCACTCAGTTCCTTCGCTCCCAACACCGAGTTGACAAGCGTCGCTATCGAGTACGGCACGGTGGACACCGTGCTGGTCCTCGAGAGTCTGCGCGCCGATGCCGTGTTGCACGCAACCGGCAGCCAGACGTCACCCGATGCTGCTGCGATTCGAGAGCAGGTACGTTCTGCGTTCATCGACGATGACCCCGCATGGCTCCAGGCATGCTGGCCGAGTTACGAGACCGTGTTCACCGCGGCAGTGAACCAACTGGGGAACACCTGAGCTCAAGCACCCCGCACGGTGTTGACAAGGGCGGCTGCGACTTCGGCTTCGGGGCAATCGTTGGAACGCCAACCGATCATGAGGTCGGGACGGATCAGCACCAGGCTTGCGGCATAGACCTCGGCCACCATGGGTTCGACTAGCTCGAGAACCTGTAACGGCAAGCCCGCTGCAGCTGCAGCATCGATGATCGGCGTGACATCGGGGGCATCTGGTCCGATACGCAGCAGCGTGAAGTCGGGCCCCAGCCGGTCGAACAGCGCCTGGCCATCGTCGAGCCACACGTGGGGTGCTCTATGGCCGGGTCGAGCGACTGGCACATACCGGCGGGCATCGTCAGCCGGCTCGGGCGTGCCGTCGGCAACCACGATCGGTGAACCTTCGTAGCGGTACCCGAGCAGCGTGCCCGACGAGGCAATGAGTTTCTCCTGCTCCTTGATGTCTGCCTTGAGCATCTGGCGGACTGCGTCGCCTTCGGGGCTTTCCTCGTCGATCTCGTCGCCGTGCTGCATGACCCGGTACAGATGGTCAAAGCAGTCGGCAGCCTCTTGTGTATTGCGATGACCAATCGGGCGTCGCTCGTGGTCATAACTTGCGAGAAGTCCCGGGCCAGCCCATCCGTCGAGAGCTGCCTGCAGTCGCCACGCCAACTCGATGGCGTCGGACACGCCGGTGTTCATACCAAATCCGCCAGTGGGACTGAACAGGTGCGCCGAGTCACCAGCAAGGAAACAACGACCTTCGGAGTATCGCTCGGCGACCAGAGCGTGGGCATCCCAAGGCTGGACCGAGTGCACGTCGATATCGAAGTCAGCGCCGACCACATCCTTGATTACCTGGACGGGGTCGACATCTTGCCAGTCCTGACCTTCGTCGAGAATCAGGTGATAGGTATAGGTCTGATCGTCGTCCCACGTAAGCATGAAACCACGGTGGTCCTTATGCAACGGGAAGAAAATATTGCCGTGCCCGAATGGGTGTTGGTTGATCATGTCTGGCGCTCGGAAGTAGACGGACACGAATGACGCCAGGCTCGACGTTCCCTCGTAGCCAATACCGAGTTGACGGCGCACGGTTGATCGGCCGCCGTCGCACCCCACCAGGAACGATGTCTCGACCGTCTCGACCCGACCGGTGGTGAGCTCCTCGACACGGCAGGTGACCCTGTCGCCGTCATCGACGAAATCGAGAAGCCGCCATTGAAAACGAAAGTCGGTCGTCGGCTGCTCAGCGATGTAGTCCAGGATCACCTGCTCCACCTCGTTCTGGCCGGTGATGGTCTTGAGATACGGCGACCAGTTGTGCTCGGCCTCGGTATACCCACCGGACTGTCTGGTCAGCAGGAGCTGATCAAATGGCGGCAAGGACACCCGATGGATCTCACGGCCGTGCAGTGTCGTGACCCACAGGTACTCGGCCGAAAGATCCGGAGGGATGCCCGCGTTCGTGATCGCTTCATCGACGCCCCATCGCCGGTAGTACTCCATGGTGCGGTTCGCCACAGCGTTTGCCCGAGGGTGATCGTTGAGTCCGGGGCGTTCCTCGAGCACCAGGCATTCGACGCCCCGCCAACCGAGTTCAGCAGCGAGAGACAGTCCTACAGACCCCCCGCCGACGATGACGACTGGATACGACGACTGCAGCGACTCGTCACTTCGAATCACGACGGAGTCACAACAGGATGAAAGGCCCGGATGGTTACAGACTCAAACAAACCGGCACGGTTGTAGGGCTCGTCTGCGATGAAGTCGACGGCGGCGGCCCGGTCAGAAAAGTCCATGACGATCATGCTGCCGATCGCTGTCGTGCCATCGTCTGCCACCAGCGGCCCACCGAGGTACATCGCATCGAGGTGGCCTCCAACAAACTCTCGGTGCGCTTCGACAACCTCCGCCCGCAGGTCAGCGGCATCAGGCCGATCGATCATGTGAATCACAAACAGCATTGCCTCAGTCTTTCCCGGTAGGCCAGCGCCAGCGAAATCCAATAACGAACCCGTGCCAGGCACCTGTTCGTTATTCGGCGAACGAGGCGAGGCTTCGGTGTTGCGCTATGAAGGTTTGCACGGTGGCGTTGAATGCGGTGGGCGCCTCGAGGTTGCTGAGATGGCCTGCACCATCGAGCACTTCCAGCTGCGCATTCGGCAGAAGCTCGTTGAGATCATGACCGAGTGATGGTGGGGTGAGCTGGTCTTCGCTGCCGAAGATCAACTGGACCGGCATCGTCAACTGGTCAAGCACATCGGCCTGGTCGAAGGTGGTCGAGGCACGCAACGTCTTGAGATACGAGTCGACTCGTAGCTGCAGGATGCTTTGGCGCAGTTCCTCTTGTATGTCCTGTGGGCAGTTGGGGCTGACGAGTGAGGCGATCAGCCGAGGCGCCAAATCGGCGAACGTCTTGCCTGCGAGCAATGGACGTTCACGAAGTTCGATGTACTCCCGCTGCTTCTCGGGCGACAGTGCGTTCGTGAACCCGTAAAAACAATCACACAAGGTCAATGTTGCGACTCGGTCGAGGTGACGGGGAGCGAAGTCCATCAAAATACGAGCACCCATCGACAGGCCTACGAAGTGGGCTTGGGCAATGCCGAAGTGGTCGAGCAGCCGAGCCATGTCGTCGCCGAACGAAGAGAAGTCGAGCGGCCCGTCATAGTTGGCCGAGTCGCCGTATCCCCGGGCATCCCAGGCGAAGCAGGTGAAGGACATCGACAGATCAGCCACCTGCCGGCGCCAGTTTGACCGGTTGCCACCAATGCCGTGCAGGAAGACAACGGGCGGTCCGCTGCCTTCGACCGCCACGGCAAGTCGTGGATCACCGTCGACGAACTGCAGTGAACTCAACGATCTAACCGAGCGCCGACTCGACCAGTTGTCCGCCAGCAACGACCTGGGTGCCATCGACCGTGATATCGCAGTTACGCATCGGCAGGTCGAAGTGACACGACGTGAACCGCTCTGCGAACTCGTTGGCTCCGGTGGAGAACAGGAAGCTGCCTGCGATCGCCCGCATCTCGGTGCCGTTGATATCGCCCTTGTCGTACATGGTGAGCGAGTCCCACCGGGCACCCGGATTCAGACCCCAACCCACGTGCGACACCGCGTAGGCGTTCGGGTCGTTCCAACCCTGGTAGTAGTCACGCATGAGTTGGGCATCGAGGCCGCTTCCTGCGATCGACACCACCCGGTCGTCCTCTACGGTGAGCACCACCTGTGATTCGAAGTACCGCTTGAACGTGAGGTTGATGTCGCCAACATCGAGGATCACGGTGCCGTTGGTTGTGTTGGCCAGAGGGAAACACAGCGCCAGACCTGCGGGCCAATACGCGATCTTGTCGTTGGGTCCCAATATGCCACCGCCACCTCGACTTGGTGCACCTGTGATGTCGATCTGCAGGTCCGTGCCAGCGGGCGACGTGACACGCATGGCCGAACCGGCATCGAGTAGCGACAACGCCTTGAGTGACTGCTCGTGCACAACCGGATCAGGGCGACAGCGCTCCAGCACCTCGGGATGTTCATTCGAGATCATCAGCACCCGGCCACCAGCGCTGAGTAGGTCCTGTCGGGCCTTGCTGTGCAGTAGGCCTTCGACCGTGCAGTCAACCACCAGCGAACACCCACCGAGGGCTGCCATGATCTCCGGGTACTCGTCGTACGCGTACGTTGCGCCGGTTGATCGCACCGGAAGCGGGTCCTGCAACTCGGGTGACGCCACCGTGACCCGCACGCCTCTGGCTCCGATGCGATGCAGCGCATGTTCGGTCAGTTCGACGAGCACCATGCGGCTCTGGCTCTCAGCCAGCACCCCGATCAGGTCACCTTCAGCGACTCCCGACAGACGCAGAAACTCCTCGAAACATGCAATCCATTTGGGTTCCAGCACTTCGATCACAGACCGAGTTTCGCTCAGCACCCCTCGAATCACGAAATCTACGGGCAAGACTCCGCACACCCCACGCCCTCGTCACGCGGGGTCTGACCCCGCGTCACCTGGGGTCTGACCCCGCGTGACGTGGGAGCTCGCTCGGGGTGGCCGCGTTGTGGTTGGGGGCTGGTGGGTGGAGACTGCGATATGCCCACCTTGGAACTAGTGACGGCGGAGTTCATGGACTCTGCTCCTTTCCGGATCGAGACCGACGTGACCGTGATGGCGCCCATCGACGCCTGCTGGGAGTTGATCGCGGACCAAGCATCGTGGGTGCAGTGGTTCGACGACATGTCCTCGGTCGATGCGACTCCGTGGTTGTGGACCGAACCGGGCCAGACGCGTGTCGTCAAGGTCAATGGTCTCAAGGTGCACGAAGAAGCGATCTCGCTCATCCCCGAACAGGAGTACGCGTTCGCTATCCGCAAGTGGCCGCTTCCTGTAGCCAAGAAAGCAGCCGAAGGCATCAGGCTCGAGGACCGCACGAACGGCGGGTCGCCTCGCACAACATTGACCTACATCGGAGCCTTCGAACCAACGTTTGTCGGCAAGCTCGCGCAGAAGATACTCACCAAACAGCTGACCGCTGCGTGGGGTCCGGCCCTGAAGAACCTTGGTGAGCTCGCCGCTGCCAACGCCTCGGAATGAGCAACAGCAGGTAGCGCATGGTCAGTCAGATCCCTTTCCCTGGGAACCGCTCCCGGTATACCGCTCCGATGATCAGCTCGGCCTGAAACAGACAGCAGCGCAGAAAAGCCATACGACCTGCCCGCTCGACACGCGAAAAGACTCGCAAATCAGGTGACGGGCGGCATAGCCCTAGCGTTGCTACTGGTATCGTCGGCGCCTGTGTCCTCCGTAACCGAGCCACTTGAGTCGATCCGTAAGCCAGCACGGGCCATGTTTGTCGTGGCGCTGATCTACGCATTCCTGGTGGGTGTGTCATCGCTCGAGTCCGGCATCAAGATCATGGGCGAGGACACCACCGAGCGCCTGTTCTCTGCTGCGGGCAACCCCATAGCCGCCCTGTGCATTGGCATCCTCGGCACGATCCTGGTGCAGTCTTCCTCCGCGTCGACCTCGATCATTGTTGGCCTGGTCGCTACCGGCAAACTTGGCGTCGACGACGCCGTCCCTATGGCAATGGGAGCGAACATCGGCACCACGGTCACCAACACACTGGTGTCACTTGGCCACATACGACAGTCCAGCGAGTTCCGGCGGGCATTCGCCGCAGCCACCGTGCACGACTTCTTTAATGTGCTCGCCGTTGCCATTCTGTTACCTCTTGAGGTGTTTTTCGGCATCATCAGTAGCACCGCCGAGGCAATCAGTGAACGGCTCGTGGGCTCAGCCGGATCCGAGTGGAAGAGCCCGATCAAGGCGTGGGTGAAGGAGCCGGTTTCCTGGCTCAAGAGTTTCTGGGAAGCAGTCGGCACCAGCAGCAATCTGCAGGGCACGCTCATGGTTGTCAGCGGACTGGTCATCATCTTGCTGGCCTTGGCGTTCATCACCAAGAACATGCGCTCGCTTGTTGCCGATCGAGTCGAACGTTCGGTCAACGCTATGTTGAGCAAAGGCGGAGGAGCAGCCGCGCTCGTTCTCGGGTTGGTCATCACGATCGCAGTGCAGTCATCCAGCATTACCACGTCGATTCTCATCCCACTCGCGGGCGCCGGTGTGATCACACTTCGCAACGCCTATCCCGTCACGCTTGGCGCAAACGTGGGAACAACCATCACGGCCCTGCTGGCTTCACTCGCCACTGGTGCGCCCGAGGCGCTCACCGTGGCCCTTGCCCACACCACCTTTAACGTGTTCGGCATCTTCCTTCTGTACGTAATCCCGCTTGCTCGCGACTGGCCGATCCTGGCTGCCGAACGCCTCGCTGACGTAGCCGTCAAGCGCCGCACGACCGCCGTGGCCTACGTCGCTGTGGTATTCGTGATTTTGCCGCTTGTCGGTGTTGCACTCCTGGGTTAACAATCGCACGAAAGGCGATTTTCTGTGGTTCTCTCATTCTTCAAAGGAAGCTCCGGCGAAGGCGACTTCGCGCCCATCGTGACCAGGGCAGTGACGATGCTCGGCGACGCGCGCCACTCGTTTGATCTTGCCTCCATGGTGTTGCTTACCGACGCGGAAGCATCGTCGGTTGCCGACGACGTCCGCGCCACCGACGAGCGCATCAACCAGGCCGAACAAGAACTCCGCAGCGAACTGGTAGTGCATGTCGCTGTGCAAGGCACTGCCGATATTGGATCGGTCCTTGGTTTCACCTTGCTACTGAAGAAGGTCGAACGGATTGGCGACCAGGCAAAGAACATCCTGGAACTTGCCGAGCAAGGCGTGTCCTTCGCCGACAGCAGCGAACGAGAAAGGCTGTTCGCCGAGCGTCAAGAACTCTCAGCGCTGTTCGCCGAAGCAGCCGAACTACTCAACGCATCCGATGCCGACACCGACGCGATCACCGAGTACACCAATCGGGCAAACGTTGCGGTTGCGCACTACCAGTCGAAGATCGACGAGTTCATGACGTCGGAACGACCCGGTCACGAGGTCGTACCACTAGCGATCTATTACCGCTTCCTTCGACGCATCGGCGCCAACCTCGTTGGTATTGTTCGCACGTCAGTCGCACCATTGCCCCATGTCGACTATCTCGACGATGGCGCCACCGACACCGACGACTAGCTGCGAAACTTGTTGCGACGACTTGTTGCGACACGCCGCCTCGTCAGGCGGATTCAGTTTCGACTTCAGGATCGATGAACTGAGCCATCGAAGTGTTCGGCTCACCTTTGAGACCGAGTTTCTTGCGCAACTTCACCAGCTCCTGCAAATCGTCACCCTCGATCGACAAGGTACGCACGACTTCGCCCGTCTCGGCAATCTTGACGTCGGTGACCTCGGCCTTGAGGTCACCAATAAAATAACGACGGCGTTGTTTGGTCACGAACACCACCCGCACACCTGAATCGGCGTCGAGTCCCTTGAGTGCGTCGGTCAGCTTGAACCGCTTCTCTTTGCGAAGCCGATCGAGGTCGAGCGCCTTGTACACAACATCGAACGGCGACGGCGTCGAATCTGCCGACCGATGTTTATCGGAGACCCACCGCTCGAAACCTTTGTCTTCGGCGATGAGTTGTTTGACTTTGAGCGTGTTATCCCGGATTTTCGCACTAAATGTCTCGTCGTCGACGAGCAGATAACAGTCTTCGAGTTCTTCGCGAACTTCGCTGTCGGCCAGCTTACGAATCAGCTTTCGCGCGGTGTGGTACTCGCCCCACACCCGGTACTCAAAACGCGCCGAAGGATGACCTTTCAGTATTTTCGATTTAGTTTTTGATGATGACATGTCAGTCCCAGAGTAGTCCGACGGCGCAGCTTGTCCCGACCAGGTCACCTAGACATGAAGCACATGGTGGCTGCGGCCGCGCAGCCGCTGCTTACCGAGCGAACCGGCGATAGCCCCACGTGGGCCTAGTATTCGGGGCACTACTACCGGAACCGGTGTGCACTACGGCCACCAGTCTACAGGACCTTGGCAATGAGCTTTGACCCAGATCGCACCACCGTGCTGCCACCGGTTGGTTACCCCATTACCGAAGAAATTCCGGCCGTTCCACCTCGTGGTGGGGGTGGCCGCGGCTCCTCCGGTCCCTCGGGCCCGTTGTTCCTGAAGCTGGTTGGGGGGCTTCTGGGTGTCGGCCTTGTCGCTATCGCAACACTTCTGGTCTACAACAGCCAGCGGCCGAACAACGGCGCATCGACCGCACCCAACGTCGTCGAGAATCCGACCCCAGTATTTGCGCCGAGCGTCAACCCGGCACCAACAGTGACTGAACTCGAGGATGGAAATCCCGGTTTCTGGCAGGTTGTTGGTGTTCCCGACGGGCTGAACATCCGGTCGGGCCCTGGTGTAGATAACGACATCGTGGGCTCGCTTTCAGTGGGCGACCGACATGTCTTTGGCACTGGCGAGCGCGCCACCGTCAACGGAGCCACATGGACCCAGATCACGTTTGGCGCCAACGATGTGACTGGCTGGGTCAGCTCCCAGTTTCTTGCCACCGACACACCCCCAGATCCGAGTGCTCCAGAACCAACGGTCACTCCAGCCACCGGCCAGTCAACCTCAATCGTGTGTTTCAGAAGCCAACGTGCTCCGAGCGGAACCGCCCGGCTTCAGTTCACCAATCGCACCCAGATCTCTGGACTGATTCGCACGATCGACGGCCAAACCGTCATCGATCAAAACGTCGCAGGAACATTAGCGAATGGCCAAGCGCAAGTGACCCTGACCAACGTGGCTTCGAACGAAGTGATCCGTCAGAACTGGGTGTTCAGCCCAGCCAGCGTCGATCTTGGTACAGGTACCATGTTGTCGGTCGTCAACTGTTCCACCGTGGCAGGCCAGCTTCCCTGACCAATGGATGGTGTCGTCACGGCTACCCCCGCGTGCACCTCACCGCCAGCGTGCGTCCGCCGGTCGTTCCGACTTATGCGAATCGAGCCCGAGTGGAACATAGAGCGACGAACACATCCGGCCTGTGACCCCGTTCACACAAAGAACAAACGCGTGTAAGTCCGGTGTCCTCTGCAATATCGTCGCACGACCACCTACCACGGGAAACACCATGGATCACCTGAGCTTCAACCAACAAGTCATCGAAGAGTTCCGAGCAAATGACGGTGTCTGCGGCGGGCCGTTCGAAGGCGCCCCCATGATTCTGGTCACAATGACCGGAGCCACGAGTGGCCGCGAGCTGTGCTCGCCGCTGGTGTATTCGATGGACGGCGACGACGCCATCATCATTGCCTCAAAGGGCGGTGCCCCCAGCCACCCAAACTGGTATTACAACCTGGTTGCCAACCCGGCGTGCACCGTCGAGATCGGGACCGAGACCTATCAGGCAACTGCGGTGCTTGCTGTCGACGACCGCAAGGAACTCTTCGATGCTCAGGCTGCAATGATGCCGCAGTTCACGCAATACGAGATCGATGCGGCGCCCCGCGAGATTCCCGTGTTTCGTCTCCAACGCAGCTAATTCGCAGCACCCAACGTTAGGCCCAGCGACCTTGACGGATGACGGCGAACACGTCGTCAGCCGTCGCGCTGGTCGCAAAGCTCTGATACGACCACGTTGCGCCCCGTCGTTCCGCGTCGACCGGGTCAAGGTTCGTGCCCACCATGGTGTCGAAACCATCGAGCGAGCCCCGTTCATCAACAACAATGTCGAGAATACGACTCAAATGATCCCCATCCTCGAGTTCGATCGGGACTAGACCGTCAAAACGAGCTGCCCGTCGGACCGGCCGCTTGGCCGATGCGCCACGAGCTGCGAACCACATCGGAACACGCGGCTGCTGGACCGGTCGGGGTAACACCGTGACCCCATCGGCGCGAAAGGCTGCGCCGTCGTGGTCAACAGGCTCGCCCGACCAGAACGCTTCCAGAAGCGCAACCGCTTCGTCGAGACGGTCGCCTCGCTCCTTAGGGTCCACGATCTCGCCGAAGCGGCTCAGTTCACCACCGCTGTCGACGCCAAGACCGAGACCGAGCGTTAACCGTCCGGCTGACAGATGGTCAACCGTCAACGCTTCTCGGGCCAACTTGATCGGCCGCCGACGAGTCAACGGAGTGACCATCGGCCCAAGGCGAATCCGCTCGGTAGCGAATGCTTGGGCACCAAGCACGACCCATGGATCCAGGATCTCGCGGGGGTCAGAATCTGGTCGATAGACGTGATCCCACAGGAAGCAGCCGTCGATATCGGCAGCTTCGGCGGCCAGCGCAATCTCGACTAGGAGCTCCGGATCGGCCAGGTGACCAAACGGAGGAAGTGACAGTGCAACCTTCATGATGAGACGACTTTCATAATGAGACGACCTTGCTCGTGCGGCAACTCCGCGATGGCATCATGCTCATGTGTGAACAATGATGACCGATTCCGATGGCGACGGCGTGCCAAGAAGTGCTGCATTCGAATGAACTCGTAACGCTACAAGCTCATGGATTAACACTTCAGTGGTACGTCACGATCCATGAGAAGAGCAATGAATAATCTGGATCTGGGCGTTCGTGAGCTGAAAGGAGTGGCAGAGTCCATCACCACCTGCGAGATGCGGCTCATACGTCGTGCCGCTCGCACTGCGATCGTCGCCCATGACGTGACTCTCGGCGTCGAAGTGCCCATCCCTGGATGAACATGATGCATGCACGACCCTGCGCTTGGTATCGCTGCGTCAGAACACGGTTCGGAGTGCGGACCGAAAGGCGAACCCGGCGCAGCGGGTTGGCACAAACCATGTTCGAGTTCGAAGACGCCGGGCTCACCGACGAATGACGCCGGTTATGAACAGGGCGGTTGTTAGCCGTAACCAACCACGCCAGGTACCCAGCCGACAACAAACCGACTAAACATGGGATATGAGCGATGACCTAACAGCGAGTTACACAACGCTCGATTCCGAGCGAGTAGGCGACGCCCTACATGTCTGGCTCGACCGGCCACACAAACTTAATGCGGTCGACTCGGTCATGCTCCGAGAAGTTGGCGACCTGTTCATGAGCCTCGAGCGAGAACACGATGCCCGGGTGGTCGTGCTTGGTGGCCGAGGCCGGTCATTCAGCGTGGGGGCGGATCGCAACCCTGACAAGGACCCCGAGTATCCGACCTCCGAGCGGGGTAAACGTTGGCAAGCAAATCTCGGTCGAAGGGCATGTCGTGCAATCGAAGACTGTCCGATCCCAACTGTGGCACGTGTGCAAGGACACGCCATCGGTGGTGGTATGTGTTTTGCCATGTCGTGCGACTTTCGCATCACCACGCCAGAGACTGCCTGGTATCTCCCCGAAGTTGAACTCGGGGTACCACTCACATGGGCGGCAATACCTCGCCTCGCCCAAGAGATCGGGACCGCTCGGGCCCGCCAGTTGGTCATGCTGGCCGACCGCATCGATGGCACGACTGCAGCCGCGTGGGGTGTCGCTCATGCGTGTGTGTCAGCGGCAGAA
>Ga0115564_10002877_pt1 | contig 14750 bp, 13 predicted proteins | sample COGITO_mtgs_1105_7_FD_88680 | JGI IMG/M metagenome (GOLD analysis project Ga0115564, IMG submission 88680) | Pelagic marine microbial communities from North Sea - COGITO_mtgs_110523 | ecosystem: Environmental > Aquatic > Marine > Epipelagic | place: Germany:Helgoland, sampling site Kabeltonne...
ATACTAGGCAATCCCATAGCGCCAGCTTGCATTACAACATTTGGGAATCCTTCTCTATAACTCGGAAACACCAAAGCATTGCTAGTGGCGAAATAAGGTCTCACATCGGTTTGAAACCCTGCATAAATAATGGCTTCATTATTTTTAATTTCATTCAGTGTGTTTGGCAATAAAGGGTCTAAATGGGTTTCTAAAGGCCCCACTAATACTAATTTTGAATTGGAATGTGTTTGAGAAAACTCGGTAAAAGTTTCTACCAATTCATTAATCCCCTTGTCGCCTACTAACCTGCCTACAAATACAAACACAAAATCATTTTTGGTAATATTTAAATCCGTTCTTAATTGACGTTTTTCAAGGTCTGAAACCTGATTGGGTGAAAAATGGATCGTATCAATTCCATTGGAGCTGCCATTTCCTAAAATTTTTAATTTACGCTCAGAAGTCAATTTTTCTTTAATAATAAATTCTTTCAAGCCTCTACTATTAGGATATACATTAGTGGCGCAGTAATAGGTTAATTTTTCTGCGATATTCAAAACCCTTCTCTTCATACCAGACGACTCCATTAAAGGGAGTCCCGCAACCGTATGCATACGAATGGGCACACCAGCAAGTTTAGATGCTAACATACCTACGATGCCTGCTTTGGGTGTGTGGGTGTGTACAATGCTAGGTTTTTCTTTTTTAAAAAATCTGTAGAGTTCAACAACTGCTTTTAAATCTTTTACGGGAGTGATTTGTCTTGATAAATCAACATGAAATGTATCAACGCCTTGTTCTTTACCAAATTGTTGAAGTCTATGATCATCCGATGAAACGGCAGTGACTTCAAAGAAACGTTTCATGAATTTGAGTTGATTTTCTAAAAGTTTTTCTAGAGAAAGAGGGATGGTGGTGATACGGATGAGTTTGTGGTTCATTAATTTAGAAATGATTTTTTGTGCCATTTTTGAAAACAAAAATATGTCCAAACTTTAAAAGTATTATCTTCAAATCCGTTTATATGATTTGTTACTAACTTGTGTATGTATTCATAATTAAATATATTTTGATCAAGTATGAGATTTTTATCAATATAACCTAATAACTCATCTCTTAACGCACCCCTTAGCCAATCCCCTACAGGCACTCCAAATCCTTTCTTGGGGTTTTCTAGAAAATTTTTTGGAAAAACGTCTTTAAAGGCTTCTTTTAAGATATATTTTTTAGACGTATTACGAATTAAATAACTCTCAGGTAACGTATTTGTGAAATCCCATATTTTTTTATTCAGAAAAGGAGCTCTACACTCTAAAGACGTTAGCATACTTGTTCTGTCAACTTTAACTAACATATCTCCTTCCAAACTAAGGTGTCTATCTATTGTTCTTATATCTGAAAGTGAGTTTGGAGAAATTAAATTTAAATCCATTTTATAATATTCGAAAATATCTGAAGGTTTCTCATTTAAAAGCAATTCTATTTCTTCACTTTTAAAACCTAGAGAAATTATATTCCAATAAAAATTTTCATTGTAATCGATAGAATCTAACGTTTTTTTAATCTTAAATCTTAATCCTCTATTATCGTTATTCATTTTGAGTAAAGGAGCTGATATCTTCTTTAAAAAATCATGTGCTGTTGAAGGCACGATGTTTGTGTATTTCTTGTTAATGGCATTTATATAATACTTATTGTATCCACCAAAAACTTCGTCTCCTCCATCTCCAGTTAATGCTACCTTAACATAATCACTAGTTTTTTCAGATACTAAGTAGGTAGGTAATGCTGAGGCATCTGCAAAAGGTTCATCAAAATTTTCTAATATTACGTCTAAGTTAGAAGCTAATGTTTTTTCATTTATTATAAACTCATGATGATTGCTATTGATTAATTTCGCTACCAATCTTGACTTCTTTGTTTCATCAAATGATTTTTTTTCAAAGCCAATTGAAAATGTGTTTATTTTTTCATTACTTTCTTTTGCTAAACAATACGATACAATCGAAGAATCTACGCCCCCTGATAGAAATGAACCAATAGGAACGTCTGATATAGATCTACTTTGAACACTTTCTGTTACTAGTTTTTTTGTTATTTTCTTTGCTTCTTCAAAATTGCCTTTGAAGGCAATTTCATTTTCCTTTACTATCTCTTCTTTAATTGAATTGATTTTTAACGTCTTATCTTCAATTGAATATTCAATATATTTATTCGGCTCTAATTTATTAATTCCTTCATAAATTGTAAAGGGTGCAGGCACGTAGGTTAATGAAAAAAACAACTCTAATGCCTTTTTTGAAATTTTATTTGGAAAAACGAGTTGAGATTTTAAAGATTTTAATTCCGAGGCCCAAATAAATTGATCATTTATATTTGAATAGTACAAAGGTTTTTCTCCGAAAAAATCTCTAGCTATAAATATTTTGTTAATGTTTTTATCATAGATAGAAAAAGCAAACATACCTTCTAGCTGTGAAAATGAATCAACTCCATATTCTAAATACATTTTTAGAATCACTTCAGTATCACTGTTAGTTTTAAAAATATCGTTTTTTAATTCTAATTTAGCTTTGAGAAGTTTGTAGTTATAAATCTCTCCATTAAAAACAATAACTATTGATTTATCATCGGAATATATAGGTTGTGATCCTTGAAAAAGGTCTATTATTGATAGTCTTCGCATTCCTAAAGCTATGGAGTAGTTTCTATTTGTTTCTGTAAAAACGCCTTCATCATCTGGCCCTCTATGAATAATTAAATTATTCATAGAGTTTATTTTTTCCGTAACGTTATCTTTCTTGTACGTCAATAAGCCATTTATACCACACATATTTTATTTAATTCCTTTAAAAATTCTATGATATAAATATCCTGTGAGTGTTGGGTGATACCACAATTTAGAAACAGAAGTTCCTTCTTTTTTATATGTTCTAAGCTGGTCATTTTCAATAGTAATTAATACTTCTTTCATCATAACAATAGCTTTACTAATTTGAAGAAATGGATACGTCACAAAATTATCTCTATTTGTTACCTCTATCTTATTTTGTGAAATAATATCTCCTGTATCTATTCCAACATCAACTTTATGAATTGTTACTCCACAATTTTTAATGTCATCATTCCGCAATGCCCAATAGCCACCATGTACCCCTCTGTACTCAGGGGTAATGCCAACATGGGTATTAATAAACAAAGTTTTTGTAGCTTCTAGAAGCCTCTTCCCAATAATTCTAGTTCCATTTACAATAATAATATCAGGTTGTATTTTAATAATTAAGTCTAAACATTCCTTATCATTTACACTCGCTACTTCTGTCAAAATAGCTTGTGGAACAGGTTTTTCTTTAAGGTTGTTTATGATTTTAATCTCGCTAATTCTTCTTTTAGAAAAAAGCGTTAATATTCTTGGAATTAAAATTTGAAAAAAAGATTGATTCAAAACTTCTATAAATCCAAGGTTTTTTATTCTACGTTTTACTAGTTTTTTAATACTAGGTTTTACTTCTTGAATAACAGCATCTATTTTAAAATCATCTTTTATTCCATTGTACATGAATAATGAACTGCAACCCTTACCGCACAGCATAACTATCTTCATATTTATTTTAAAAGCTTTTCTGTTAGTTCAGACATTGTTATTGATTCAAAACCATATTTCGTATTTAATCCTTTATAATGCATAAGTATTTTCCTTAAAAAAAATAGATTTTCATTCTGATTTACTCCAAAATTATGAGGATGCCACCAAAGATGAAATACTTTATTATTTTTTGCAGCTAGTGTCATTCCTTTTTTGATTCTTCTTAATCTTAAACTATCTAAAAAAGATACCTTCCTATTATATGGTCTTAAAAAAGCACTTGATGGGATATTAAAAGGAATTGTTTTTTTTATACTCTCATAATCATAAATATGATTTCCAGAAATATTAAAATACGAATCTGCAAGCCTAAAAAAGCGTTTAAACAACGATTGTTCATTACCTTTAGATGCTTTATATATCCAAGAGTCTTCATTTCCTCTATATGATAAAATTCCGTGTTTCTTACATATTTCTAAATAATCAGGATTAGATTGATTTCTAGGAAAAACAATACTTTTTATAGCAATACCTCGTTTTTTTGCAATATTAATGGCATGTTTAATATCGTCTTCAAATTCACTTATACTTTGTCCTTCTTCTAAACAATAATAATGAGAGAAAGTATGGGTTGAAATTTCATGATTACATCTATTTATAAGCTCAATTAAGTTCATTCCATAATGATAAGGATCTTCTGTTTCATTTTTCCCCATTATGTTTATATCTGAATATGGAGATAAGTTTAAATCTTTATAATTTGGCTTATTGACAGGTATCATATTAAGAAACTCTTCCTTTGATTCAAAAAACAAAAGCCCAACAGTCGCAAATGTAGCAGAAACTTCATACTCATTGAAAATATCTAATACTTTAGGCAATGATTTCCTTACACCAAGAATTGAATCTCCATATTCTTCTTTTGTAATAACGTCTCTAACGCCCCACATTAATTCAAAATCTAAAGAGATTACAAAACTTCCATTTTTCATTATTCCGATTTTTTATTTTATTTTATTATGTAATTTATTGTCATTTTGATATGATAGGTTCCAGAGAATAAATATTAAAAACCCAGGTGTAAACATGTTTTTCATTCTTAAAATTATACCCAAATTACTTAGTGATAAAGAAAAAATCAATGCTCCGAAAATTAAAAAATACGTTAATCCTTTGATGATTACAGGTGAGTTTCTAAAAGACTTTAAAAAATCACGTCTAATAACTCTAATTGTCAATAATAATAGTAATAAATTTTCAAATGAAGAAAACAAAGAAAATAAACCATTGTAATCAAAAAATAAAGGTCTAAATAAAAAACTTAATACTTTTAAAGGATAAGGATAGGATGAAATATCAATACTTGACCCAATATTTTCGCCTGATAGATGAGTGGCTTGGCTTTTTGATCTAGATATCACGTCGCTTACCGTACTCTCTTCTTCTAAATTAACATATTCCAATACTTTAGGAAGGATAATTATAACAATCCCTACTAGTAAGCTTGTAAATATTATTTTTTTGAAGTTATTTATTTTTCTAGAAAACAAAAATGCTAAGCTGAATGAAAAAAGTAGAATAATAATAACATGAGGTCTTGTCATATACATTAAAAATGAACTTGCAATGATTAATGGGAATCTTTTATAAATTTTTAGCAAGGAAAAACTAAACAGACCAATACAGAAAAACATCAAAGTATCTTTTCCTACTGCAGCAGACCAAAAATGCATATTTGGAAGAAAGAAAAGTAATGGAAAAAGATTAAACTTATAAAATTTTGAGTTGTATGGTATTAAATCTGTTATTACTCTGTAAAAAAACCAAAATCCAATAAACCCTAACAATCCATAAAACATCATTCCAGAAAAAAATGAAAGTCCTAATATCTTCGCAGGAAAATAATTAATAACGTAGATAAAGGATGTTCCTGAGCCTTTAAATAAATAAAACAAGAAACCTCCCTCGGTGCTGTTTTTTGCAACCCTCCAATATCCAACGGCATCTGCGGAATTGCTTTGGGAATAGAAATAAAATAAAAGAATAAAAAAAATATGATAGATCCATAGTTTTTTTAATTTTATTAAATCTTGTTTGGTTTGTCCTTTTTTGTTAATATGTATAAAAACAAAACCAAAAAGCAATATTCCTATTGAAAATATAAAATCTAACATATTTGCCTAATAAATATTAATAAGGTTACATTAATTTAAGTAGTATAATCCCTATTATTTATTTTAAATGATCCAAAGTGTTTTTTGTCATAACCTGATAGGAAAACTTATTCTTCTCAAACTCATTATTATTCTTCGGTTCATCATATTCAACAATACCATCAACCCATTTTTGAATATCAAATTCTTCAACTTTTATATCAATAAAACTACTTGGCACTTCTAACTTGGAATAAGCGATAGTTGTTAAACCAGAAAGTTTTGCTTCTAATAAGGAATAAGAAAATGATTCTTTGGTAGACGTATGTAAATAATATTCATGGGTTTCTAATTCCTTTATAACTTCAGAATAATTTAATCTACCCAAAAAGGTTATGTTCTTAATTTTTTTATGCGCTATAATATCCATTAATTCTTTTTTCTGAGGGCCATCGCCTATAATAGTTAAAGAATAGTCTCCGTACTCTTTGAGTAAATAATATACATCTAATAAAAAAATTAGATTTTTTCGAGCTTCTAATGCTCCTGAATAAACAATTGATTTATTAATATTGTTTTTAATAGGATTGAAACCACTAATATCAATTCCTAACTCAACTATATTTATTTTATTTGCCAAAATATAAGGAGTTAATCTTGATGAAATAAAATCCTTATAAGGGCGAGAAACTGTAATTATATTAGTTTTTATGTTATTTATTATTTTAGCCTCTTTCTTTTCTAATAACCTCCGTTTTTGTTCTGATAATCTGAATGCTTGTAGATTATCACTCCATAATGCATGTAATAAAACTATTGATTTTTTTTCAGATGGCCAATAAGAGTAGATATTTTCAAATATATGAATATCCGCAGAATTTTTATACACAAGCTTAGTGTAGTTTTTAATTACAGAATCTTTATATATGTAACCTAATGGAAAACAAATTTTGTTGATAGCAAATTGTAGTAAATGAGGAATATACCTTAATATTAATGGTAAATCATCAAAAGTTAATATTTTAACTTCGTACCCTTGTTCTTTAAGTCCTTTCGACAAATTTACAGCATGGTAATAAGCACCTCCAACACGGGATAGAAAACCAGAATAATAAATATTTACTTTTTTACTCATCAATGAAATATTTCACAATTATTGAAGCTGCATTTCCTTTACCAAAAGGATTACTAGCCCTACTCATAGTATTATAATAATCTTGATTATCAATCAGTTTTTGGCTTTCACTGACGATAAGAGCAACATCTGTTCCAACTAACTTTACTGTTCCTGCTTCAACAGCTTCTGGACGTTCAGTAGTATCTCTCATTACTAACACTGGTTTTCCAAGAGATGGCGCTTCTTCTTGTATACCACCACTATCGGTTATTACAAAATATGATTTATCCATAATGTATACAAACTCCTGATACTTTAACGGTTCAATAAGATAGATATTCCTCAATCCACTTAATATCTCGTTAACTGGTTTCTGTACATTTGGGTTTAAATGAACAGGATATACAATATCAATAGAAGGATTATAAATAGCTATTTTTTTTAATGCGGTACATATTCTAATAAAACCTTCTCCATGATTTTCTCTTCTATGCCCAGTTACTAAAATAATCTTCTTATTAGCCTTCAAATTATAACCTAAATAAGACAATCTTTCAATAATTTTAAATTTAATATCTTCATTAATCTTATCAAGAGTAAGAAGTAGTGCGTCAATTGCAGTATTTCCTGTAATTATAATATTTGATTCTTGGATATTTTCTTTTATAAGGTTTGCTTTACTTTTCTCTGTTGGCGCAAAATGATACGTTGCTAAACGAGCTATCAATTGTCTATTTGCTTCTTCAGGCCATGGAGAATAGATATTATCGGTACGTAAACCAGCTTCAACATGCCCAATATCTATTTTTTGATAAAAAGATGCAAGTGAAGCAGTAAAAGTGGTAGATGTATCTCCGTGTACAAATACAATATCTGGACAAAACTCAGCAAGAACGTGTTTTATATTTAACAAAATATTTGATGTAACATCATACAAATTTTGTTTAGGTTTCATAATATTAAGATCGAAGTCAGGTACTATTTCGAAAAACTCTAATACTTGATCAAGCATTTCTCTATGTTGGCCCGTCACACAAACTTTTACATCTAATAAATTTTTATGTTTTTCAAACTCTTTAACTACTGGAGCCATTTTAATGGCCTCTGGTCTAGTACCAAAAACTATTAGTATTTTTTTCATTCCTCAGAATTATATTAATTATTTTCTAATTTTTTCTAAAATTAATTTAGTAGGTTTTTCTGCTAACAAATAAAAGAAGTAACTTATAAAAACGCAAAATATTACACCAAATAACCAAATTAAAGGATTCATAATCTGTTCTCCTACACCAATAATGTTAAACTTAATTAATAACAAATGGAAAAATTCTATGGAAGCAAAATGAGTAATATATAGAGTGTAACTCATAGTTCCTAAAAATAACAACCCTTTGCTAAGTATTTTATTCTTCTGGAAATTTACAATCCAAAATAATGATAGCACTGCTGCAAGTAATGGTGTTATTTTATTGTGATCTGTTGTAATATATTTTGTTGCTACCATTGCGATAATAATTAAAATTGAAAAAACAACAGTTTTTAAAATACTCGTTGATAATCTTTTCATTACAGTATTATAATTATGAAAAAACCACACCCCAATAACAAAGAAAAAATTATAGTCTATTAAGTATTTTGTTAGAATTATAGTTCCATAAATATCGTCCCATGCTATAAACCACCCAAAGAGATAGAATATTAATGAAATATAATAATAATATCTTCTTTTTAAAAAAACAAATGGTGCAAGAATATAAAAAATAACTTCGTGAATTAATGACCAAAATTGCCCTATATAAGAGCCATCAGGAATATATGCTAAATTTGATAATATTGATTTATATGAATGAATAACTGAAGTTACATTACCATTAAGTGAAGGTTCAAATTTTGAAATTAAATAAAAAACCAAGGCTGCCCAACAAAGAGCGGCAATATAGGGTGGGTATAATCTGATTAACCTTTTTAAATAAAAACTTCCTTTCTTTTGTTGATTTCTTAATGAATAAGCAATAGAAAATCCTGATAATACAAAAAACACTATAACAAACTCTGTACCAAGTGAAGTGAATTGTAATAACGCGTAATGTATTTTAGTCCAAATACTCCAATCAGCAACTGGTATTATTTTTGCCATCTCTGACCCACCAATAAATAAATTACCTCTACAGTGATTTATGACAACATATAATGCAGCAATTCCCCTTAAACAATCTAATATTTTAAAATTTGGTTTGATATTCATTTTATTAAATGTTAGCTACTTTTTTAAAATATTCAACATTTTTAGCATAGGTATAACCATTAATAGATTCTTTAGCTTTTATAGATTTAGAAATGGCTACTTCCTTATTCTCTAGTATTTCAAACAGCCTTTTTTGAAGATCATTTATTGAGTATTGTTTAGCAAGATATGCATTTTCATTGTTCAAATATTGCCTAAAAATAATATTATCCCAAGCCAACATTATACGTGACGCAGCCATTTGTTCAAGCATAGCGTTTGACGTACCTCCTCCTCCTCCATTTTCTGAAGCAAACGTTAAAGCAGCGCAAACATCTATTTTTTTTAAAAAATTTGGTAGTTTTTGATTAGATATTACGCCATGGTTTATTATAACATTTTCTTTAGCTAGTACTTCTACCCTTTCCTTATATACACCTTCATCCCCTACAACATGAAAAATAAAATTAGACTGTTTTTCTCCTTTCTTAATTTTTTCTGCTAATGCTAAATAGGATTCAATCCCTTTTACTTGACTCAATCTACCAATATAAACTACATGAATAGGTTCATTAATGACCAGAGGGGGTAGTTCCCATTTATTAATTTTTATACCATTTTTAATGACGTGTATTTGTAAATTATGCTTTTCATAAAACTCTTTAATATCGTCTCCATTACAAATAATTTTATCTACTTTTCGTAATAAATATATTTCTATTTGTAAAAGTATTTTTCTGAGAAATTTTGGAACTGTATATGCTTTTTCATGAATAAAAATACTTCGCAACCAAACAATCTTTTGAGTCTTTTTAAAGCGTTTTATGAAAAGCATCATTATCAACGGAAAAACCCCTATTGCTAGTGTTATTGTTGGATACATTTCTTCTTTTACTTTATGATTTCTGAGTTTTCTATACATTGATAAGGCCATAGGAAACCTTGAAGGTTTTCCCATAAGAACTATTGGAACCAACTTCTTTTCAGCTGATTTATTATTTTCCCCTGTAAAAGAACTGGCAGAAATATCAAAATCTTTTATACTGTCTTTATAACCAAACAATCGAACTTGTTGTATTTCATTATCTTTTAATAATTCAGATAAAAAATTATAAAGCCATGTTTCTGTTCCTCCTGCATCTCTATTAAAATCAGATAGCATAATTATATCTACAGCTTCCTTCTTCATATCTCATTGACCATCCCTTTGGATCCTTTTTTAGAAATTATTCTCGCAGGAACTCCACCTATGGTGATATTATCATCTTCAAAACTCTTATTCACTACTGCATTTGCTCCAATAACACAATTATTTCCAATATTTATTGGCCCAAATAATTTAGCTCCTGGACCTATGTATGTATTATCTCCTATTGTTGGTGCATATCTTTTTATATCCTCCTTTTTTTTAAACCCTGCTGAACCTCCAATATTTACTCCTGCGTGTATTCTGCAATTTTTCCCTATTCTAGCATCTGTGTTCACAATAACTAAACCATAGTGTACAATACCTAATCCATAATCAAATACATTTAAAGGAATACTAAACCCTAACCTTACTCCTAATCTCCTGTACCAGAAAATAAAGAAAACTCTTAAAAGTAAAATCTTTTTAGAGTTTAATAAATACTCATTAAATCTCAATAAAACAATAAACCTAAACACTGGACAAAAGGTGAATTCTTTAAAAAAATCACCCCTACTCGTAGCTAACATATCTTTTTTTATAAAGAATTTTAAACCCTTTAATGTTTTAATTAGCATTATTATAATTTTTTATATGTTTTGCTGGAACTCCGCCAATTATAGTACCTTCTTTGTTTACATCTTTTGTTACAACTGCACCTGCGGCTACAATAGTTCCATCTGCAATTGTTACACCTGCCAAAACTGTAACATTTGCCCCAATCCAAACATTATCACCAATTTTAACTGACTTTTTTATTACAGGTTGGTGTTTTATAGGTTTATTAAAGTCCGAAAAACTGTGTTCAGTAGTTATTATGGAAGTATTATGACCAATTGAAACATAATTCCCTATTGTAAGTCCTCCATAACAAGATAAGAAGCATCCATGATTTATGGATACATCATTGCCTAATGTTAATTCATTAAACTCATATATAGACACATTTGCTCTCACAAATAAATTATCAACTTTTTTATTAAGGAGTTTACACACTATTTTAACTCTTAATCTATCAAAGAGTGGTAAATCATAGTTTTTAAATAATTGATATAGTAAATATAGAATTTTAAATTTCATAACATTTTATCTAATACTCTAAGCCATTGAAGATGTTTTTTTATACCAATCAAAGGTTTGTTTTAACCCTTTATCAAAATCCAAGTACTCAAATTCAAACCCTAAATTTTTAATCTTTTCATGACTCACCTCAAAATCTTTAATATCTCCTGCTTTCCAATTTTCATAATTAATATTTGCAGTAGAACCTGCCAATTTTGTTATTTTTTCAGCGATTTCATTTATTGTTACTTTTAATCCAGATGCACAGTTATAGGCTTCTCCTTTATCTCCTTTTAAAGCTACTAACTTATTGATATTGACAACATCACTTACATAGGTAAATGAGCGTATCTGCGTTCCATCTCCGTATATAGTGATATCTTTATTGTCAATCGATTTTTCACAAAAAATACCTATTACACCACCATAAGCTCCTGAATCCTGTTTGGGGCCATACACATGAAAATATCTTAAAATTGAAGTGTCCATATTGTACAAGTGCGCAAAAGCTCTTACATACTTCTCTCCAGCCAATTTGCTAACACCATAATAAGACGTTGGGTTTATAGGGTGCTTTTCATCTGTAGGATAATATTGAGCAATCCCATAAACTGATCCTGTAGAAACATGAACAAATTTTTTAACTTTATTGTCTCTAGCTAATTCTAATAAATTAAAAGTACCTGCTGCATTGACTTCTAAATCTCTCAACGGATCCTTTAAGCAAATCGTCATTTTTGAACAAGCTTGGTGAAAAACTACATCAACATCAGAAAAATGTTTTGCGAGTTCTTTTTTATTTGTTACATCACAATTAACTGCAGATAGTTTATCTCCATATTTTTCTTTTAAATCGTGTAAGTTTCTTTCTTTTCCTGCACTATAATCATCTATACTTACGACTTCTAAACCATCTTCTAATAATGATTCTACTAAATTACTTCCTACAAAACCGGCACCTCCAGTAACCAGTGCTTTTTTAAATTTTCCTTTTAATGAATATGTATTGTTTTTCATGAATTTAATATTATTTTGTGTTATTTATTATTCCTCGTGATGTTAAGTTATATGATATAACTATGTACCCTGAATAAAAGGTACAAAATACTACAGTTAAAATCTGAACCATTATTATTGGAGTATACATTTTCCCTATGAAAAAGGATATTAATAGAGCTAACAACAATATAAATTGTGCTATTGTATTGTAACTCTGTTTCTCTACAACGTAAACCATATAACTTAACGGGAAACTAACAAATCTTAAAAAAAATATGGGTGTCATTATTTCAACAAACTCGCCAGCTAGCGCCCATTTCTCTCCAAAAACAAAGGTGAAAATGTTAATAGCAAAAAAATAGATCAATATAGTTGGTAATAAAGATAGTAGGACTAGTCTTTTGAGCGTCTTTAGGTACAAAGCTCTAGTATCTCCATTTTTTAAATGTAATTCTATTATTTCCATTTTAAATACATCCTGAATTGCTCCAGCAATTAATGTAATTGGCAGAGTAAATATTTTTTGAGTTAAGAAAAAATATCCGGAAGTAATTGCGCCAAAAAAAATATTAAAAAATATATGCGTTGTTTGATTTGCTGAAATATTAAAAAACGATGCCATAACATCGTATTTTGGGAAATTTATATAGCGCTTAGCCAATATTTTTATTTGGTGTTTTTTAATTTCTATTTTACTAATATCTCTTTTAAAAAATTCATATACCATGTATAAAGATGATAAAAATTGTCCTATTAGATTTCCAAATACCAGTCCAGTAGTTCCTCCTTTATTAACCACTCCAACTCCTAAGTTTATGGCACTTGTATTTAAAGTTTGAACTACTCTGCTTTTTGAAAGCACAGCATATTTTTTTTTTCTATTGTGCCAATAATTAAATGATTGATAAATTCCTGATAATAGAATAGTTATAGGAGTAAAATACAACCAGTAACCTATTTGATCATTGTTTAATAATTTTGTAATGCTTTCATTAAACAGTACTATGACAATTAAAGTAATTAAACTAGTAATTAGTGTAAGAATACAAGAAAGCCATAAAATTTGAACCGCATCTTCCTCTTTTTCAGGCAATGTTATCGCCAATTCATATCTTCCTGTAGCAACTATCCCTATAATTGAAGTAATACTTAGATACAATGCAAAAACTCCAAAATCATCAGGACTATATATCCTTGTTAATATAGGACTTATAGCGATTGGTATTGCTTGAGCTATTGCTGTACCTGTTATTAAAGTAATAACATTTTTAGCAAATTCTGATTTTAAAATACTTAAATTAAACTTCATCAAACTTATTTAGAGAAAGGATGCTTCACTACTTCTTTTTTAGCAAAAGGATGATAATCTCCTTTTAACCCAATAGGGTTAGAATTTCGAATATCATATACTATTTCAATTGCTTGTCTAGCATCATCTAATCCAAATCCATTTTCATTTAAAATCCCTTCGTAAACTCTAGTATGTAAATCTGTAAAACCACCTGAAAACTCTAGCTCTTGTCCCTCTATAGTTATTGAACGGTATGTTCGCTGTCCTTTTTCTTTTATTTCTTTTGGAAGTACATCATAATTTATAGACAAAAACCAACGTACTCTTGCTCGTTCAAATTCTAAATAACCTGAAGATCTGTCATGAGTTTGTACATGAACAATATTTTCTTTTACACTTCCAAAAATCCAAGACAACATATCATAAAAATGAACACCTATATTGGTTGCAATACCACCAGACTTTGTTATATCTCCTTTCCATGAAGTGTAATACCAATTTCCTCTTGAGGTTAAATAAGTCAAATCTATATCAAAGACTTTATCTTTAGGTGCTGCGTCAACTTTAGCTTTTAATTCAATAATACTTTTATGCAAACGTAGTTGAAGAATATTCCATACTCTTTGTCCTGATTCTTTTTCCATCATTTTCAAAGAATCTAAATTCCATGGATTTGCAACTAAAGGCTTCTCACAAATAGCATCAGCTCCTCTGCGTAATGCCATCCTAATATGAGAGTCGTGTAAGTAATTTGGTGTACAAATGCTTACATAATCTAATTCTATTTCTTTGTCATATTTTAATTTTTCTAAGTGTCTATCAAATCGTTCTGGCTCTACAAAAAAATCTGCATTTGGAAAATAACTATCCATAATACCAACACTATCAAAACGATCTAGAGCTGCTAGCAAATTATTGTTAGTGTCTTTTATAGCTTTTAAATGTCTTGGTGCTATATAGCCTGAAGCACCTATTAAGGCAAAATTTTTCATGATATAGGTTTGTGAATTTGGGGTGTTGAAATCTGGCAACTAAAAATGGAAGTGAATCCTTTCTAATTATTATAATGTTTTAAAATAAATGAATTTTACTAACGCGTACGGCTGACAGTGTTGTCTTTGAGTCTGTATTCTTGGTTAGTTTCTGGACA
>Ga0115564_10002886_pt1 | contig 14731 bp, 14 predicted proteins | sample COGITO_mtgs_1105_7_FD_88680 | JGI IMG/M metagenome (GOLD analysis project Ga0115564, IMG submission 88680) | Pelagic marine microbial communities from North Sea - COGITO_mtgs_110523 | ecosystem: Environmental > Aquatic > Marine > Epipelagic | place: Germany:Helgoland, sampling site Kabeltonne...
ATTTGGCTATAATAATGGGACAAAAGTTTCTACAAATACTTTTATTATTCCATCAAATAGCTTAGAAATAAGTTCATCAGATTCAAAGCAAAATATACATTTTCAAGTTGAAACAAATGAATACACAGGAAATACAACTTTTACAGATACATTATTTTCAGAATATTATGAAAATTATATAAGTGATGTATTTAGTAATGCAAGAAGATTAACAAAATTTACTGCATATTTACCTTTAAAAATAATTTATAATTTAGAATTAAATGATAGAGTAAGTATTGGAAATCAACAATATATTATTAATTCATTAAAGACTAATTTAATAAATGGAAAAAGTGATTTTGAATTATTAAATGTCGTTTCTAATTTATATAAAATCTTGCCTGATGTTTTATTTTCAGGATCGTATGGAAGATTATATTATAATTTTTCAATAGGAAGTGCAAGCAATTTAGCAGTTGGAGATATTTTATACAACAATAGTGGTTTATCTGTAACAGCAGCTTCAGGAACATATACACAAGTTGGAACTAATTCTGATCAAACTCATTGCCCAAGTAATGGAACAATTATGAGTATGACACTAAACTCATCTGGAGTGATAACAGCTATAAGTTGCGAAAGTCCATAAAATAAAATTATGATTAAAATAATAATAGCAGCATTAAAAATAGCTGAGGGAGAAACAGAAAATATAAAAATTGCTCAGGGAAAAAATAAACTTCCAACAAGCATAAGAGAGGGATGGAAACAAATTAAACAACAGGTAAAATGGAAAAAATAGAATTTGAATTAGTAGCTGAAACTCAGCAATCAAATAAAAACATTGAAAAGGTTAATAAAAGTATTGTTGATCTTAATAAGAATCTAGATGTAACAGCGAAAGATGCTAAGGATGGCATGACTGCTATTGATGAGGGTGCTAAAAAAGCAGGAAAATCTAGTTTTAGTTTAGGGAAAATCATGAAAGGTGCTTTTGCTATTTTTGGAGGTGCAGGAATTGTTGCATTAGCTGTTAAAATATTTAATAAATTTTATGAGGTATTACAACAGAATCAAAATGTTGCTAATCTCTTTGCAGTAGCAACAGAAGCAGTTTCTTTGGTCTTAAATGATTTAGTCAATTTCTTAATAAATAATATTAGTGTTGTTACTGATTTCTTTAAAGCATTATTTGAAGATCCTCAAAAAACATTAACAGAATTTGCTCAAAAAATACAGCAGGGAGTGATTGATAGGTTTAATGAACTTTTAGAGGTGTTTGGCTTAGTTGGAAAAGCATTAGGTCATTTAGTCAAGGGAGAATTTGGCGAAGCATTTGACAGTATAAAAGAAGCAGGGAAACAAGTTGTTGATGTTTATACAGGAGTAGATGATAGTTTTGAAAAGGTTGCAGAAGCAGTAACAAATTATACAAAGGAAATTGTAAAAACAGCACAGGCAAATGTAGAGTTAGCAAATAGTGCAGAATTAGCAACAGCTAAAAATCAGGGATTACTAGAATCATTTGATTTTGCTAATGAGAAATTGAGACAAACAAGAGATGAGGAAAGAAATAGCATTGATGATAGAATAAAAGCCAATAATGAATTAAGAGATAATCTTAAAGAACAAGAGAAATTAATGTTAGCTAATGCTCAGATTGCTCTAGATGCTGCAAATGCTCAATTATCAAAAGACAAAGATAATATAGAGTTCAAAAAAGCACAGATAGAAGCAGAGAATGAATTGGCTGCTGTAAAAGCGACAATAGCAGGATTTGAATCTGAATTTAAAGCAAATGATTTAGCATTAGACAAAGAAAAAATTGAGTTAACAAATAGCAAATTAGAAAGTGAAACTAATTTAAGTATTGAAAAAAAGAGATTAAATGCAGAGCAGATTGATGATGATCTTTTAAGGTTACAGAGAATGCAGGAAATTGATGCACAAGAACAAGAATTACAAGTTGCAAGATTACAAAGAGTTTTAGATGAAGCTAATGCAGGTACTCAAGCAAAAGTAGATGCTCAAATAGCATTAGATGAGTTCAATGCAGAATCAGAAAGAACAAATCTAGAAAGAAAAACAGAAATTGCAGATGCAGAAGCAGCACTTGAAGAAAAGAAAAGAGCAGACAAAGAAAAAACTTTAAATGATATTATTGCAATAGCAGGTGCAGAAAGTAAATTAGGAAAAGTTGCTTTTGTTGCTAAAATGGCTTTACAATTAAAAGAACAAATTGCTGATGCTAAGGCATTAATTATGAAAGCAAAAAATGCAATGATTGAAGCTAAATTAAAAGGAGCAAATGCAGGTGTTGAAATTACAGGATCAGTTGCAAAGGGTGCAAATACAGCACCTCCACCATTTAATGTGCCTTTTATTCTTGCAGCTATAACAACAGGAATAGGGATTATAAGCACAGTTAAAGCAGCTATAAATGCAACTAAGCAGGTAACATCACAAGTGGGAGCACCAACAGGAGGAGGTGGAGATATAGCATCACCTCAAGCAGCAATTTCTGGAGCTTCTTCATTACCCCCAGATTTAACAAGTGTTGGAGGATCAGGAGTTAACCAAATAGCTGATGTTATAGGACAGCAGAATCAACAACCAATACAAACATTTGTTGTAGCAAGTGATGTTACAACTGCTCAAAGTCTAGATAGAAATATTATAGATGGAGCAACTTTATAAATACAAATAATAACTATAAAATCGTTATACAATTATGAGAATAGTAGAGTTAGTACTTGATGAGGATCAAGATATGGCAGGGATTGAGGCAATTTCTATTGTTGAATCGCCTGCAATAGAGGAAGATTTTGTTGCTCTAAAAGCTGATGAAATAAAATTAGCTGAAATAAACAAAGAAAAGAAAATTTTGATGGGAGCTTTATTGATTCCCAACAAACCTATATTTAGAAATTCAGATGATAGAGATGATTATTATATTTACTTTTCAAAAGATACAGTAGAGAAAGCATCTCAGTTGTATCTTAAAAATGGAAATCAAAATAATTCAACACTAGAACATCAACATTCTTTAAATGGTTTGACACTTGTTGAATCGTGGATAGTAGAGGATGAAAAATTTGATAAGTCTAGAAAATATGGAATGAATGTGCCTGTTGGAACATGGATGGGATCTGTAAAAGTCAATAATGATGAGGTCTGGAATGATTATGTAAAAACAGGAAAAGTCAAAGGATTTTCAATAGAGGGTTACTTTGCAGATAAAATGGAAAGACCAAAAGATTCTGTTGGATTATCAAAGAATCAAAAATTAATTAATCAAATAAAAGAAATATTAAAATCATGATGTCACCAGAAAAATTTGGAAAAATATTAAATAAACTTCCAAAAGAAAAAACAGAATTAAGCAAAGTTGAATTATCATTAGCAGGAGATATAAAGAAAGCATTAAATACTTTAAGAGGTCAAGTTAAAAAAGCAGATCCATTAGAGGAAAGAATGATCAAAATGGATGATAGAGTAAGGGATCTCATTGATAAGTTTGAAACAATGGGACAACAAGCAGAAAAGTTACAGCAAGAAATCTGGAAAAATACAGATGCAGGAAAAGTCTTATTAGATAGAACAGAGAAAGCTGCTAAGGAATTAGGGGTTTCTCCTGTAAATATTGAGGGATATTCTGAATTTAAAGAGTTAAGAGGAAATGCTTATTTTTCTGGAAAAAGATTAGGAGATGGAATCTTTGCTGCTAAGTCTTACAAATAATGAATAGAAGAATTACAAATTATATTCCTGCTAGAAGCAGTCCAAGAGGATCAACAAGAGCATGTTTATGTAAAAATAAATTAACATACCATAGGGATTGTTGTAATCAGGATATTATGAATCAAGGCATAGGAGTTATTACCAAAATAAGTTAAAAATACAAAATCAAATTAATAAATCGTTATACTATTATATTATGAAAAATCAAGAAATGCTAAATAAAATTAAAACACTTTTAAATCTTGAGGTTAAACTTGAAGAACAAAAGTTAGAAAATGGCACAATTATAGAAGCTGACTCTTTTGAAAAAGGGAAAGAGATTTTTATTAAAACAGATGATGAGAAAGTTGCAATGCCTGTTGGCGAATATATCTTAGAGGATGGCAAATTACTTGTTGTAAAAGAGGAGGGAATCATTGGGGATTATAGAGATCCATCTGATGGAGTACCTGCTAAGGAAGATGCAGAAAAGGAAGAAGAAATTACTTCAGATCTTAAAGAAGAAGATGATTATGAAGAAGATAAAAAAGAAGAAGAAATGGATGAAGAAGCTGATGTAGCAGATTGGAAAGGAATGGAAATTCGCATTAAAAATTTAGAAGATGCAATATCTGATCTTAAAAAAGATAAGGAATCAAAAATGGAGGATGAGGAAGTTGAAATGGAAAATGAAAACTCTAGACAACCTAAATCCAGAACAATAAAAGAAGAATTTTCAAAAGAAGAATTATCTGAAGCAGCAGTTGAACCAATTAAGCATAGTCCAGAAGCATCTTTTGATGAAGTAAAAACAAGAGTTTTTGCACAAGGAAAATATAAAACAACTCTAGATAGAGTTTTAGAAAAATTAAATAAATAATAAATTAAATAAAAAAAAATGAGCACTTATAACTATTTATCAAATGATGTGGAAAGAAATCAAGTTTCACAAAAAACATTATCTGCATCAGTTTCTGTACCTGCAGGAGATGCTGGTATTGACCATAATATTGCAACAGATGCATTAGTGGTAAGTTTACCAAAAATTCATTCAGGAAATTTAGGATTAACTTTCTTATTTAGAAATACAGGAGCAGATGGAAATAACATTATTACATTAAGCCCTCATTCAACTGATGGTTTTCATGGTAGTATTGCAAATGCTTCTGCAGATTCAGTAGCAAGTGGAGTTGTAAATAAAGATTGGATAAACACAAAAGCAACAGCTAACAAAGGAGATTATGTTGTAATTAGAGCAGTAGCTTTAACACAATGGTACATAATTGGTGGAGTTGGAATCTGGGCTTCAGAATCATAATTAATAAAAATTAAATAATAGAAAAATGAATAATAAAAAATTTGAATTGGCAACTGCTACAAATATCACGACAAGCTATGCAGGCGAATTTGCAGGCGAGTATATTGCTGCAGCTTTATTAAGTGCTTCCACTATTGATGATGGAGGTCTAAGTGTAAAACCAAATATCGCTTACAAAGAAGTGATTAAGAGATTAGATACAGGAGCAGTAGTTTCAGATGCTTCATGTGATTTTAATCCTAATTCTTCAGTAACATTAACAGAGAGAATCATTCAGCCAACTGAGTTACAAGTTAACTTACAGTTATGCAAGAAAGATTTTATCAATGATTGGGAAGCTCAGAGTATGGGCTATGGAATGGGACAAACTCTTCCTCCTAAATTTAGTGACTTTATGATTGCTCATGTAGCAAATCAAGTTGCACAGAAAACAGAGCAAACTATCTTTACAGGGGTAGCTGCTAATGCAGGAGAATATGATGGATTTGAAACATTAATGACAGCAGATGGAAACATTCCTGCAGGTCAAGATCTTGCTGCAGTTGGTGGTGGAGTTGATGCTGCGAATGTTATACAGGAGCTAAGCAGAGTTGTAGATGCTGTACCAAGTGCTTTATATGGAAAAGAAGATTTATTCATATATGTACCAAGTTCAGTTGCTAAATTCTATGTTCAGGCATTAGGAGGTTTTGCAGCAAATGGATTAGGAGCAAATGGTGTAAATGCACAGGGGACACAATGGTGGAACAATGGATCGCTTTCAGTAAATGGAGTTAAAATCTTTGTTTGCCCAGGAATGTCAAATAACAAAATGTTTGCAGCACAGAGAAGTAACTTATACTTTGGCACAGGATTGTTAAATAACATGAATGAAGTTAAAGTTTTAGATATGCAAGATATTGATGGCTCACAAAATGTTCGCTTTATAATGAGGTTTACAGCAGCAGTTCAATATGGTATTTCTGAAGATTTAGTTTACTATTCTTAAAAATTAATTAACCAAAATTCTGGGTAAGTGGGATTATACTTACTTACCCTTTTTTTTAATAAAATATATAAATTATGGCATGTGCATTAACCACAGGAAGAAAAGTCCCATGCAAATCAGCATTTGGAGGTATTAAGACAGTATATATGGCAGATTTTCCTGTTGTAGCTACTATTAATGCAGATCAAACAATTGATGCCTTTACAGGATCGCCTGTTTGGTTTGAATTTGATTTGAAAGGGAATTCTTCATTAGAAACAACAATAACAAGTTCTAGAGATAATGGAACGACTTTTTATACACAGACTTTAAATATGACATTAACATATTTAGATAATGCAACTAAAAATGAATTACAGCTTATAGCAGTAGCTAGACCTGTGATAGTCGTTGAAGACTATTATGGAAATCAATTCCTTTGTGGCTATGAAAATGGCATGGAGGTAACTGGTGGCACAATAGTGACTGGAGCAGCAGCAGGAGATCTTTCAGGCTTTACCTTAGTGATGGAAGGCTTAGAAGAAACTGCACCTTATTTTGTAGATGCAGGAGTAATAACTCCATCAGCAGCACAAATAGTACCTAATTAGAAAATCATTCTAATTAATCTAAAAAAGAAGCACTCTATATGGGTGCTTTTTTTATTTTTACAAATAAACATTTTTAATTCGTTATACTAGTATGATTGTACTAAATAAAACTACACCTCAAAATCTGAAAGTAATAGCTAGACAATATGTCAATGAATTTACTTTTTCTTATACAGATGATTCTACAAATGTGGAAACTCAGGTGCAGATTTCTAATGCGAGTATTTCAGGAAATTATCTGACTTGGTCGCAGAGTTTTAATCCTTTGTTAGTATTAAATCATTTTTATAATATTGAATTATTTTCTAATTATGCTATTTGGAATACCAATTATAGTTTATGGGAAAATTTTAATGAATTATGGAATGATTCTAGTAATTTCAAAAATGTATTTTATAGAGACAGAATATTTTGTACAGATCAATTAGTAGATCAAAAAAATGGAGATTTTTATGATATTAATAAAGGTCTATATGTAACAACAGATACATATAATAATGAGTATATTGTAACATCATGAAAAAAAACTTAAAAAGAAATAAAAAAGGACAATTTGTAAGACATAATAGCGAATATAGTTTTGTCAATTTAAGCACATATACCTCTCCTGAGATTGTTGAAGTTAACAATAGGGATTGGGTGGATTATGGTGCTGATAATAATTATTTTCAGTTTCTTATAGATAGATATAATGGAAGTCCAACTAACAATGCTGCTATAAATGGTATCTCACAAGCTATTTATGGGAAAGGATTAAATGCAACTGATTCAAATAGAAAACCAAATGAGTATGCTCAAATGATTTCTCTGTTTAAAAAAGATGTAGTCAGAAAATTATGTTATGATTTGAAGTTAATGGGACAATGCTCTGTTCAGGTTATTTATAATAAGAATAGAACTAAGATTGCAAAGTTAGAGCATATCCCTGTTGAAACATTAAGAGCAGAAAAAGCAAATGAAAAAGGAGAGATTCCTGCTTATTATTATTTTAAGGATTGGAGTAAGTTAAAACCTAATGAAATTCCAAAGAGAATCCCTGCATATGGTATGTCAAAAGAGGCAATAGAGATTTATTATATAAAACCTTATAAGGCAGGATTTTATTACTATGCACCTGTTGATTATCAGGGAGGTTTACAATATGCTGAATTAGAGGAGGAGATTTCAAACTATCATTTGAATAATATTATGAATGGTTTAGCACCTAGCATGTTAATTAACTTTAACAATGGCACACCTAATCAAGAGGAGAGACAATTATTAGAACAGAAAATAGCACAGAAATTTTCTGGTACATCAAATGCAGGTAAATTCATATTAGCTTTTAATGATAATAAAGAAGCAGCAGCAGATATTACACCAGTTCAGTTAAGTGATGCTCATCAGCAGTATCAATTTCTTTCTGAAGAATCCACTAAAAAAATAATGGTGGCTCATAGAGTTGTAAGTCCAATGCTTCTAGGAATAAAAGATCAATCAGGATTAGGGAACAATGCAGATGAAATAAAGACAGCTTCTTTGTTAATGGATAATACTGTTATTAGACCATTTCAAGAGTTGCTAATTGATTGTTTTGATGCTTTATTGGCATATAATGATATTGCACTAAACCTCTATTTCACAACATTACAACCATTAGAGTTTACAGAGGTAGATTCTAGAGTTCAGGATGAGGAAGATATTGAGGAAGAAACAGGATATGAATTTAAAGTCAATTTAAAAATGATTGATGGAAAAAAAGCTTACGACACAAAGGAAGAAGCAATAGAGAAAGCTAAGGAGATGGGATGTGAGGGATCGCATGAGCATGAAGTAGAGGGAGTTACTTATTATATGCCATGTGAGAATCATGAAGAATTAAAAGCACCATGTTGGGATGGATATGAGCAGATAGGAACTAAGAAAAAAAATGGAAAAGAAGTTCCAAATTGTGTACCATTAGCAACTGAATTATGTGAGAATGATACAAAGAATGTTGTAGGTAGTTTAGCTATTTCAGGTAGAACAATGGAAGATACATTTGAAGAATTTGCAGTCTTAAAAAATGATGATATAAGTGCAGAGGATTATATAGATTATTTAACTCCTCCTAAGAAATCTACTTTATCAAAAATTAAAGAATTTGTTGGTTTAGAAAGTGCTAGCGAGGATAATGTTGGATCTGTAAAGGATGGATCTGCTTTTAGTTATTTAGATCCTAAAAATGGATTATATAAAATAAGATACAGATATGCTAGAGGGATGTCTAAGTCAGGAGAATCAAGAGATTTTTGTAAGGAGATGATGAGATTATCAAAAGGAAGATCTGGATTAGTTTGGAGAATTGAAGATATTGATAAAGCAAGTAATTTTGAAAGTGTAAATGTTCAATTTAGACATAAACCAAATATTAGATATGATATTTTTAAATTAAAAGGAGGGATATATTGCCAACATAAATGGGAGAGAGTTTTGTTTAGATTAAAAAAAGGAAAATATGAAAGTTCTAATCTAGATAATTATAAGAGAACAGGATCAATTCCAAGATCTTATATTAAAAATCCAAGAGGAACAAGAGAAAGTGAAATAGCAACAGACAAATTACCAAACAGAGGAGCATATCCTAAATAGAAATTATGGCAACACAATTATTTATAAATAGAACAGATTTAGTCAGGAATAGTATACTTGATGGCAATGTTGACACGAATAAATTTATTCAGTTCATCAGCTTGGCTCAGACTATTCACATACAGAATTATATGGGAACAGAATTATATGAAGAATTAATTGGAAAAATTCCTGATATTGATAATAATGCTAATGCAAAATATAAAACACTATTAACAGAATATATACAACCCATGTTGATATGGTTTGCACAAGTGGAATATATCCCATTTGCTGCTTACCAGATTCGCAATGGAGGAGTTTATAAACATCAATCAGAAACAAGCGAAACAGTAAGTAAAGAGGAAGTGGATTTTTTAGTGGAAAAGGCAAGAACTAATGCAGAATGGTATTCTAGAAGATTTATAGATTACATGGCATTTAATCAAAGTCTTTTTCCTAAATATGTATCTAATTCAAATGATGATATATACCCTTCACAAGATGCAACATTTAATGGGTGGGTTTTATGAGTTATAAAGGAAGTACTTGGAAGTCAAAACCAAAAGAAAAAAATTTAAAGAAATTGAAATTATATTTAAAACAAAGAGAAGAAATTAAAAAATTAAAAAATGGCAACACTATATAATACTAGAATATCTGACACTTATGTTGGTCTAATAAAGACTATTGATAATGCTGCTATTTCTGCAACATTAAGAGAGTTGACTGATGGATCTGGAAATGGAACAGGATTAAGTCTAAATAATGCAGGAGATTTTAAAGTCAATGCGATATTAGAATTTGGATCATTAAAAGATACAGGAGAAAATATTGTAATCTCTAAGTTTGTTGATGCTGCAGATGGGATTGGAAATAATAATAATGATACATCAATTCCAACTACAAAAGCAATTATTGATTATGTAGCAGGGCAGATCACAGCAGAGGATTTAGATTTTAGAGGAGATGATTCTGCTGTTCTAGGAGATGTTGATTTAAATAGTCAAGCATTTATTATTTTAGGAACTGCAAATGAGATTGAAACATCAGTAACATCAGCAGGTGGAAATACTTTACAGATTGGAATACCTAGTAATCCTGTATTAACAGGAATTGTTACAGCTACTACTTTTAGTGGAAATTTAACAGGGAATGTTACAGGAAATGTTACAGGAGATTTAACAGGAAATGTAACAGCAACATCAGTTTTAGCAAATGGAGTTACAGCAACAACTCAGGCATCATCAGATAATTCTACAAAAGTAGCGACAACTGCATATGTAAAAGGTTTAGACAATGCTAGTGATTTAGATTTTAAAGGAGATAATGGGACAGCAGGGGATGTCAATTTAAATACACAAAGATTTGATATTTTAGGAACAACAAATCAAATAACAACAGTTTCTAGTGGTCAATCATTAACAATAGGAATGCCTACTAATATCACTATTAGTGGAATAGTAAATGCGACAACTTTTAATGGAGATCTTAATGGAACAATAAACACAGCTACAACAGCAGTAACTCAATCAGCAGGAGATAATTCAACTAAGGTTGCAACTACTGCTTATGTAGATACTTTGGATGCTGCATCTGATTTAGATATAACAGATGGAAGTAATACAGGAGATGTCAATTTAAATACTCAGAGTTTAAGTATTTTAGGAACTTCTCAACAAGTAACATCAACAGTATCTAATCAATCAGTTACTTTAAGTTTACCAAGTTCAATTAATGTCAATTCAGCATCAGCAACAATACTTCAAAATGCTAGGGACATCTCTCTGACTGGAGAAGCTTCAGCGACAATCTCTAGTTTCAATGGGAGTGCAAATGTTTCTGGTGCTGTTACATTAGACAATGATTCTGTTACAGGAAAAGTATTAACAGGATTAGCATCTCCAACAGCAACTAATATTTTAGCTAGTGATTCTATTCTTCAGGCATTTGGAAAAACACAAAGTCAGTTAAATACTTTGGCAGGTGGATTGAGATTCATGGGAACATGGAATGCTACAACAAATAGTCCAACATTAGCAAGTGGAGGAGGAGAATCTGCATCAGGAACTACAACAGGAACAACAGCTAATAAATTAGTTGATTCAAGTGGTAGTTTTACAAGTGCAGTAGATGGAGATAAGGTAGTTAACCAAGCGAGTGGAGCAACAGCAACAGTTACAAATGTTGATAGTTCAACAGTACTTTCTTTGAGTGCTGATATTATGGTTTCAGGTCAAGAGTATACAATAGATAATTCTCCTTATATAACACAGGGGCATTATTATGTGGTTTCAGTTGGTGGAACATCATCTTTGAATGGATTGTCAAATTGGGCAGTTGGAGATTGGGTTATAGCAGGAGCAGGAAATGTTTGGGAAAAGTTAGATCACACTCAAGTTGATGGAACAGGTACAGTTGGAAACATCACAAAGTGGAGTTCTACAAATGTAATTGCAGATTCTATAATGGCAGAATCAGGAAGCACAATTACAGCAACAGGAAGTATTGCTGCTACTCAGTTATTAAGTAGTGGAGGAAACTTTGCAGTAAATACAGATAAATTTACAGTAAATGCAACAACAGGAAATGTAGCAGTAGCAGGAACTTTAGATGTAACAAGTACAGGAATATTTAATGATAATGTTTCTATAATAAAAGGATCAGCAGTTAATTTAAGAGTTACAGATGGTACTCAAAACATTTATGTTGGATCTTCTAGTAATGCTAGATTTGGATTAGGTGCAGGAGCAAGTATAATACAAAGTACAGGAGCAGCTTTTGGTATTGGCACACAAGATAGTCAAGCTTTAAGGTTTGGCACTAACAATACAGAAGTTTTAACTTTAGACACTTCATCAAATGCAACTTTTGCAGGTAGTGTTGGAGTTGCAGGAAGTTCTATTGTAGAAAAATTTAACACACCAAATATTAAAATATCAGGAAGTACAATAACAGGAACAGTAAGTGCAAATACATTGTTAATAGATAATTTAAGTTCAATATCTCGTTTTTTCTCTTGTGGAGCAGATTCATCAACTAATGGAACTTTTAATTTTAATACAGGTACAAGTACAGGTTTAGGTGCAACAATGTTAACACTTGCTTCAACAGGAGCAACTTTTGCAGAAAATGTAGGAATAGGAATTACACCAAGTGCATCTTTTTCAGGTGTAGAAGTTTTACAACTTGGTAAAGGTATGACTATTTTTGGTAATACAAATGATGATAGAGCTACTATGGCATCCAATTTAATACTTAATACTGGAACTGCTTTTGAATATGTTATGGATGGTTTAGCAGGTAAATTTAGTATAGAAGATGGAAATATGTCTTTTGGTACTGCCCCATCAGGAACAGCAGGTAGTGTTGCAACAATAACAGAAAGATTTGCAATTGCTAACACAGGAGCAGCAACTTTTGCAGGAACTGTGAGTGCTAGTAGAGGATTTTTTAATGCAGGGGCAACTAATGTTGTAGCTACTTTTACAAGTACTGATGCAACCTCAACTTTACAATGTATTGATGGAGTTGGAAATGTAGAATTTGGAGCATCTGGAGATAGTTTTGTAGTACAACCTGCAGGTGGTGTTGCTCAATTAACAGTTGGAGCATCATCTTCAACTTTTACTGGAAATGTAGGAATAGGAGTAACTGGTACGCCTGCAAGTAAATTTGAGGTTTATGGTGGTAATTCTGGGGTTAATGATGTAGATAGATATATAAGATTTAAAGCTTCTAATGGTGAAAAAAGATTTGACTTTTATGTAGGTGGTACAGGTAATGCGCCAAGCTTAGGTATGTATACCTCTGATGGTACTACAAAAAATGTACAAATTTCAGGTGGTGGTACTTCTTATTTTAATGGTGGAGATGTAGGAATCGGAATAACTTCGCCTAATGTGAGATTAGGTTTATCTAATTCAACAGCTTTAACAGCAGTTTATCAACAGTTTACAAATGGAACAACAGGAACAACAGCAAGTGATGGAACTGTTATGGGTATTGATTCAGATGGAGATTTTTTAATTAATAATCAAGAAGCAAAAGAAATTAAGTTATATACTTCTGATTCATTAAGGTTAACAATAGACAGTTCTGGTGCTATTACTACAGATGTAACTGGGGAAGTAGATATTCCTTTTTATGTAGATGGTTACAAAACAGGTGTTCAGCAAATTTGGTTAAATAATTCAAGGGCAGCTAATTCAAGTAATGGTAGGGGAACTAAATTAGTTTTAGGTGCAGGAAATACAATAGGTGCTTATTTTACTCATTATACTTCAGGTTCTACAGGAAATGGAGTTTTAGATATTGGGGTACAATATACAGGTGTAACTACTCAAAGTGGTTTAGAATTTAATACAAATAGTAATAGAACAATTATAAAATCAGTAGGAAGTTCTGCTGCTTATACAGCTTTTGAATCATCTGATGGTACAGAAAGAATGCGTATAACATCTGCAGGAAATGTAGGAATAGGAGTAATTCCAAATGCACCTTCTAATGGATTAATACAATTAGATGTAGGAGATAATGGGTGTGGAATGACATCAAGACAAAACAATGAACTTGTAATACAAGCTAATGCTAATTATGGTACTTATGCACAAACTGGCGTACCTGCTACAAGGCTTAATTTAACTAATAATGGAGAATTTCATTTTTTAAATGCACCTGCAGGAGCAGCAGTAGGAGATACAATTACTTTTATAGAAAGAATGCGTATAGATAGTAATGGCTCTATTGGTATGGGTGCTAATTCTTCTTCATATAGATTAAGGATAAAAACAGATGCTACAGTAACAAATGGAGTTTATATAAGTGCAGGAACAGGAAATGGTAATCATTCTTTATATGTAGAAGACAAAGATGGAACTGCTGAATATTTTGCAGTTAGAGGAGATGGGCAAATTAGGTTAAACGCATCACGAGTTGGCGACACTTTATTTGGATGTACTGCTTTACCTTCAGCAAGTGTTTTTGGAAGTGCTTTTAAATCAGATTCTAAAAATAGATATACTTTAATGCAATCTTGTAATAGCACAGCTTTAAGTGATTTACAAGAATTTTTTAATCCAAATGGAGCAGTAGGTAAAATTCAAACAAGTGGCTCTGCAACTTTATTTACTACAAGTTCTGATTACAGATTAAAAGAAGATTTACAAGATTTTAATGGACTTGACAAAGTTTCTAAAATACCTGTTTATGATTTTAAATGGAAAACAGATGATAGTAGAAGTTATGGAGTTATGGCTCACGAATTGCAAGAGGTTTTACCTCAAGCAGTAGGTGGAGAAAAAGATGCAGAAGAAATGCAATCTGTGGATTATTCTAAAATAGTTCCTGTATTAGTTAAAGCAATACAAGAACTAAAAGCAGAAGTAGATTTATTAAAGCAAGAATGTAAATGTAAATAATTATATTTGAGTATTATAAACTTAAAATTTAAATAAAATGTCAAAAATTAGTAAAGAAGAATTAAAGGATTTACAAGAATCACAAGGAAAATTAAATGCTATAAAGCATGATTTAGGATTGTTA
>Ga0115564_10002894_pt1 | contig 14699 bp, 13 predicted proteins | sample COGITO_mtgs_1105_7_FD_88680 | JGI IMG/M metagenome (GOLD analysis project Ga0115564, IMG submission 88680) | Pelagic marine microbial communities from North Sea - COGITO_mtgs_110523 | ecosystem: Environmental > Aquatic > Marine > Epipelagic | place: Germany:Helgoland, sampling site Kabeltonne...
AATGCACCAGGCTCGGTGATCTACACAGCCATGCTGAATGAGCGTGGAACCTTTGAAAGTGACCTGACCGCTCAGCGTATCGGCGAAACCCATTACCGTCTGTTTGTCGGAACAAATGCGATCAAACGCGACCTCGCATGGCTGCGGCGCCATGCGGACGGGTTTGACGTGACCCTAACGGACAGTACAGAAAAATTTGCAGTGCTGGGTCTGATGGGTCCAAAGGCGGCGCAGATCGTCTCGGAATGCGGTGCGCCTGAGCTTAACGAGCTGGGCTATTTCAAGGTTGGTCCAGCCCATATCGGGGGTAAACATGTGCGGGCTGCGCGGATGTCCTATGTCGGGGAAGCAGGTTGGGAAATCACTTGCCTTTCGGAAAACGCCCCTGCGATTTACGCTAATTTAACGGCAGCGGGTGCGCGTCCGGCGGGCATGTTTGCTCAGACCTCGATGCGGATCGAAAAGGGCTTCTGCGCCATGGGCCACGAACTCGACAGCGATGTCAGCCCAATCGAAACTGGGCTGGACTTTGCTACCCGCAAATCCGGCGGTTTCATCGGCTTCGAAGGCATGCAGAAACGCCGTGCTAATGGGGCGGTCAACCACATTGTGTCCCTTTTGCTGGATAATGAAAATGCGGTCCCCTTGGGGCATGAGCCGATCTATATGGACGGTCAGATTGTTGGTCAGACCTCCTCTTGTGCTTTTGGCTTTCGGGTGGGAAAACCTATCGCGCTGGGACATGTCAATGTACCAATTCAAGATTGTGTGCGGGTGCAGGTGGATATCGGGCGGCAGATGTTTAACTCCAGAGCCACCATAGGACCGCTCTTTGATGTGACTGGATCACGGATGAAAACCAGTTGATGGACCGCTCCGTCATTATGTTTGCCCCAAAACGGTGCCTGGTCGGGCAACCACAGTTCAACTATGTATTTACATTTTAAATGGATCACTCATTTGTCAGTGTTTAGAGCGCGTCGTGTTCAATTGGTTTCATATCCGGCAGCCTTGAAGAAGTTGTAGCATTCGTTATTCATTGGGCTATGCATTAGAAATGCACAATATATTCATTCGACCGTTACAGAAAAACTTCCGAGTCCGTCAATTGTTACTACCATTACGTTGCCTTTTGCTATTGGGCCAACGCCTGCGGGCGTGCCAGATTGTATGATATCTCCAGACGCGAGCTCCAAATACTGGCTCGGGTAAGAGATCATCTCGGGCACTTTCCAAATCATCTGGTTGAGATCACCTTCTTGCCGAGTCTCACCGTTGACTGTCAATACGAGACGCCCAGCACCGAGATAGCCGATCATCGAAGCCGGATAAATTGGGCCACAGGGTGCAGAACGTTCAAAGGCTTTGCCTATTTCCCACGGTCGCCCCAGTTTTTTCATTTGGCCCTGTAGGTCGCGCCGGGTCATGTCGAGAGACAACCCATAGCCATAAGGCTTTATTGCACAAATCGGTTGAAGGACGTTCTTCCCCTTTCCCCATACGCACCTAGCCGACAGGTTCTGTGACAGGTATACCAAGAGCCGTGTAGCGATTGAGGATGGCGATGCGGATTTGGATTTCTGCGACCTGCCGCTCAAAGTCCCGTGCCATCAACGATTGGCCGAGTAGTTTGATACAGTGCATTTTGGTATCGACGCGGCTTCGACGGTGGTATCCGCTCCAGCGTCGCCACAGGGTGCGGCCCGGATATCGTTGCGCATTGACCGCATCGTTACGAGTAATTGCTCCGGCGCGGCCCAGTCCAACCCAAGCAGCCGCAGCAAGCTCTGGACGAACCCAGTTGTCTGGCGAAGCGGCATGCCAAACAGCACCTTCAGCGTCAGACAAGTCTGAATGGCGGCATCACTGAATTGCTGCTGCCGACCGCGCTTGCCGCTTGGTGGCGGTGTCCAAACCATCTCCGGATCAAACCGGATCGACAACGATCCACGCTGCTTCAAGCTGTCATTGTAAGACGACCAATTCTTGGTCTTGTACTTCGTAGGGGTCCAACTGCTCATCTCACTCAACTATCACGCTGGATTCATACGGTGAATCCCATCAGCCTATTTATGCAACAAAGCCGATGAGGGTGATAGGTTTCTCAAAGACAACGAGGATATGCGCTGCATGCTGGACGGTGGTCACAACCGCCAGACATCCATGGTTTGGCGTTCGGTCGGAGACACCCATGAACCCAAGCCCTTCAAGGTCTGGCACCCAAAGCGTTAGCTATGATCGGATCACCCGCTGATACGGTCGAGGATCGATCAATCGTCGTGCATTTGAAACGCCAACTGAAGACTGACAAAATCGAAGGTTTCAACGAACGGCGCAAGGCAGAGCTTTATCCTATTCAGCGTATGCTGGCGCGGTGGTATGAGGATAACCAGATCAGCCTGCGCAGTTGCCGCCCAGAAGTGCCAGAGGCCCTTAACAACCGAGCACAGGATAATGTACGCGCCTTATGCGCCATCGCAGACGTTGTGGGCGGTCATTGGCCAGAACTCTCAAACAGGCGTTCGTTGGGCTGGTACAGGCGCGCGAAGAAGCGCAGCAGGTGTCAAACGGTGTAATGCTGTTGCATGATATTGCCGAGGTTCTTAAAGGGCGTACGACCCAAAGATCGGTAGCGGAGAGTTGCAGCAAAAGCTGGTCTTCTTAGAGGACTCAGCGTTGGAACATTGGAACCGTGGTCAGCAGATCTCGACAAAGCGGATCGCGCAATTTCTCAAAGAGTTCGAGGTCTATCCTGATCGCGATGCAACCAGCCGGTTTTATCATGTGAGCCAGCTCAGAGCCGCCATTGAGAGATACGACCGGTGACATCGATCGGGCCAATATGGCTGTCGCTGGGCCACCCCCAGCAAAGCGCCATTGTGTCATACGTCAGTGCAAGCGACTTGGAAAATATCCGTAAAAACAATAGACATGACGCTTATGACAGTTTTGAATAAACAGAACGCGGGTTGTAGCCACATTACCAAATTATGGCGGCTTTGAGTTAGGCCTTGGAACAGGTCGTAAGGTCTTAATAACCCGTTTAATGAAGAGCGCATCAATCGTGATAAGCATACAACACGGTGGCAGTTGACACCCTGTTGTTGCTCCGAACTGGACGGCTAAGGGAATTCTAATCCAATAAGCCGAGCCTTGCGTATGTGTTTTATCAAAGCAAATACCTTGGAGGCAATAGCTATGAGTGCATGTACATGCGGACGGTCACCGACAGACAACTGTGTTGGTTGGCATAACCTGTCTGAAGATAAATATCTGGAGAAGAAGGCGGCCTATGAGGCACGCAAGGCTGAAAAAGCTACATAGTTTTGTCTCGGCTTCAGTTTAATAATTATCTGGCCCCTTAGCTGGGGCCTTTTTAATTTTATGTGATGAGTGACCACCTGAATGAAAAGATGCTTGTCAGCTAACTTAGAACGTGTGGATAATCTTCATCAGACTGAATTGCTTACCACCTGGCTCTCGCATCTCAGAATCGCAACATTACCGAAGCACAGTGCGTTCGTTTTTTCCTGCGAAAACTCCACAGATCACAACAATAATCGCACCAGTTATTTCGCGCCAGGATGCCACTTCAGCAAAAATGACGTAGCCAATAACCATGGCAAAAAGTATGCGTAAATAGGGGAAAGAGGCAAGCGCCGAAACTTCGCCAAACCGATAGGCCTCAACTGTAAGAAGCATACCAAATGTGGCAAAGGTTCCCGCTGTGATCAGCAACAATGCATCGGGGAACTCTATGTTAGACAGTCCGGTGACGGCCATAGGCAACGTACCAACGCTAGCTACTAATCCAATCCAGAACATAATCGTAGCAGTGTGCTCAAAGCGCGCCAATGCGCGGTTCTGAAAGATTAGCAGGGACGCGGCAAATGCCGAGCCGAGACCATATAGCACTCCGAGATCCAAACGTACGCCACTGATTTCACTAGCAATCAAAACTCCTACGAACCCTAAAACCGTACTCAACCCCCGCGACAGGCCAATGCGTTCGCGAAAGACAAACGGCGCCAACGCAACGACAAAAAGCGATGTTGTAAAGGTCAGGACAGAGGCCAAGACAAGGTCCAACATCTGAAAACTAGCATAATACAACCACCAGCAAACAAGGCTGGTGACTCCTCGGATGACCAGCTTTGGCCAGTGTGGCGAGCAAAACCGACTCGGCTGCGTGACTGATATCCACACCGCCAAAATTATCAATTGGCAAACGGATCGGAAAAAGATGATCTGTGCGAATTGAACGTTAGAGGACACAAATCTTAGGACGCAGACATCCGCTGTGAAAACCGCCGCCGCTGCAATCAGCAAGACTGCGCCGTAACGATTATTAATGATCGGCTCGGAGTTCACGTTTGCCGGAAAGGCGCGAACTCGTCTGGTGCGATCACCGCAATCTCTCGAATGATTTGCACCCATGCCGCCAACCCATCGCTTATAGACGATAGACGAAAAAACTCATTTGGAGCGTGAAAATTTTCATCCGACAAAGCGAAAGAAAACATAACAGTATCGAGCCCCAAAACGCGTGAAACGATTTCAGTAAGAGGCAGCGATGCACCGATGCGAACCTTCAGTGGGGTATCCCCTGTTGTGTGTTCAAGGGCCCCGGCAGCGGCCCCCAGCAAAGGATGATTTTCTGGCACAGAATAGGCGCCGCTTTGTCCTCGGTCGCCGTAGATTTCAAGCGAGGCGTAGGGCGGAAGCTGCGCCTTAAGATGGGTCATCATCGCTTTTTTGGCTGTCTGAGGATCTTGCCCTGGCACAAGCCGCATAGTCAGTTTTGCAAAGGCCTCATTGGGTATTACCGTCTTGGAGCCCGCACCAGTATAGCCGCCCCACATGCCATTTAGATCCACTGTTGGGCGCATCCAAAGCCGCTCTAAAGTGGAATACCCTTCCTCGCCGAAAGGTTGCGATGCGATTAGACCGAATAACGCGTTTTCGTCATATGGAATCTCAGCGATCTTGGCGCGCTCGTTGTTTGTCAACTCAGCCACGCCATCGTAAAAACCCTTAACCGCGATGTGCCCCTGTGCGTCATGTAGGCTAGCGATAAGATGTGAGAGAACATGCAGCGGGTTGGCGACAATCCCACCATAGCGACCAGAATGCAGGTCTTGTGACGCGGTCTGAACACGCAGTTCAAACCCTGCATTGCCCCGCGACCCGACATTCAGCGCCACAAGATCAGGCCGCCACCGCGCGCCATCTGCGGACAATACGGCGTCCGCGGCAAGCAAGTTTCGATGGGTTTGCAATATTTCTGGCAAGGAACGCGACCCGGTTTCCTCTTCACCTTCAATCAGCAGCTTTACATTGATGGGCAACTGGCCTTCAACAGCGACAAATGCGGCCAATGTGTCGAGCGCGATCATCATTGGTCCCTTATCATCCGAGACACCGCGCCCGTAGAGCCTGCCATCGCGCTCGGTCGCATCAAATGGCGGTGTCTCCCACTTGTCCAGCGGGTCCGACGGTTGTACGTCATAATGCGCATAGATCAGGATTGTTGGTGCCTTAGGCGCATCCAGGCGTTCTGCATAAAGCGCGGGTTGGCCACTGCCGTCGGCAGGCGTCAGACGTTTGCGATTCATAAAGCCCATCGCGTCAAGGCGCGCTTCGATCAGTTGGCGCGCCTCTTCCATCCCCGCCGCCATGGCAGGGTCGGCCCCGACAGACGAGCAGGCTACGAGGGCTTTCAATCCTTCGATCAGTTGTGGTTCGTGATTGAGGGCATGTGCAAGAACTGGGTCGCTCATAGGATTTCCTTCAGGTGATGCCACCGTCGACGCTGAGGATTTGTGCAGTGATCCAGCTTGCTTCCTCTGACGTGAGAAATACAGCGGCCGCCGCAATATCCTCTGGCTGACCCAAACGCCGCGTATGAATGCGGCTGACAAGCTGGGCTTGCCCCTCCGCTCCGTAAGCGGCCCATTGGCGCTTGGTGGTCGGGTTGGACAGCACAAATCCGGGCGCGATGGAATTGACCGTGATGCCATGCGGGGCCAGCTCTAGGCTCAACTGTTTCGTCAAGCCGACCAGCGCATGTTTTGCTGCCGTATAGGCGTGAATGCCCGTCAGGCTGGGCCTTAAACCAGCCCCAGAACTGATGGTAACGATCCGCCCCCAGCCCGACTGTTTCATGGCTGGCACCAGCGCTTGCGACAGGTAAAGCGTCGCATCAACATTCGCTGCAAAAATCTTGTGCCACGCCTCGGGCTTGATATCTTCCAAGGGTGTTCCGACTTGTCCACACACACCGCCTGCGGCGTTGACCAAGATGTCTGGCGCGCCATGATCTGCGATCAGTTTTGCAATCATGTCCGTCACGGATTCCAGATGGCCAAGATCCGCCGCGAGCGCAGGCAATCCCAACCGACGAGCCGCATCCACCAATGCATCACCGGGCAAATCACTGACAAGAACGTGCGCGCCCTCAGTTGCAAGCCGCGCCGCAATGGCCGCGCCAATACCTCCGACGACACCGGTCACCAAAGCAATTCGCGCCTTCATTGGATCACCTTGGTCAGTTCGTGAAACGTCTCTAGTGACATTTCGCGGCGGCCATCTTCGATGTCATGAATCAGGGCAACCAAGCGGTCTAGCAATGGGGTTGGAATACCCCGCATTGCCGCAATCTCAGCCACAGCGCCGACTTGTGGGTCAACTTCGGTTTTACGTTTGCGCACGGCCAGATCGCGGTAGATGCCGGTGTGGGTTTTTGCAGTTTTGGAATTGAATTCGGCCAAATCAGCAAGACTGCGTAGCGCGTCCATATCAGAAGCTCCTGGCAGAAAGGCAGCAGGCTCAAATCCATTAAACGGTCTAGGGTCAACACCTTCAGCCATTGCAGTGCGGATCACTTCTCGCGCCAGTCCCATTAGTGCTGGGCCACGCGCAGGGTCGGCGAAATTCGTGGTCATACTATCAGGCGTGAGCGCCGTGGCAAACAACATTGCACCATAGCCGAGCTTGCCCCAGAGGTACGCCCAGATGTCTTGAGTCAGCACGGCGTCAGGCTCGAATATCTGCAAAAGCGCATGCATCTCGCGGGTGCGCGCAGTCTGGCTACCGTCAATCTCACCTAAAACTACTACACCCCGATTGCCAAATAGTATACGGCCTGGGCCTATCCAGTCAGCACCATAATTCACGAAGGCGCCCATCGTGCGCTCAGCACCTGCTCGGTCAGCGATCACTCGCTCGTTTAGCCCATTCTGTGCCGACAGAACAAATCCATCCAGCGCTAGATGCGGCAAGAGTTGCCCCATTGCTTGAGGCGTCGCTTGCGCTTTGACCGCCAGAACTACCCTCGCATACGTGCCACTCAGCCGGTCAGGTGTTACGCAGGGCACTACCTGAGTAAATTGTTCGACCGGCCCTTCTATCATGAGGCCATTGGTCGTACACGCTTCAGCATGCTCTGCCACGATATCGACCATTTGTACCGGCACACCGGCGCGCGCCCAAAAAGCGCCAAGGATGCCGCCAATGGCACCGGCACCCCATATCAGAATGGGCTCAGGCATTTTGCGCAGTGGGCCATGGCCCTTCCAGTGCAGCGCGGGTTTCTGCGACACCGACGTCCCAGATCGCCAGCATTTCTTCATCTGGGCGCTGCCACGGCCCGCCAAACGAACCATCTCCCAAAAAATTGCGGACCTGAGCGGGTGAAGAGGCGCGCATCATCTCCATATCAACGCAAGGCTTTTCACCCTTTGGCGCCGGGGCATGTGCTAATCGCGTCCACGGGAAATTTTCCATCCAGTTGGCATGCGAGCCACTCGCATCAATAGATTGAATTTTGGCCCAGGTCTGCGGCGCGTTCCACCAATTGTGGAACTTGATTGATGTATCGTCATATTCAGCCATTAGTTCCTGTGCCAAAGCACCAACTGGGTTGTTGCCGCCATGGCCATTCACAATCAAGATTTGGCGAAACCCTGCGCGCCGTACCGAGGCCACAATATCACGTATGACCGCCATCAAGGTTTCGACCCGTAGGCAAACCGTGCCGGGATAAGCATTGAAATAGGGAGCTAGGCCAAAAGGCATCACGGGAAAAACTGGAATATTCAATGGCTCTGCGGCCTCCGCAGCGACTGTTTCAGCCAAAATCATATCTACGCAAAGCGATAGTTGTGCATGCTGTTCAGTAGAGCCAATGGGCAGAATACAACGTGGATCTCGTAGGGTGGCCTCCTCCACGTCGCTCCAATTCATTTCTGCAATTTTCATTCCGCCATTCCCTCATTTTGTGCATTTCCATCCGGCATAGCACCTGACGGAAGCTCCCCCGACCAGTCCTGCGCTGCAATCACCACTTTAGACATCAATTCAGACAATATTTGGCGCTCCCCATCCGACAGTGTTTCCAACATCCGATTTTCTTGCGCCTCAAACACGGGCCGGGTTTCATCGATTATCGACCAACCTTTTGCAGACAAACGTAAGGCCTGCCGCCGCCCACTACCGGGAACTTTATTGCGTGCTTCGATCAGGCCCATTAGTTCCAGCCGTTTGATTGCACGGCTCAGCGTATTCTTTGGAAATCCTGACGTGTGCGATATGTCGCGCGCACTGCCCCCTTCGACAAGAGCTAAGGAATACAACACCACATACTCTGGTCTCAACAGGCCGTAGTCGTTTTGTATCCAGTCATATAGCGGAGTATTGTAGAGCAAGGCCAGGTAATTGATCCGAAACGCAAAGGGACAAGGGTTAGCCCACAACTTAGCCTGCAACATGTCAGGATTGACGCCTTTTTCAAGTTTGGGGCGCTCTGGATTATGAGCGATCTGTGAACCCGACATATAAATCTTTTTCCTTTAGCTGTGTCGTATGAGTTCCAAATTGTACTTGACTGTTACACTATCTCAGCACATGTTGACATGGCAAGTTCCAAATTGAACTAAAATTATGCTGAATATTAGATGGAGGAAGCCTCCTCCGCCAACGGGAAGGGAAAATTATGAAAAACCAGAAATTTCTTGCGCCTTTGGCTTTTGCGCTCGGGTTGAGTGTTGTCGGCATGGCAACGGCGCAAAGTCTGACGATGGGAGTGCGCGGCGGACCAGAATCCATGGATCCACACTTTTCGGCCCTTGGGCCACACGCAGAGGCCGCCAAACATATCTTTGACACGCTAGTTTGGTCGGGTACCGACTTGCAAATTGAGCCTGGTCTTGCGACCAGCTGGGCCCCTGTGGACAATGATACATGGGAGTTCAAACTTCGCCAAGGGGTGAAATTCCACGATGGGTCTGACTTTGACGCTCAGGATGTGAAATTCTCGATTGAGCGTATTCCGGTTGTCACGGGCCCAACAACCACGGCAATCTATGTACGCCGAGTGGCTAGTGTTGATATCATTGATTCCCACACTATCCATATTAACACGGACGGTCAGGCTGCGACGCTGCCCAATGATTTCATCCGTTTGTTTATCGTCTCATCTGAGGCGGCAGCGAACTATTCAACCCCTGAGACAGCCGCCGAGGGATTCAATTCAGGTACCGCAACAATTGGTACCGGCCCCTATAAGTACGTCAGTTGGGAACCTAAAGGTGATCTGGTTCTGGCGCGCAACGACGACTATTGGCGCGGTATGGGGGCTTGGGAAACCGTTACTCGCAAGGAAATTCCCAACGACAGCTCTCGTCTTGCAGCGCTGAAAGCGGGACAAGTTGATGTGATCAACTACGTATCCTCCGTCGATTACCTCGCGCTTGAGCGGGACGCAGCGATCGATAATGTCAAAGGCGACAGTGTCTACATCATGAATCTGCAACTGGATCAGCGCGAAGACACGCCATTGGTACGCGCTAATGACGGCTCTGATCTGGACGCCAACCCATTTCGTGATCTGAAAGTACGTCAGGCAGTGGATCATGCGATAGACCGCCAGACCATGGTAGACATCGTGTTGGAGGGTTTGGGTAGACCGGCCAACCAGATGATGCCTCCGGGGTTCTTTGGCTCAAACGAAAGCATACCAATGCCTGAGTATGATCCTGCCAAAGCAAAAGCATTGTTGGCCGATGCAGGTTACCCAAATGGCTTTGAGGTGGATCTTTATTGCACGGCGGATCGCCTGCCCGGGGATGGTGCGATCTGTCAGGGCTTGGGCCAAATGCTAACCCAAGTAGGTATCAAAACAAATGTAAACGCGATTTCTAAAACGGTATATTTCCCAGCTCAAGCACGCTTGGAATATTCAATGTTCATGAACGGCTGGGGCACGTTGACGGGTGAAGCGTCTTACACCCTGGGTGGCCTTGCTCACTCTAATAATCCAGACGTGAAGTTAGGTGCCTATAATCGCATCGAATACCACAATGAAGAAGTAGACAGACTGCTGCAAACCGGAGCCAAGATGATGGATCCAGATGAGCGCCGCGCAACCTATGAAGAGGCGATGGCAAAGGTGATGGCGGACAAAGCTTACATCTCTCTCGTACAGCTTCAAACCGTTTGGGGTGCCAAAGCAGGCATGCTCGACTTCACGCCGCGCTTTGACGAAGACACACTTGCGTTCTTCATTAAACCTGCGTCATGATAACATAACGACGCGTAAAGGCCGGGTGGCTATCACGCTGCCCGGCTTTTTCTTTGCCTAAACAGGATAGTTTATGCTTGGCTTTGTCATTCAACGTTTTTTGCAGGCCTTGGCGGTTATGACGGTGATGTCAATAATTGTCTTTTGTGGCGTCTATGCCATTGGCAATCCCATTGATATCGTGCTTCCACCTGAGGCTACACAAGACATCCGTGAAGAAGTGATCCGTCGTCTAGGCTTAGACCGCCCCCTGTTTGAGCAATATTTTATTTTCATGAAAAACCTGTTGCAAGGCGATCTAGGGCGTTCATTTGTCTATAATATTCCGGTGCTCGAACTTATTGGTGGTCGTCTGCCTGCAACACTTGAGTTAGTTTTAATTTCTGTCTTTTCGGCAACCGCGTTGGGCGTCACCCTCGGTATCTACGCAGGATACCGTCCTGACAGCTGGATTTCCAAAACTATCATGGCTGTCTCTGTTCTTGGGTTTTCGGTGCCATCGTTTTGGGTTGGTCTAATTCTAATCCTCTTCTTCGCCGTCAACCTTGGTTGGCTGCCCGCTGGTGGACGCGGTGACACAGTAGAGATTTGGGGTGTGGCGTGGTCATTCCCAACACTAAACGGACTATCACATATTGTGTTGCCTGCTATAAATCTGGCTTTATTCAAATTGGCCATGATGATCCGCCTTGCCCGTGCTGGTACGCGCGAGATTATGCTTACCGACACTATCAAATTCGCACGCGCGGCTGGCCTTTCGGAAGGTACGATTATTAGGCGGCATTTGCTGAAACTAATCTCAATCCCGATCATCACCGTTTTCGGGCTAGAGCTAGGGTCAACACTTGCTTTCGCCGTTGTGACGGAAACAATTTTTTCTTGGCCAGGTGTTGGTAAACTAATCATCGACAGCATTGGTGTGCTAGATCGACCCGTAATGGTGGCTTACCTGATCCTTGTGGCTTTCCTGTTTGTTACCATCAACTTCATCATTGATCTGGTATTTGCCCTTATCGATCCCCGTGTGCGTCAGGAGAGTGCGGCATGAGCACTCAAAGCAGCGGTTTGCGTCTTTTCTGGGCCGAGTTTCGGGATAACAAGGTCGCCTTGTTCGCCCTTGTTGTCGTGATCTTGATGATTTTTCTGGCGCTCTTCGCCTCCCTAATCTCTCCACAAAACCCCTACGATTTGGCAAACCTCTCCTTGATGGACAGCCGCCGCCCCCCAGGATTTGTCGGATCGGGCGGCTACACACACGTGCTAGGTACGGACCCACAGGGGCGCGACCTGTTGTCTGCAATCTTCTATGGCCTGCGCATTTCCATTCAAATCGGCCTCGCTGCTGGGTTTGTTTCCCTCACAATTGGCACTGCACTTGGTATTGCGGCTGCATATCTCGGTGGGCGGGTCGAGGCGCTGATTATGCGACTCGTCGATCTGCAACTATCTTTCCCGGCGATTCTGCTAGCGCTAGTGATCGTCGCTCTATTAGGTCAAGGTAAGGTACAATTGATAGGCGCGTTAGTCGCCGCACAATACGCCTATTTCGCGCGCACTGCCTATGGTGCTGCTAAGGCCGAACGCGGTAAAGATTATATTGAGGCAGCTCTGGCCACACCACTCAGCGGACGCTTGGTAGTCTGGCGGCATCTCCTGCCCAATTGTGCCCCACCACTAATCGTGGTTGCAACCGTCCAGATAGCCAATTCCATTTCATTAGAGGCCACTTTAAGCTTTCTTGGTCTTGGCCTGCCCGTTACAGAACCCTCTCTGGGCATGCTGATCTCAAACGGGTTTCCTTACATGATGAGCGGGCGCTACTGGATATCCGTCTACCCGGGTGTGGCCCTAATCATCCTGATCGTGGCTATAAACATTGTTGGTGATCAGGTGCGCGATCAGTTCAATCCAAGGCTACGCAAATGAGCACACCAGTTCTTGAGGTTCGGGGTCTAAACACCCACTTCTTTACTCGACAAGGCGAGGTTCCTGCTGTCCGTAATGTTAGTTTCTCGCTTCAGGCGGGCGAAGTGCTTGGTCTTGTGGGAGAAAGCGGCTCAGGCAAATCAGTCACTGGCCTGTCGCTTCTCGGGCTGGTGGACGCACCGGGTCAGATAGTCTCGGGATCTGTGAAATTAAATGGCAAGGAACTAATAGGCTTGCCTGAACCAGAACTGCGTGAGCGACGTGGACGCGAGATATCAATGATATTCCAGGATCCGATTGCGACCTTGAACCCCATGCTCAGCATAGGCGATCAGATGCGCATGGCCCTCTTTGCCCACGAAAAGAGGTCAATGCAGGACGCCAACACAAGATGCATCGACCTTTTGAGAAAAGTTGGCATCACAGATCCGGAGGCAGGTCTGAAGGCGTATCCACATGAATACTCGGGGGGCATGCGTCAGCGCGTTGCGATCGCGATCGCCTTGCTACATAACCCGTCCGTCATAATTGCTGACGAGCCTACAACTGCGCTGGATGTCTCGATACAAGCGCAAATCCTAACTGAAATGCGGGATTTGGTGCGGGAAACGGAAACAGCTCTGATCTGGATCAGTCATGATCTTGCGGTCGTTGCATCACTTGCCGCTCGCATTGCTGTTATGTATCGCGGTGAAATTATAGAGACAGGACCGACATTTGACATCCTGCGCAATCCCGGACACGTGTATACCGCAAATCTGCTTGCAGCGCTGCCAGCCAATACCGAACCTGGACAGTTGCTGGCTCACGGCGGGACTTTGCGCTCTGCGATAAATGGTCCTGAAACTGTACAGCCTCCTGACAAAGGAGACTTTCTTTCGCTGAACAATGTGAACCGAGTTTTTTCACCCAATATCTCGCTAGGTGAGAGAATTGCCGAGCTCGTTGGTGCGGGGGTCCGCAGGAGAAGTACGCATGCGGTCAACGATGTAACTTTGCGCGTGGCGCGCGGTGAGACATTAGGGCTGGTAGGTGAGAGCGGCAGTGGAAAGTCGACACTTGGCAAATTGATGGCTGGGATTCTGCCACCAACTAGTGGACAAATCTTTTTGGACGATGCACCGGTCATGCAGGCAGGTAAGAAATCCACGCTACGCATCCAGACGATTTTTCAAGACCCTTTCGCAAGTTTAAACCCTAGAATGAAAGTGGGGCACGCCGTTTCAGAGGGAGCACTGGCGCACAATCTGGTAAAACCTTTTGAGGTCTCTGATTATGTGAAGCGTTGGTTTGAGAGGGTAGGGCTTGAGCCGGAATGGGCAGACCGTTACCCCCACCAGTTCTCTGGTGGTCAACGGCAGCGCGTCGCTATTGCCCGCGCCTTGGCAATGCAACCTGATGTTCTCATTTGTGACGAGCCTGTCGCCTCTCTGGACGTTTCAATTCAGGCCCAAATCATAAATCTCTTCCTCGAGTTGCAAAAGGGTCTTAGCCTTACAATGGTTTTCATTAGCCATGACTTGTCTGTTGTGCGTCACCTGAGTGATCGCGTGGCCGTAATGTATCTCGGAAAGATTGTTGAACTCGGTCCAGCGGAAAAAATTTATAAAGCGCCCGTTCACGATTATACACAGCGATTGCTCAACGCAGTACCAGTGCTTGATCTCAGTTGAAACTATCCCGCTGGCTTGGATACATATCCGTCAGACCAATACAAAAGGGTGTTTTGAGAACACAGCCACTCCATTCGCGCTGTACTCGCTAACAAGTTTTATCTTGCTATGAAGGAATTGGAGGAGCGTGGCATACCGCTATCAGATCTGCTTGCAGACCCAGTTAGTACGCTAGCAAAGCTGAAGGCGTATTTGCCAGTGAAATGATGGTGTGGCGGGCGCATTACATTAGACTAAGTGCGGAATGGACCTGTCGCGTTTTAGTGCCGCCCCAAATGCTCGTTTAAGCCACTTTCCTTTCGAAAGCGACGGGGCTTTTCCAGCCCAATGCTGAGTGACGGCGGCGCGGGTTGTAGAAGCCGTTGATGTATTCAAATATGGCCATCTCCGCCTTTCGTCGGGTTTCCCATGTATCGCGCCAGATCAATTCCGCTTTGATGGTTTTGAAGAATGTCTCGACGGCTGCGTTATCATAACAATTTCCTTTGCCACTCATGGACACTTTGAAGCCGTGCTGCCGC
>Ga0115564_10002903_pt1 | contig 14677 bp, 13 predicted proteins | sample COGITO_mtgs_1105_7_FD_88680 | JGI IMG/M metagenome (GOLD analysis project Ga0115564, IMG submission 88680) | Pelagic marine microbial communities from North Sea - COGITO_mtgs_110523 | ecosystem: Environmental > Aquatic > Marine > Epipelagic | place: Germany:Helgoland, sampling site Kabeltonne...
AATGACGGCTATGCCCCATAGTAGTATCTTACCAATCAATCTGTTTTTGCTAGAGTGATGGTACGCTTCGGGTGGACAATGGATAAATCCCCCCAAAGGGGGAGACGATAGGATTGTACGAGAGATGAATTTATCGGGCCAGAAATTTGCAGAATGGAACAGCCGGATTGCGCTGGCATGCAACGCTGTGGGGCAACCGGATTTCCCCGCCCTGCTGACGGACAGCATGCGTGTTGTGACAGATTTCCAAATCAGCATGACCTTTTCCTATGGGGTGGCCAATCAGGTGCGCTGTCTTGATCACAACATGATCAAAAGCAAAGCTGACATTGTCGTGCGACAATATCTGCGCGGGCCTTATCTGTTGGACCCATTTTATCAAGAAGTGCTGCGCGGGCGCACCGATGGCAGTTGTGTGTTATCCGAAATTTCTCCAGACCGTTTTTACAGCAGCGACTATTTCAAACACCATTACGCCCGCACTGAAATTGGCGACGAGGTAGGAATTTTTTGTCCTATTTCCGAGGACGAAACTACCGTTGTCAGCTTTACCCGCGCCAATCGAAAACAGCGTTTCAATGCGGCCGATCGCAAACGCATTGCCGCTGTGGTGCCAATGGTCCGGTCGCTGGCAATTCAGCATTATAGCATCACGGCGTTGGCGCAAGAGGACGCCGCCCTCCCCGCGATGACGCGCAGCATGATTGAAAATGCGTTTGGGCAATTCGGCAATGATTTACTGACGGATCGGGAGTCTCAAATTGCATCATATGTCCTTAAGGGCTATTCAACGAGTTCGATTTCTAGCCGATTGGAAATCAGCGTTGAAACCGTCAAAAGTCACCGAAAGAATGCCTATGCAAAGCTAAATATTTCGTCGCAAGCGGAGCTTTTCTCTATATTTCTATCGTCGTTGGAAACCTATTAGTCCAAATCATTCCTCCCTTTAAGCAAGCCCTGGAGCAGAAACTGACAAAATGAAATCTGTCCAAAAGCTTGAATGCCTCTTTTAAAGGCCGCGCGTGATAGCCTTTTGATGAGAGGTTTGCCCCAGTCCCGCTGAGCAAACGTTCATCCATACTGCAGCGAATGTCTCCTTTTCTAATTGGGTGTCTAGGTCAAGCTCATTTTCCTTCTTTTGAATGATCAAGGATCGTTTGTCCGGGTCACGCTTCTCTTCGCAATCTGGTTTGGCGTTCGAAGGGCGCCGCTGCATGCATGTGTCGGATTGGTTGTGGAGAGCCCCGCTTCCGGGCGCACTTCAAGTTGCGCAGCAGACATTTTCGTCTTCATCCACAGACCTCGTCCGGATTGGACGATCCCATCAGGTTGAGTGGGTGGCTTTTATGTCATGCCGTGCCTCCGACTTGTTCCTGACGGAATTCACTGCCGTCGATCCACAGACGGTGGAGCAGAACGGCAAGTTTGCGGGCGACGGCAACAACTGCGCGTCGACGACCTTTGGTGCGCATCAATCGCATGCCCCATAATTTGATCTGTGACCCTGTTATGGTTCGCATCAGCAATGCGTTGGCAGCGGCATACAGAGTCGCACGGACATCTCGATCTCCTGCCTTTGATATTTGGCCAGGATTGCCATGCTCGCCAGATTGGAAGCGTCTTGGCGTCAGACCAAAGTGCGCAGCAACTGTGCGCGAACGCTTGAAGCGGCTCGGATCGTCAACTGCGGCCTTGAACGTCAGTGCTGCAATTGGCCCAACACCTGGGACGGTCATCATCCGCATGCAAACCTTGTCTTGAGACGACGCACGTTTCACGCGTCGATCCAGCTCGAGGTAGTGTTGAAACAGGACAACCCGCGAGTCGAGCAATGGAATGATTGCATGCGCAAGGATATCATCCATCTCAACCATCGGTCTTACCAAGCCATCAAAAGCCCCATGTTTCACCGTTCGCGGCAATCGCACGCCGAAGATTTTAATCAACCGACGAACCTCATTGGCCAGATCCATTGTCTTCTTGAGCAGAGCTTTACGCGTGCTCAAAAGCACCCTCAGCCCTTGGGCTTCTCGACTCTTCATATGAACGGGACTAAACAAACCGGTTCGTAAAATTTGGGCAATGCCCTTTGCATCCGTTTTATCAGTTTTGTTCCGCATCGCAGATAAGGCGGCACTTACTTGCCGCGCTTCCATACAGACAACTTCAAAGCCCTTTGATTGCAAACCAAAGAACAGATTCTGGCTCATTGCTCCGGCCTCAAAACCAACGCGCTCAATTGGATACTAAATAGCTGCGAGACAGTCGGCGATGTCATCGACCTCACATGGCAGCTCTCGCTCGAGGCAAACCTTGCCTTTGTTATCGACAATGCACAACGCGCACGACCGAAGCGATCCATCTATTCCAACATAATATTCCATCATCTGTCTCCCTTGTTCACAGCTATGCTGTGATCCTATCGGGAGCTCGACCAAAGTGCAGGGTCAGCCCAATTACGCATGCTTCCCGCCCTTTGTGGACCTGTCCCGCTTTGGGCTGAGAGCCTCCGTTGGCGCAGATATGACGAACGGCAACAATGTCCCGCATAGCTGACGTTGGTGCGATGCGCAGCGAATAGCGGCTTTGAGCCAACCTGTACCTTGGTTATTCTCGCTGCGTGCGCTAGCAGAGCCACTTTCGCTGCATCGGCGAAACAGCCCATGCCGCTCGGCAAATTACAATGCTGCCATTCAGACCAAGCGCACCGTGGTTCCAACTAGCGGCTACTTGGTTTGGGAAAATCTGCCGGGCGCCGCCCAAGGCACCGCGATCATAATGTGGGAAGAGGGTAGGCAAATCGGGCTGACCGACACCTTTCCTAATGTTTTGTGACCTTCGTCACCCTGCGAGCCAATTTCTCAGCAGTGCTTCACCTCCCTCGCCGAGTTTCGGCGGCGGAGTGACTTCAGTGCAGAGCCCTTCGGCGCGCACAGGGTAGCGCACCGCACACACCTGACCGCCTTCAGTAGAGAAACTTTGGACCAGTTGCCGTTCCTCTGCCTGCTTCGTGGCGAGAGCGTCGGTCACATCGTTGATACGTCCACCGGGAATGTTTACCTTGCGCAATGCGGTCAACCAGGTTTCCGCCGTTCGTTGACGGAACAGGTCCGCCAGGCTCGCATTCAGAAGCTCACGATTGCAGCTGCGCGCTTCGTTGGTCGCAAAGCGTGGATCATCCGGCAGCTGAGGTTGTCCGATCACGTCGCGCGCAAGCCGACCGAACTGACTGTCGTTTCCTACGGCAACAACAAAAGGCTGATCCTTTGCCTCGAAGACGCGATAGGGCACCACGTTTGGATGACCGTTTCCGTGACGTTGCGATGGCATGTCAGTTGCTAGCGCATTGGCAGCGACGTTGGCCATTGCTGCGACTTGGCAATCGAACATCGAGACGTCGAGATGAGTGCCCTTTCCCGTACGGTCACGGGCGATCAACGCGGCCAAAATCGCCTGTGACGCATAGAGACCTGCGAAAAGATCCGACACCGCGACGCCCACTTTCATGGGCTGGCTGTCCGGGTCGCCGGTCACAGCCATCAATCCAGATTCTGCCTGAATTACAAAGTCGTATCCAGCGCGCGACGCCTCGGGTCCTGACCTCCCATAGCCGGAGATCGAGCAAATGATCAGGCGCGGGTTTGCGGCCATCATGACGTCCACGCCCAGGCCCAGCCGGTCCAGAGATCCCGCACGAAAATTCTCAACCACGACATCTGCCACAGCAATGGCCTGAAGCAGTCGGTCGCGGTCTGATGCCGCCTTAAGATCGAGGACGATGCTGGATTTACCCCGGTTCACGCAGGTGAAGTAGGCGGCGTGACCTCCCATGCTCGGGGGCGACCAAGTCCGGGTTTCGTCTCCCACTCCGGGGGATTCTACTTTCAGGACTTCTGCGCCCATGTCTGCAAAACATTGCGTACACCACGGCCCCGCAAGAACTCGGCTGAGATCGACGATGCGAATTCCCGACAAGGCACCTTTGGGAATTTCTCTGTCGTCACTGTCAGCAGTTTGGTCAGTCATCCTGTCGCGATGCATCCTTGGTTCCTTCATTCTATCAGAGTGTTCTGCCGGGACTGATCACATTGCGATCTTGCAGAAGATGCAACAGATGTGGTGCACCGGTTTTGAAGGCCGCGTCGAAGGCGGAGATAAACTCCTCGGTCGTGTGGACTGTCGTCGCAGCCAGGCCAAAGCCGCGTGCGACACTGGCAAAGTCCGGGCTGGTGACTTCCGTTCCGATGGACCGGCCAGGGAAGTCCCGCTCCTGATGCATCCGAATGGTGCCATAACGGCCATTGTCGACGACGATCACCACGATCGGCAGTTGGTGTTCCGCAATAGTTGCAAGTTCCTGTAACGTCATCAGCGCGCAACCGTCACCGGCAAAGGCGACGGCCCTCGCTTCCGGGTTTGCAAAAGCCGCACCGATTGCCGCGGGTATGCCATAGCCCATCGTGCCCGACTGCGGCCCGAGTTGCTGGCCGAACCGTCTGTAGAGGAAAAACCTGTGCAACCAGATCGCATAGTTGCCTGCACCGTTTGCGATCGCTGTCTGTGGTGGCACTGTGGCCGATACATGGGCCACGACTTGCGCCATTTGCAGGTTTCCAATGTCCCGGATTGGTGTAGTGAACGCCTCGTAGTCGGCTCTTGCTGCGCCTCGCCAGATGTCGCGTGCGGTGACGTCGCCGCACGCGACAACCGCCAGAGCATCCAGGGTTGCGGCCGGGTCTCCTTCAAGTGCCACACTTGGTCGAAAGACGGCTCCAAGTTCGTTCGGGTCGGGGTGGATGTGGATGAGCCGCGGCCCGATCGCGGGTGGCACCAAAACCTTGTACCCGTCAGTCGTGGCCTCGCCTAGTCGGGCACCGGCCACAAGAATCACATCGGCTGAGCGTATGCGTTCAGCCAGTTTTGGATCGATGCCCAGCCCTAAATGTCCCGCGTAGCAGGGATGGGTGTTGTCGAGCACATCCTGCCGTCGCCATGCCGCGCCCACCGGGACGCCATAGCGTGTTGCGAATCGTTCCAGCGCGCGCGTCGCGTCCGGCGTCCATCCTGCACCACCGGCGATAACGAAGGGTCTTTTTGCGTTAGCGAGCGTATCCGCTGCCTGTGCCAGCAGATCAGGGGTTGGAACCGAGCGGGGCCGGACTGGAATGGAGAGCAGAGCATCGGACGTATCACCAGCCTCTTCGGTGAGCATGTCTTCCGGCAGGCCAACCAGCACCGGCCCCGGGCGGCCTGATATGGCCAAATGGACTGCGTGAGAAAGTTGCTCTGCGATCCGATGGGGATCGCGGATAATCAGGGCTTCCTTACCAATAACCTGACCAAACGCTTGGATGTCGAGTTCCTGAAATGCGTCGCGCCGCTCGGTTTCGCGCGCCGGCATCCCGATCAACAAGATCAAGGGTGTCGAGCCCTGCTGCGCCACGTGGATACCTGCAGAGGCGTTGGTTAGGCCCGGACCACGGGTCACCATCACAAGCCCCGGTTTACCAGTCGCACGGGCATGCGCCTCGGCGGCCATGGCCGCCCCCCCTTCTTGACGACAATTAATGAAGCGAAATCCGTCGGTGTCGTGAAGAGCATCGAGAAGCGCCAGATAACTTTCCCCCGGCACGCCAAAGGCGATGTTGAATCCCCAAGCTTCCAGCAGGCGTGCGGTGACATCCGCAGCGCGCATCATCTTCCTTACCCTTTGACTGGAAGCTTTGCCGCCAACCTCTGCGCCGATGCCATTCATAGCCTATTGCCTCTGGTCGAAACGGCGCCCAACGAGGGCGGCGGAAATGTTGATTTTCTGGATGTCGATGGACCCGCCGGCAATGCCCCAGCCCCAGGCGTCGCGTAACCGCTGCTCCATACCATATTCCTTCGCATAACCGTACCCACCCATTAGCTGAACACCGTCCCCGGTCACTGCGCGCACGGCCTCGTTGGCAAAGCATTTTGCCATCAAGACAGGCATGTTTTCCGGAAATCCGTCCAGCCCGAAGCTTGACGTGGCGCGGTGGATCAAAAGGCGTGCAGCATCAGTCTTCACTGCCATTTCTGCCAAACGCAACTGTACGGCCTGAAAATCGATCAGTGGTTTTCCGAACTGTTTGCGTTCCTGCACATAAGCTTCCGCTTGCTTCAATGCGCCGGCACAGAGCCCCAGCGACATGGTCGCATTGCCACATCGTTCAAGATTGAAGGCCCCCATCAATCGCGAGAATCCTCCCGCCTCGATAAGCAGATTTTCGCGTGGAATCCGCACCTCGTCCAAATGAATGTCTGCACTCGGCACGCCGCGCCAGCCCATAAGTTTCTCTGGCTCACCAAAACTCACGCCGGGCGTATCCGCCTCTACCAATACCGCGCCAATGCCGCGTGCGCCCGGTTCATCACTGAGACGACAGAAGACGACATAGGCGTCCGCACTACCGCCGCCGCTGCACCAGCGTTTGGTGCCGTTGAGAACGATGTCATCACCGTCGATCCGTGCGCGCGTGGTAAGGTCCGTCAGCGCGGTACCTGCGCCCGGTTCCGACATTGAGATCGCCACCACCATATCGCCCGCGATCACAGCTGGCACGATCCGCTGAGATAGTTCGGAGGTGCCAAATTTTTCGATGATCCTGACCGGGCCGACCAGCGCCTCGAAGACGGGAAAGGCGGCGGCCGTGGATACGGTCGCGAAACGCTCAAGCACCATCACCGCATCGGTTGCTTTGAGCCCAAGACCACCGAATTGTTCAGACGCATTTACTCCCAGCACGCCGAGGTCTGCGAATTTTTTCTTCCATTCTCGGGATGGGGGCGCGCCTGTCTCTTCACACTCCGCGGCAAGCGCGGGCAGTTCGTCCCGGCAGAAGCGCTCAACAGGTTCGAGCAACGCGATTTGATCTGGAGTTGAGATGTCTATCATAGATGCAGCTTTCGTATTTCGAAGTTTCGTTTGGAAAGTTGTGGCTTATTGATCGAGAAAAATCCCAGCCTCGACCGGCCATGCGGCAAAAAGCTGACCCTCATGTCGTCTTGCAGCTTCCTCGGGCGTTGTGAGTTCCTGCACGATCATCTCGGTACCGTTTTCGAGTTCGACAATATACTTAGTTGTGCCGCCGGTGACCAAGCTGTCTTTGTAACGGACCGACAGCGCGTTGAATCCATCGGGCAATTGGTCGTTCGTAATTAGTCGGAGTGTTTCCGGCCGCAATACGAGCTTGCCGCTTTGGTTCTTGTTTGCGCCGGGCGCCTTCACTTTGCACTGCCCGGACGTTCCCAAGTCGAGTATGCAAGGATCGCCGGCTTCCAAAACCTTGGCGTCAAGCATGGTCGACTGGCCAATGAAGTCAGCTGCGAATTGAGAAACCGGCTTGAAGTATAGATCATGTGGACTACCAATCTGTTCCGCCTTGCCTCCGTTCATCAGCATGATCCTGTCTGACATGTTCAGGGCTTCTTCCTGATCATGTGTGACGTAGACCATTGTAATCCCGAGCTCGTTGTGCAGCCGTTTGATCTCCAACTGCATCTGCTCGCGCAGCTTCTTATCGAGCGCTCCGAGCGGTTCATCCATTAGGATTAGTCTGGGATTGTAAATCAGGCATCGTGCAATCGATACGCGTTGCTGCTGTCCGCCGGAGAGTTCTTTTGGTTTGCGATGTGCAAGATCGGGCAGCCGAACAAGTTCCAGAACATTAGTCACTCGTTTCTTGATTTCCTGCTTCGGGGTTTTGCGCACCTTCAATGGGTAAGCGATATTATCGAATACGGTCATATGCGGCATCAGCGCATAGCTTTGAAAGACCATGCCCAATCCGCGCTTCTCCGGCGGCATTGCGGTCACATCCTGACTGTCAATCCAGACATGTCCCGAGGTCGGCATGGTCATCCCAGCAACCGCGTTCAGAAGAGTCGTCTTGCCAGATCCTGATGGACCCAAGAGCGTGAGAAACTCTCCGGCACGAATGGACAGGTCCGTTTCATGGAGCGCGGTGAAACTGCCATAGAGTTTTGTCACGGCGTCAAGGCGTACCATTTCCTGTTTGGTTGAGTTAACATCCATCATGGTTTGGCTTCACTCTTTTGCACAAAAGTTACGAGAATACAGATCAGGGCCGACATAACAGTCAGTATCGTAGAAATGGCCGCGAGAACGGGAGACACTTCAAATACCAAGGATGAGTACATCTTGATCGGGAGCGTTTCGTCTCCGGCCCTGGCGACAAAAATTGAAATGATGATTTCGTCGAAGGAAATCAGAAACGCAAACAGCGCGCCCGCAACAATCGATGGAATCACCAAGGGCAAGGTTACGGTTCTGAAAACGTAGACGCGGCTTGCGCCCATTATCCTGGCCGCCCGTTCAATGTTAGCGTCCACCGTCTGGATCCCTGCGGCTGCAGTAACGATGATGAACGGTAAGGTTGCGACGCAATGCGCAAGCACCAGCCGAAGTTCACCCTGAGACAGGCTGATACGGACAAAATAGATATAGAACGCGAGGGCTAGGACGACGCTGGGCAACATGATCGGGCTTAGCAGAAACATCGCAAGCATTCGACGTCCGGGGAACTGACCGCGAACCAACGCATACGCAGCCGGGACACCCAGGCAGATCGACAAGATCGTAGTCCAGAGTGCCACCCGAAAACTCAGGATTGTTGCAGATACCCATCCGGGTTCCTGAACATATCGCTCATAGAGGTGAAAAGAGTATTCCTTGGGCGGGAATATGATCAATTCGGAGTCGCTGAACGACATGGGCACGACGATCAGGCTTGGAAGCAACAGAAAGATCATGGCGGCCACTGCGAAGGCCGCATTTGCGCGACGCCAGATGGACCGTCTTTCCATCACGATTGCTCCTTGGAGAGGATCGAAGCGCCGCCCCGCACTTTTGAGAGGAGAAATGCCGCCAGCAACGCAGTCGCCATAAGGACAACGGCGATTGCAGATGACATCTGAAAATTGAACACCTCACGGGCATAGAAATCCACAAGGCTGGACAACATAACATCCTGGCGCCCGCCAAGAAGTTTCGGCACGATAAAAAAACCAAGAGCGAGAATAAAGACAAGAAGAGCACCAGACACTACGCCGGGAAGGCTGAGCGGGAATGTCACGGTCCGGAATATCCGAAACTTACCCGCACCCATGATGGCAGCCGCCTTTGCCAATTCCGGTGGCTGGCTCCTTAAATTAGTCAAGATTGGAAAGACCATGAATGGCACCAAAAAATGGCTCATACCAACCATAACACCAATCCTGTTGAACAGCATCTTGTAGGGACCCAACCCAAACTCGCCGAGCCAGGTGTTCAAAATGCCCGCATGACCTAGCATGACAACGAAAGCGAAACTCTTGACCAGAGAGCTGGTCCAGAACGGGATCAAGATCACGATCAACCAGACTGTCTGGCGCCTTGGGGGCTGTTTCGACAGAAAATAGGCGATTGGATATCCGAGAATAAACGCCACCAATGTGGCTCCCAAGGCGATTTCCAGCGTGGTGCGGGTCACGCGAATGAATAGGTTTGACTGGGCCATCTTGACATAAGCCGCAAGAGAAAATCCGGTCTCATCGGAAAGGCTCTGCCAAACAACTGACCCTAGCGGTACGGCCATCATGACAACCATGAACAAAGCCGCGGGCAGAGCAAAGACGGCGATACTGAACTGTTCGCGAGTTTCAGGGCGCATTTCTATTTCCCTTTGAGGCCCCGGGTCGTCGCGACCTTGACAGACTGTTCTTTTTGTAGCTGTCTTTCAGCCATGTGGAGGCCTTCGCTTTTTCCAGATTTTTCAGAAGGATATCGCTGGGGTTCTGTGCCAAATGTAGGACACAATCGCCCCTTTTGGTCATGCTCATGGATCGCAGGCAGACCACCGTCCCGTCCGCAGCGAGATACACTTTTTGAGGATCGGCTCCAGGTGTTTCTACGTCGTGGATCAAACCGGCGATCTGACCTGCTTTGACGTGATCGCCCAAACTGACCCACGGTTCAAACAATCCATCGTGCAAAGCATAGTGATAGTCACGGTCCGCCTCGACCTCCTTCGTCGAGGGATCAGCACGTTGGCTATCCCGGAACGGAAGGATGCCCGCCCAGTCCAAGACATTACGAACACCTTTGTAAGCCATATCGACAGACGTCTTGGAGACACGGCCACCACCACCGATTTCAGCTGAGATACGTACTGTTCCAGCGCGCCGCGCCGCGCCTGAAGTGCTCCGATCTTCATAGGCTTTCATGGCGAGAACAGTCGACGCGCCGAAGGCGACGGCCAGCGCCAATCGGCGGGTATTTTCGTCGGCGTTAAGATGGTCTACGTATGAAGCGCACGGAAGATACTCCAAAGAGTTGCCCCCGCTGTGCAGGTCGACAACGATCTCTGACTCCGGCATCAGAGCACGCTCAATGTAATTTGCAAGCATCGAGGTTGTTCGCCCTCGCACGTCTCCTGGAAATATCCGGTTCAGGTTCAGCCCGTCGATAGGCGAATTGCGAACACCGGCCTGCGCAGCCGGCGTATTCGCCATCGGAAAAATGATGATGCGCCCATTTATCTGGTCAGGCTCAATCTCACGGGCAAGTTTTGAAAGTGCAATCTGCCCCTCGAACTCATCGCCTTGAGTTCCTGCGAGCAGAAGCGCCGTCGGGCCGTCGCCATTCGCGATCACTGTGATCGGCGACGCAATGAAACCATATGCCGAGTCATTTCTGGAAAAAGGCATACGGACATAACCCATTGTTTTCCCCTCTTTGGGTAGAGGATCGGCAAGGCTCAAAAGAGTCAGTGCCGATTTTTCGTCGTTCTTCTGCATGGTTTTCCTGTCTTCTATGCAAGTCCTGAGTTTCGACAGGAAACCACCCTGTGGTTATGTAAGCAACCATTCTTTCATCCGCGGCCCAAGCTCGTCAATATTGGCGGCCCACCAGTCGCCATCGACCATCATGTTGTTTTCGTTGGCCACATCTGGGAGCCATTTGCGGACGGCGGGGTCAACCTTTTCCAGCGATGAGATATAGGTCGGGGCATCGCCAGAACCATTCGCCATTTCAACCTGCCGTTCAGGATCCATGATGTAGCTGAGAAGTCGCATGGCCCCATCACTGTTCGGCGCGCCTGTTGGAACCGCTGTGTATACCATGCCCATGAGGTTCTGTTCGAACGAGTAACCCATTGGGACACCGGACTCCTGCATGCCCTTTACCCGCGTCGTAAAGGTAAAGGTGTAGTCGGTCTCGTTTGACTGAATCAGCGAGACCGTTTGTGCAGTGGAGTCAATCCAGTGCGAAACATGCGGCTTGATCCGATCAAGCGCCTTGAAGGCACGTTCGATGTCGCAAGGATAGACATCAGCAGGGGCCACGCCATCGGCCATCAAGGCAATTTCCAATGTATCAGAGACGCGGGTCCGCAGACCGCGGCGACCGGGATGGTTTTCCACGTCCCAGAATTGCGCCCAATTCTTGGGTTGGACGCCCTGAAGACGGTCAGTCGGATAGCCAATACCGCCAGCGTAGAGAGACCCTCCACAGGCAAACGGATCTTTGGCCGCCGGCAGAGCATCCACACGGTTAACGATGCTGTCATCGACTTCCTGGATAAGACCCTGCTGTTTCGCTGAACCAAACCATGCCGGAATAAGGTCAACCAGATCCCATTCAACGGCACCCTGTTCGACCATCAGCTTAAGCTTTGCAACCTCCGGCGGCGAAACCGTAACGACCTCAATTCCGGTGTCCTGCGTAAAGGGGTCGTAAAATGCCTTACGTTTGACGTCCCCCATTTTCCCACCAAAATTGACAACGACGACTCGCTTCCCTTGCGCCCAGGCTGGTCGGAGATACGCGGGTGTGGCGAGCGCTGCGGCGCCCACGAGCGTGGATTTTAGTACCCGGCGACGAGAGATATTGGCGCCAACGTTCGGTTTCGTATTGTAGGACATTTCTTCCTCCCTTTGGATTGTGCACTTGGTCTCTAGTTCTCCCCAAGCTTACGAGCCAAAACCGGAGTAAGAAAACTCCCAAATCGTCAAAAATTTACAATAATCCGCTAATTTGACGGCAATTATCGCTATATCGGCGGCCAATGCTAACCAACCTCGCCACTGCTGATACCCGCCGTGGCAAACGACGAGCTTGTTGTGTTGGCGCGTGAGTGACGGTCAAACCGGGTCGACAGGACAACACTGAGTCTCACCGATTGGATACCCTTTCCAGCACCGATCTCGGTCGTCAATGCGTCAAGATCCTCGAGCTGCGGGGCCTCACATGTACAAAGAATGTCACATTCTCCAGTTACAACATCACATGATTTAATTTCTTGAAATTGCTTAATAAAAGCTACATTTCGGTTTAGGCTGACCTTGTCTACATTCAAGTGCAGGACGCCGCGTACGTACTCTTCAAACGGATTTTGCGTCAACATCAGAGTATAGCCAGCAATTGTCCCGTTTTGCTCCAATTTGGAGATTCGTTCCCGTACTGTTGTCCGGGGCAACCCAATTTCGCGCGCAATTTCCGTAGTTGACGCTCGCGCATTGCGCTCAAGATACGCAATTAGCTTGAGATCGGTTCGATCCAGATCTGCCTTGGCCATTCTTAACCTCCAATGCAATTACGAATTCTTCGAAAGTGTTTCGCCAAAACTACGGATAAATCTGTCGATTCGTCAATATCAATAAATTTTCCGTCAATCTGACAATTGAGTATTAGCGCCGATGCTAAGATCATCAGATGGAATGGAGGTTGTTACGATGCCAAGAACTTTTCGATATTCGGCGCGCGGTGCTGACCAGAAACCGGCAGTATATCAGGTGTTTAGTGCCGATAAGATCCAACTAAGTGGCGGATATGCCTTCCCTGATCACTTGCCGGACCTGAGTGAGATTGCGCGCCGCGTCGCATCGGACCATAGGACGGAAGTCTTGCAATACGGTCCGCTTTTTGGTGTTCCAGAACTGCGCGAGGCAATTGTGGATTACTGTTTGGCGGACGGAGTCACGACAAGCACCGACAACATCTTGGTTCTGAATGGTGCCAAGCATGCGTTGGACTTGTTGCTTCGCGTTTTGATAGACCCCGGAGATGGCGTCATTGTAGGTGACCTTGATTATCTGACGGCGCTTTCGATCATTCGCAAGCATGGCGCAGAAATGGTCGAGATCACGACGGACAAAAACGGTCTGGATGTGGATGAATTGGAAACAACGCTGGGCCAGATGCGCGCAGACGGCCAGATCATGCCCAAGCTCTTGTTTGTGGTGCCAGACTTCCACAATCCAAGCGGTTACTCTTCCTGCCGAGCGCCGTCGACGCCTTGTGGAGTTGGCGGAAAAGTACGACTTCCTCATTTTTGAAGATGACCCCTATCGGCGATTGCGTTACTCCGGCGAACCGGTGCCGCCCATAAAGACGTTCGATACTTATGGTCGTGTCGTTTCAAGCGGAACTGTCTCCAAAGTCTTTGGCCCGGGCCTCCGGGTTGGCTGGGCCAATGGTGACCCAGATATCATTGGGCGCATGGCCGCGTTCAAATCTGACGGTGGGTCATGTCCCATTACTCAGCGCATTGTGCTCGAAGCAATGCGAAGCGGATTTATTGAACAGCATATCGAAGAACTGAAACCCGTGATGAGCCAACACCTTGACGCGATGTGCGCGGCCATTGATCGCCACATCCCGGGTGTTTCGTATGACCGCTCCGATGGGGGATACTATCTCTGGATGGAGCTTCCCGAAGGCGTGAACGCCGATCAAGCCGTTTTTGATGCCGAAGACGAAGGCGTATTGGTCTTCTCGGGCAGCATGTTCTACGCGTCACCCAGCGAGCGCCAAAACCTGAGGCTGTGTTTCACCTACAGCACGCCGGAGCAGATTGAAGAAGGGATACGCCGCCTTGGTGCGGCAATCCAACGGCAACACAACCTTTCAGGACAATCAACTACAGCGGTAAGTGGGCGCACATTGCGCGAGCACTTCAACTAAAGGACCAGAAAATGCTCATCAAAAATCAGATCTACGCAATCGACCATCATCATGGACAGGCCAACAGGACGGTTCTTTCAGGATATCCCACCATTCGTGGGAACACGATGCGTGAAAAAGAGGCGTACTACCTGAAGAACATGAGCTGGGTCCACGAATGCATGTGCCGGGAGCCACGCGGCCACAATGCCATGCTTGGATCTATTCTGACCGAGGCCGTCAACGAAGGCTCGGCATTCGGTGTACTGTATCTTCATGCAAACGGTCTTTTCGACGGGTGCGGTGACAGCACGTTCGGCACCGCGGCGGCTGCGGTCGAAACGGGCCTGGTAGAGGCGGTCGAGCCCGTAACGCACCTCACTATGGATACGGTCATGGGACCACTCAGCGTTGAAGTGGAAATCAAGGACGGTGTGGTAAAAGAGGTTCGATACCGGAATTTGCCAGCCTACCACATCGCATCAATTGAAATCGACATTGACGGACGCGGCCGAACCCCCGTCGATATAAGTGCCTGCGGAGGGCAGTATTTCCCTCAATTCGATGCCAGGAAACTAGGCATCGACGTCGAAAAAGCAAATCAGGCGGGCATCAAGGAGTTTGGCCGGCAAGTGACGAAGGCGCTTCTGGCGCTTCCGCCAGTCAATGATCCGGAAACCGGCAACTCCATCCAGATGGGACAGA
>Ga0115564_10002928_pt1 | contig 14603 bp, 17 predicted proteins | sample COGITO_mtgs_1105_7_FD_88680 | JGI IMG/M metagenome (GOLD analysis project Ga0115564, IMG submission 88680) | Pelagic marine microbial communities from North Sea - COGITO_mtgs_110523 | ecosystem: Environmental > Aquatic > Marine > Epipelagic | place: Germany:Helgoland, sampling site Kabeltonne...
CACGTTGTGGCTATATGTGAATACATGGGATAACAACGTGGAGAAGACAATATTTAGTAGAGAGAATAACATGAAGGTCTATTTGGATAAGACAGCTCCTTTGTTGAAACTGGATATGTTAATGTCTGATGACACAACGGAAACTATGCTAATTACTGATAATTTCCCTCTTCAGAAATGGGTGTGTCTAGGTATAAGCGTGGACAATCAATTTGTAGATGCGTATATTGATGGGAAATTAGTGCGTTCCCAAAGATTGTTTAAGACGGGAACAAACTCTATGCCAAAAGTCCCACCCTCATCTGATACTCCCCTGATTGTTGGAAACATGGAGGGAAAGTTTGACGCCTATCTTGCTGCGTTTAACCGTTGGATTTCTCCATTGGACCCCAAGACAGTATGGGAAAATTATTTAGATGGAAATGGGTCAAACCGACTATTAAACGTGTTAACTGCATATAGTGTGGACATTGCCATTTTAAAGAACGAACAGGAACAGTCACGATTCTCTATTATTTAGACATGTGAAAGTTAAAAACAGGATAAATACAGAATTGTATGGTTATAATTTTTATCATTATATTATAACAATATATATGAACACTCAGTCTGTAAATACACCAACTTTAGGTAATCAACTTACAAACAATTTATCGGGCGTTATGGAAAAAATACCGACGCAACAGAGTTTCCAAGAAAGCATAAGCAATCTTGGTAACACTCTACAAAACACCTCTGCGCAATTAGGTGAGTCATTCAATGAGTTTTCTAAGCAATCCGCAACTGTTCCCGAAGCAACGACTGGATTTCTACAATCTAACACCATCATCGCAAAATTCGCATTTATCATACTGGTTCTCATTGGAATGCTTATTCTTCTCAATATAGGCGTTCTTATTGTTAGCAAACTATTTGGACCGTCAGACAATCCTTACTTAATCAATGGAATGATAGATGGAAATAATTCGATGGTAATTAAACAAGACCCAAAACAAGGCGAGTCTACCACTATTTTACGCTCAAATAATGAGGATAGCGGCGCTGAATTCACATGGTCTTCTTGGTTATATATCAATGATTTAGGAAACCAAGACCAACAATATCAGCACATTTTCAGTAAAGGAGACGGACAATTTGACTCAATTACCAATCTGGCTTCTATTAATAATGCGCCTGGTGTGTATTTAGAGCCAAAGACAAATAATTTACATGTTATTATGAGTACAGTGAAATATGGCGATTCTAATACTTCGGTTGTAATTGATAATATGCCTATCAGAAAGTGGATTCATTTAGCGGTTCGCTTACAAAATAAGGTGGTAGACGTATACGTGAATGGCGTTTTATCAAAGCGAATTGTGTTAAACAATGTTCCTAAGCAAAACTACAGTGATGTGTATATCGCTCAGAATGGCGGATTCAATGGTAAGTTGTCTAATCTCCGTTATTATAATTCGGCATTGAACGTGTTTGAGCTGAATCGTATCGTGCGTAAAGGACCAAATCTTACTGTAAAAGATGCGAATTTAAATACCGATTATTTCACATATTTATCAAATTATTGGTATTATTCAAAGTAATCATCCTATATTATATAGTCATAATCTATTATATAATATGTCTTCAGACGTAAGTGGAGTATGTCTACAAAGAAAAAAACAAATGTTATTCACAATACCTCCCATTCGTCTTGAAACATCCTCGCCTTATCAAAATTATACAAAATTTCAACTAGATATGCGACGTAAAGCAGAAGTATTGCAATATACGGGCAACAGCCAAGCATCCAAGGGAAACAATTTGACGAAGAAACAACAAATGGCGCAAATATTATCAGGTAAATATCAAAATTCAACATATCCTGGAACAATCGTTCAAAACGTAACAGAAGTTCATAACTCTCTATACGACATTAGTGAAAATTCATATTCTTACAAAACCATTTATTCTAATATAGATACGAATTGTAATAATAGTGAAACTATCTATACGTCAACGCGTTCATCGGGTGTTCCTGGTCCACCGATGCTTTTGTACAAGGACGATTCGGTGCCATTATATAATTACAAGACAAATACCGAGGCTTCCGCTATAGTAACCGACGAAGATACGGATGAATGGAGATATCATATCACCGAAAATATCTCGGTTCTTCATAATACGAGCGTGAACATATTTTCAATGGCGGTTCAATATGGTATTAAAAGCCCCCAAAATACATACAACTTTAGCATTCCTTACGGGATGTTTGTGCGCGGGACTTCAAAAGTAAATATACACCCCGGATATTCGTTGACTGTGAGTCTCTCTACAACCACTCCATTTAATATATCCGTCCTGTATAATGATAGTAACGTAACGGACCCGAATACAGGTTCCGCATTAGAACTCAATACTATTTATACAGATTCTTCATTTAATATTGATATAAGTGGAAGTAATGTGAATCCAAACAATATTGATATAAGTGGAGGCAATATTCAGAAAAATGTAAGAAAAACATTTGAAGCCTATTCATATGGAGGTACGATCAAGGTATCAAATATGAATCTGTATACAGAGCGCGGATTTGTCTATGACATTACGTCAGTGCCCAAAGTATCGCTGACTGCTCCATTAGGGTTTACAGATTATTTTGATAATATTGAATACGGAATTGTATTTAATACCAAACCGTTTCCGCTTTATACAAATAAAAATTGTACGATAGTAGATAAACCATATCCACCATATAGACCATTCGAGTTAAATGGAAATTCTATCGTATAACGCGATACAACTCTATAATATGATAAGAATGCCATATCATACTATACTTAACTTGTTAACAAATAATCCTGTATAGATTCAGGATTTTTTTTCATAAATTCAATGTCAAATTCATACTCTTCTAGACGACAACGCATAAAGTTCGCGGTGAATTTATAAAACTCCAATACCACTATACAATGGTCAACAAAACTATTTGAGAATTGTTCGCGGTTCACGCAGTCCCGAAAAGGATACAACAAACGTTTAATATCTCTGATGGAACTGACGGGTTCAAAAAAGTGCCGTGCGTCTTCATCGTCCTTTGTATACCTATCGTATAAATCAAACAAGTGAGGCAAATAGTCGGTAATTCTGTCAAACTTTTCCAACATATCTTCCCTATAGTCTTCATACAGATACAAGTGGGTTTCCTTGACGTAGTGAAGCAACCATTTGATTTCATGTATCATTTTATCAGTTACTTTTAATGGGCGGTCATTCACGTATACATATTCAAATTCTTTATATCTTTGGTAAGTCGGGCTACATTCTATTTGTGTTTGAACCATTTGACCCATCATAATATTAATCTCATCCATCATCTGGTCTTGAAATTCACTATAATCAATATTATGCAGTAAATCCATTATGGTATTGATTGAAAAATTGTATTTATATGGTTCTCATTCTTGATATAAAATTGAATATCGGTAGACTTAACTGATGAAGGTAACACAAAACACAACCCAGTGATGTTTAAAATTACAGTAAATCAGTTGGAGATTCCTTATACGGATTATACCTTTACAGGTGAGGTAGTAAAAAGAGATGATAGTCTCATTGATATTCCGAAATATCATGCGTTTGTAGAAGAACTAGAAGTGAGCGTTGTGCCAAAAAAGGGAAGATTATACAAAAATGGAGCGCATGTATATACTGGTAAATTCACAAAGGATGGACTCTACACGGGACAAGCAGTATTATATTATAGTAATGGAAACATACGATATGAAGGTGAATTTAGACACCATAATTACAGTGGATTCGGTAAAGAATATGATAAAAAGGGCAATCTACTATACGAAGGTGAATGGGTGAATGGTCTTCAATATGGAAAAGGAAAACAATATGAGAATGATATGATGATTTATGATGGTTACTGGTTTGAGGGTGCAAAGACGGGAAACGGAATTGATTATTCGTCTAGTTTATGTATTTACGAAGGATTGTGGAAAGACAACATGTGGCATGGACGCGGAACTCACTACTGCGAAGACGGTTCAATCATACACACTACCTGGAGTTGTGGAAAGAAACAGGGTTTTGGAAATATTGAGTTGCCCGATGGGACATTTCATGTAAACTGTGAATGGCACAATGACCAACTAATTCAAGAAGGGGAACATATGTTTCCTTCTAGGCGTCTAAAACAAACCAGAAATGGATACAGAGTGGTAAAGTAAAAACAATAGAAACAATCAAAAATGAAACATAAGATGATATGTAGAAATCTTATGTTTTTCATTGCATGGTTAATTGACTTGTGTAGCCTCGCTCTTCAGGGGATGTTTGTTCTGTGTCATAGTAGGGTTCAAACAAGTCTCAAAATTAGGATATAGCTGGTTGGACAGACACTTATCTTGTTCGCCCACCTGTACGCATCCGCGCTTTCCTTCAAATTCGCCGACTAAGCACCATTGTGCTTTGCGAGATGTAATCGCATTTTGAATAGGGTTAGTAGTATTATCCATACCAGGATCGTTAATTTGAACAGAAGAACGGTTGACTGTTTCACCTAAATTAATGCGGTCAGGTAAGTTCCCGGAACTGGCATCCTTCAATAAATCTCCGACAGTATCAATGGTTCCGCCAGCAATCTCTACGCCAGCGGTTCCAGTAACGGTAAACAGGTCGCTAACTTGGTTCAATATAGAACCAGCGGTATACGCAAGAAGCGAAGCCAACTGTTTAATAAAAGGACCAAATATGTCAACGACGGTTTGTAACAAGTTTCCAAAGATATTCAGAATGTTTACGCCTAAAAGTGAAAACACAATCAATACAATCAAAATGATAGTTAACATTTGATTGTTGTATGCTCCATCTAGTAGGTTCAGTTTAGGGGCAGCGTTAGTTACGGCGTCCATTTATATATTATACGAACCTTTTTATTTTTCGTTTGCTTTCGGGTTTATTTTTATTTTTGTATATTAAATGACTTTGATGAACGTTATGGATTCCGTATTTTATTTAGGGTTAGTTATTACTTTTCTGCTTATTTTGTTGGTAGTGTATCACTTTAAAAATAGAGTTAGCACGATGGAACAGCGTTGCGATACTATGTTTGAGATTATGAATAACATCGTCCAGGAATTGAATTTGTTGCGAAGACATCAACAAGTAAGTATAGGCGGAGGTGGTCCTCCGACAAACACGCCAACCAATGTTGAGCAAGTCTACCATGAAACCGACACCCGTGAACAAGAACTGACTTATCCTGAGAACGAGTACGCCTCCAGTGATGAGTCAAGTTACTCTTCCGATGAGGATTTAGAGGAAGAAAGTGACGACGAAGAAGAGGACAGAGTGGTTGAGTTGGTAAATGAAGATAATGCTGAGCAACTACACGATACAGAAAGCCTGAAACACGTGCAGATGAATTCAGAAACTTTAGAGGGAGAGTCAGCACAAGCGTCTTTATTGGAAATGGACGATAGTTCTATCAAGATTGAAAAAATAGAAACTACTTTAGAAAATATAGATACCGACGAAAATACGGTGTCGTCATTAATGGATACATACAAAAATATGACGAATTCGGCTTTAAAGGCTCTAGTTATTGAGAAAGGGTTGAATACGAATCCAAGCAAATTGAAAAAAAGTGATCTGCTGGAACTACTGACCGAATTAGAATAGAGTTATTTTGACACAAGAATATATCGTCTTTTATTATAACAATGTTTTCGTTTTTCAAAGCAAATAAGCCCGAATCCCAACAACAAGAAGAACAACTGTCGTATGATGGATATAGCACGAACAATCAATATAGTGAGTTTCCCCCTTTGATGAAAGATGGTCGCTCCATTATATCGTCTTGGCAGTCAGAATCACAAATGAATAAGGAACTAAAGAAGGAGCACAATATTAAATCCAATTGGGAATATCGCCAATATTTAACAAATAACGCGAACAGTGTAATGAACAAGGAATTCATTGAATCTGCGAACGATACTGGATTTAATCTGAAGAGTTCTCAGAAGCCGAATATTCAGTCTAACAAAGTGGAAGGTTTTTCCAACTATCCTTACTCTTTCAAAAGCGTGTTAGACGAAAAGAAGCCTACTGGTTACATTGAAAGTGACCTGAAGACCACCTATTTAACAAGAGAGCAACTGGCAAGCCGTCATATTTCTCCCACCGTTGTGATGGATTAAATATGTTCATCGCTTATTTTATTATTTTCATAAAAATATATACAAAAAGTATATTTTTATTCACATATATTCGTAATGAAAACAATTAGCTTTGATATAGGTATCAAAAATATGGCATATTGTATTTTTGATTGTTCAAATAGCATAGATATACTTGATTGGAAGGTCTTGAACTTAAACGAAGAAAATACCATTGTAAAGTCTACGTGTAATGCCGCTCTAGCAAATAGTAAAATCGCAGGGAAAATTTGCGGCAAGACCGCCAAATATCAACGGAATAACAATTGCTATTGTGAAAAACACGCGAAGGCAAGCAAGTTCCTGTTACCCACAAAGGAGAACCAATTTACACAAATAAAGAAAATGAAGGTGGCCGAGGTGGTTGCTTGGGGTAAACAGCACTTTATTTTTTTAGAGAACAGTGAAAAACAAAGCAAGGCCTCTTTACTAGAAGAGGTGAAGCAATATTTAGATAAAAATTGTCTAGAAAAAATAACTTATAAGAAAACGAAAAATGCTTCTCAGGTAGATTTGGTGGTGGTCGGGAAGGCGATGAAGACTCTACTAGACAAAGTTGCGGTTCTCCCAGACGTGACGCATGTTATTATAGAAAACCAGATATCCCCCATTGCAAATAGAATGAAAACCATCCAAGGTATGTTAGCACAATATTTTATTATGCGCAACGAGAACTGTTCGATTGAATTTATCTCATCAGCAAACAAATTAAAACAATTTTCAGATATCGGGAACAATCACACAAAGAAACCCAAGCAAGGCAACACGACCCTCATCCAGAATCCCAATTATAAAGCCCATAAAAAAGACGGTATTTACTATTGTTCTACTATCATTCAGCGAAATTTTGAACGGTGGACTGACACATTGCTTACAGATAAAAAGGATGATTTAGCAGATGCATTTTTACAAGGATTGTGGTATTTCAAACACCGAAATATAATTACTTATGCGGAGGATTTAAAAATAAATAGTGTTTGAATAACATAAGACATGGAAGAAGTGATTGATATTGGAGCTCCTAACATTGAACCTATCAGTTTGGATTTTAAGAAACACGATGAAACTACCCCTTCAGTGAATTTTGGAACGGGCATTGAACTGCTCATGAATGACAAAAAAAAAACAACGAGCGTTGCGAACTTAGATTTAGGAGAATTAGACGATTTGGAAGATGAACTCAATCAATTATCGGGAAACAAGGAAATACATACGAGCAAGTCAGAAGAAGCTGCGGGTGGAAACTTCTTTTCTGGATATTTCGGGTCCACTACAACGCCGAATATCGTAAAAGAGGACACATACAATGCACCAGATATCCAATTAGATGACCTGAACGACGCCAATCTAGGTTCGGCCACATCAGGTATGATGGGAACGGCCAAGACATGGGACGGATTTACAAAGGCGAGTGAGGTTCCTACCAACCAAGAGTTTAGACCTTCGGCAAATATGAACGAGCGCGATAAGAGAAGAAAGAAGCGCATGATGTTGAAGAAGCTGTCAGACTGGCAAGAGAAGGGTATGTTGAAGGACTCCGGGAATTTCAGTATGGACACACCATATGACGAGATTGAAGATGAATATGAGGGAGCGATGGAAGAGAAGCGAAAGAAGGATAGCGTCAAGCTACAGGGGTGGTGGTTTATGACGTTTATTAATTCTCTTGAGTATGGTAACGCTATTTTCAATCCGTTTGACCTGAACCTGGATGGATGGGGAGAACAAGTCAGTGAAGATTTGGATAGCTACGAGGAAATTTTCTTGGAACTCCACGATAAATACAAGGGCGGTAAAATGGCGCCTGAAATTTCATTAATGTTGCGCTTAGGATTCAGTGCGGCTGTATTGAACTTTTCAAACAAGGCTCTTTCTACCGCAACTCCTGCCTTTAATGATGTGATTAAGCAAAGTCCTGAGTTGATGAAGATGTTTACCAACGCAACGGTCAACAGTATGACGCAGGACTCTCCTGGATTTGCGATGGCCAACAATTTTATGGAAGACAACAGTCGTCCCAAGGGTCCTCCTCCTCCCGCGCCTGTTGAAACCAAAAACATTCCCCCTCCTCCCAGGCCTGGTATGAACGGCAACGCGCCAAGTAACAGACCAGACATGAATGCGAGTAGAGGCACTATGTTCAGAGAGGAGGGTGTCAGATTGGAACCTGCTGCTGAGTTGAAGACTGCTACAAGTATGCCGACGAGAAGACCTGAGATGAAGGGTCCTCAGAATTCCGACATTGATAATATCTTATCTGGATTGAAGACGCGCACTGTGAACATTCACAACGAACCCAAGAGAGACGATGACTCTCTCTTGTCTATATCCTCATTGAAGGACATTCAAAATAACAATATGCCGAAGAAGGGTAAAAGAAGAAATGGTTCAGAGAAAAACGTAATCTCACTTGACCTATAAATACAAATAGAACCTATATAAAATAATAATAATAGTACGTATTATAATTATTTGTAATTATTCATGAGCCAGACACCTCAGAATCCTCCTCAGAAAAAACCCGTTGTGGTATTATGTATGCCCGGAGATAGATTTTCCAGAAGATTTATTCAGTGTTACACAGAAGCCATTATGACGATGAGTGATCGTTACGAAGTGGTTGTATCAAGTCATTATTCCAGTCAAGTTAATTTCGCACGCACGTTATGTCTAGGTGCCGATGCTCGTAGAGGACATATGCAGAAACCATTTGACGGAAAGCTACCTTACGATGCTATTTTTTGGTTAGACAGCGATATGGTCTATTCAGGCGAAATGATTTGTAAGTTGATTGATAAATGTTTAACTAAAAAGGCGATTGTTTCCGGCGCATATGCTATGGAAGGCGGTCATCAGCTAGCTTGTGTTGAAAAGTGGGACGAAGATTTCTATTTGAAAAATGGATGTTTCCATTTTATCACGCCCAAGGAAGCTGAAGAAAAAATCAAGGTTGACCCGATGGTAAAGTGCGCCTATGCGGGAATGGGATGTATGGCCATTCCTTACGGAATTTTTGAGGACGACCGTTTAACCTATCCTTGGTTTTTCAGAGACATTACAAAATTTGATGCATCTGATCCTAGCGGAAATACGATTTGGGAGGGAATGAGCGAGGATGTGAGTTTTATGCGCAATTTGATTGAATCGGGCGTGATTGACGGTGTGTGGGTAGACCTGAATATTCGCTTTGGCCACGAAAAGTCTACCGTTTTTTAATTACGACTGCTTTTTATACATAAACAACATCTTTTCCTTTTGTTTTGAATAGTCCACTATAGGACAAGGATATTTTACATCCTTGTGCTGTGTATTCTTGCATGTTTCATACCATGTATGTATGTCTTTTGCGTCCACGTCACGTAATTCAGGTATCCATTTCTTGATGTATTCGGCGGTTTCGTCAAACTTCTTACTCTGGATCCAGGGGTTCATATCCCGGAAATACGGTTTCATATCTACACCCGTTCCACTGATTCCTTGCCAGTTGCCATTGTTAGAAGCGATATCGTAGTCAGTTAGTTTTTGTGCGAAATATTTTTCACCTATTCTCCAGTCCACTAGCAGTGTTTTAATCAATACACTTGCTGCCGTCATTCTGCCACGATTATGCATGTATCCAGTCGCATTCATTTCTCGCATCGCAGCATCTACTAATGGGAATCCAGTATGTCCTGTTTTCCATTTTTCAATATGCGTTTTGTTGTTTGTCCAATCCAGTTTTCTATATTTCTCTTGGTAGGATTGTCCGACGACTTCCGGGTATGCATACAACACATGAGCAAAGAATTCGCGCCACAGTAATTCACTTATTAAACCATGTTCCTTTCCATATTTCTTTTTGAAAGCAAAATATACTTCGCGAATAGATACACACCCGAATTTTATGTAGGCAGACAGATGAGACGTCTTCTTTTTCCCTTCAAACGAGTCGCGCGTGTCTACATAGTCTTTCTGTTCCTTTATTGCGTTTTGTAGGAATAGTAATCCGTTTTTTCTACCACCATGAACGAGTATCTGTTTATTTTCTTTGGTGAATCGCTTGAATGCATCGGGCAAAGAAACCGAATGAGAGAGACGCTTAGACGTCTTCGCAATGCCATTGTGTTGTTCTTTCTCAATGGATCGCACCTTCATTTCAATCGCTGTCCGGTAGAATGGTGTATATTTTTTGTATACTTCTCCGGTGGTAGTAAGCACCGTTCCTGGTTCGTATAAATAGTAATCATGGTATGAATGACATGCTATCTGTTTGTGTTCACACATACTTTCAATGGACTTGTCACGACGAACCGCATAGGGGCTATAATCCATGTTAAAAAACACCGAATCAATATTCAACTCGTCTATTAAACTAGATACGACTTGGTCCTGCTTCCCATATAAGGTATACAACTTGCCTCCTCTTGTTTCAACCTCTTTTCGTAGTTCATCTAAAGTTTCTATCATAAATTGGACAGCATTGTCTGATTTAAACTCATTGTTCACCACTTGTTCTGGGGTAAAAATAAAACATACATATACGCTTTTACACTGCTTCCATGCTTGGCATAAACCGACATTATCAACGATGCGCAAATCACGGTGAAATATAAACAATCCTTTCTCAAACATATATTTATATTATGAGCACATTTTCTTATTTTATTTCATCCGTGAAATAATATAAATGAATCCCGCGTACTCCTTTTTATATGGAATTTATTCAGACGCTTCTTGCGCAAGTAAATACGATTGTTTCGGCAAGCAGTATCTGGCTAAACACTACGGCTTCTGATACTTATACGAATCTCCTTAATAATGAAACTTTTTCTAAGTTTCTACTGACCTCATTTGATATGTATGTGAACGCACAAATATTTGTAACCAGAGTCTATCAGCATATGTATTCGCACTACCCGATTGTTCGCGAAACTTCTGATATCATTGTATATTATAGCAGGTGTCTAACCGCATACATTGAAAATTATAAGGTTGAACCATTTCAACAACATTGGGTATCTACCCACATTTTGATAAAAAATAGTCATCTGTTTAAAGGGAATCGGTTTATACATATTGAAAATTATCAAATCATGTCTAGTGATATTAGTCCCGATTGCTCATATAACGAGAAGACGGAGACTGGCTTTTTATATTTTTATAACATTCTTCAGTCGCTGATTACAAGTTTGATGCATGTCGTGGATGCGATAGTAGTGATGAAAGATGGAAACCGATATATTGTTCGTTCTATATTAAACAAACACGACCAGTTTCTTCATAAACCATCCAAACATGTCTTTCTCAGTGTGGCTTATACACACCCGTCTATGGAGAAGTCCATCGCCATTGAGTTTCCCGAGCAGATGTATGAAGTCGGCAATGTCGTGTTTACTCCAATGTTTGTAAAACGCTGCTTGGAATATCAGTCATGCTCATATGAATTTGACGATACATATATATTGGATATTATTGATCACGATGCGAATATGCTGACTATGAATAGCAAACAATATGGAGTGCTAACCGAATCTGGATGGGATATTGTGAATATAGAAAAGCAGTCAAAAGAGCTTGAAGATACGAATCGCGCCGAACCAAAGGAGCCAGATGCCGTTGAAAATAAAGAAACTAGTGAATAAATATAAAGATATACGGTGCTATTACTTAAGGGTTACTTTTATAATTTATGGATACTGTGCGTCATCCTGCCCACCATAACCTGAATGGTAAATGGAATTTATATTATCATTTACCAAACAACAGTAGTTGGGAATTATCCAGTTATTCCAATATTGTAACTTCCATTGATACGATTGAAAAAGTTGTCCGCGTAAATGAGAAACTTACTGAAACCGTTGTGAAGAATTGTATGCTCTTTATAATGCGAGAAGGGATTATGCCTATGTGGGAGGACCCCCAAAACAGGAAGGGTGGATGTTTTTCATACAAAATCTTAAACAAATACGTTCCAGACGTGTGGAAACACTTGTTTTATCTACTTTGTGGAGAGTCATTATTCACAAATAAAGAATATAATGAATTTGTCAATGGTATTACAGTTTCTCCAAAGAAGAATTTTTGTATTATTAAAATATGGATTTCTGTGACTGATTACCAAGACCCAGATATGATTGTAAATATACCTAACTTAACTAAGCATGGATGTTTGTTCAAAGCCCATCAACCTGAGTTTTGAAAAATTGAATTACTAAACGATATTATCAGATTTCGCATAACTTGATAATATCCTACTATGATTACCAAACGAATCTTTATTCCGGCAATCGAGAGAGAGATCACATTTTATATTGGGCAAAACGCCCAAGATAATTTTGATATGATTGATATGTGTAAAGGAATTGATATGTGGTTTCATGTTCACAACGAATCTTCGTGTCATGTTATTGCGGTAATACCGGGAGACAATACGTATAACAAGAAACAGTTCGCTAAAATAATTATACAGGGGGCACTATGCTGTAAACAACATTCTAACGTAAAAAACAAACAAGGCGTAGAAATATGTTACTCGCGATTAATAAATATTGTAAAGACTCATGTCGTCGGTCAAGTATATATGAGGGAATATAAAACAACCATCGTATAAACCGTATCTACACCGGGGGCAACGGAACCAGGCATAATTTGATTTCTCCTAGCGAAGCAACGTCATATTTCACAATAAGTGGCAAGTCATTCCCAAGATAAATTTCCAAATGGCTACATAACGGGGTGCATTTAATAAAATGACTTAGACTTTTTAATGAAAATTCACCTTGAAATACAACGGAAGCGTCGTTTTTTTGTATGAAATTCATGTTTCCATCTGATTCAGAACGGAAAATACGCGAACTGGCAAAACCTCCTTCGCAAGAAAAGATTAGGTCGTTTCCCACGGATTTAATCTCAATGCGATCCGATATACCGTTCAGGTCACGAATAATCTTTTGAAAATCGGAAGAAGGCATGTTGATCGCAGTAGAGTATTCCACGTCAGGAACGTGCATTTCTTCTGTATCGGGTTCAATCAAACGCAGTTTTTGACTATAGCACTGCTTAATATCACCATTATCGTATTGTAATCCCAAATGAGATACAATACCATCATGATAGTCAGCCTTATCTATATAAATAGACAACGTATCGTCGTTTGACATAGTAGAAATGACCTTAAACAAGTGTAATGTGTTCGCACATACAATAATTTTATCGGGAATACAATCATACTTTTCAAACCGATTCGCATGAAGAGATACGTTCACCAAAATAGTATGCGTCTTGTCAAAATTAATGATTTTCATACCTTCTTTTGTGAACGTAATCGTAGCATCCGTCAATATGTCTTTGATTGCGGTAATCATATTTCGTATCGGTTGGATTTGCACAGTTTTTATAGTCAATACATTATTTTCTTCATTCATTTTTGCTATAGCCTATAACTAACTCACTGCGTTTGTTTTTATATTTTCTTTTACAAAGTTATTTTTTACGCGTTTTGTTATTGCATTTGTTTTGTTTTTTACATGTTTGTTTTGCCATTTTTAGCGCTTTGCTATTCATTCTGCATCCTTTGTTGAGTATATGATAGTCACTTATGCTAGCATTTCCCCCTGTTATCGCACTTGCTAACCTAGCAATTGCCCACGATTCGGCGGTTTGATTTGGACGCGAACCACTTGAATAGTAAGCACCGCGCCCCTTGTTCGCTATCTTTTCCAACGCTTTTGATGAACATTTCGTTGCTATCGCAAGTTTTCTGGAAGGTATGATACTGTCTGTCTTGTATAATTCTTTAGCATTTTTCACATGCGTTGAAGGTTTAGAACGAAAGCTCTTGACCTTGGGTCTTTGAAAGAATTTGTTCTTCTTGTATAACTTTCTTGATTTATTTAGCTGCTGTATTTGGAAGGACCTATCCTTTACAGATAAATGTTTAGGCAAATAATGTTTGGGGTAAATATTATTCATAAATTTTAATTTAAATACAATTATATATAAACACTATATAATTATGTCTGCACCCATCGCTCTTAATAGTGAAAACTACAGTGGCCTGGACACTGGAATTCAAGATATTTTAAAGCAAGGAAAGCGTGCTTTAATCACCATTTACACGAATGCCGAAGGCACCGCGCTAGCATCTGATGAACATGGTACCATTGAGAACCGTGAGATTCTTACGATTAGTTATACGGCTTCTTACAAGGATGCCGATGGTAACGATACTAAACCTTTCGTGGTGGTGAAGTTCGCATACAACGGAAGTCAGTTCGTTGATTACTTCACTACGATTGACTACGTTGACGATCATTGGTATACCCTGTCTTCCAAGGCTATCCCCGCCAAGACATTCTAAACACACTCTCCGTATCGTCTTAAAAAATAACATTACACTGTGATGTTATTTTTTATTTTTTA
>Ga0115564_10002929_pt1 | contig 14603 bp, 9 predicted proteins | sample COGITO_mtgs_1105_7_FD_88680 | JGI IMG/M metagenome (GOLD analysis project Ga0115564, IMG submission 88680) | Pelagic marine microbial communities from North Sea - COGITO_mtgs_110523 | ecosystem: Environmental > Aquatic > Marine > Epipelagic | place: Germany:Helgoland, sampling site Kabeltonne...
CCCGGTCGGGCGGCCCGCTCGCGATGACGGGTTCCAGCAGAATACATCCAGATGGGCCCACGGAATGGACTTCGGCACAAAGCGTTCGAGGAACAGGCCAGCGGTGATGGATCCGGCAAAGGGAAAGCCTTCGGTGATGTTGCCCATGTCGGCGATACTGCTGCGCAGATGCTGGGCATAGGGCGGATACAAGGGCATGGACCAGAGGGGATCGCCGACGCTGAACCCGACTTGAGCCATGGTCGCAGACAGCGCTGCGTCGCGCGACATGACCGGGGGCAGATCCGGTCCGAGTGCAACCCGCGCCGCGCCCGTCAGCGTCGCAAAATCGATGATCAGATCTGGCTCTTGTTCCCCCGCATAGGTTAGACAGTCGGCCAATACCAGGCGGCCTTCCGCATCGGTATCACCGACTTCTACCGTCAGCCCCTTGCGGGTTTGCAGCACGTCACCGGGACGGAAAGCACCGGCTGATACGACATTTTCGACGGCACCGATGATGACCAGCAGGTTCAGGTTGACCCCCTGCTCCAACAGCGTTCGGGCCACCCCCAGTGCCACCGCTGAGCCGCCCATATCCTTCTTCATATGACGCATGGACGAGCGGGGCTTGATGTCGAGTCCACCCGTATCAAACACCACGCCCTTGCCGACCAGAGCCACCGTCGGCGCCGACTTGGACACCGTGAATCGCAGCGCCATGACGCGCGGTGCGCGGCTAGGCAGCGCGCCTCGTCCTACGGCATGAACGGCCGGAAAACCCTCGCTCAGCAGATCCGCCCCCACGACTTCCTGCATGCGTCCACCAAAGGCATTGGCGAGCTCCCGAGCTGCGTCAGACAACTCCGCCGGGCCAAGGTCTTCGGCTGGCGTGTTGACCAGACGGCGGGTCATGATCACGCCTTCGACCCAGGCCAGAACCTCTTCCCGCACCGCATGGGTCGGCCACACCAGCGTTCGCAGCTCCTTGATCGCAGGTTTGGACTGGTAGCGCTGGTCCGGCAGCTGTGCCACAGCCCAGCCAAAGGCAAACTGTGTTGCCTGAACTCGGTCCAGTTTAGTGTCTTCCAGGGCGTAGCGCCCTTCGGGCAACGCGCCAGGTAAATGAGCGAGGTGCCAGGCATCGCCAGCGTGGCTGGTGGGACTGAAATAAACCGCCTCAACCGCGCCGTTCTCATCCGGTGCCGAGATAACCAGGCCAGCCTTGTCCAGGGCCGCACCCTGAGCCTGCAACCACGCCGCATGTCGAGCGGGCAAGGTCTTCAGCCAGGATCGTCCCGGGTCGGTCGGGATGGCGATCAGCGGGATGGTCTCTTTGGTGGTACGGGCAGCAAAGGCGACAGAAGCAGAAGCGTCTCGGCTCATGTGGGCGTCCTAAATATGATCAGGTGTTTCCAACAATCCGGAGTTTAGGACCATCGCGCCCTTCTTCGCCATGGTAATTATCGGTAGCTTTTTCTTCCGGCACCCCGTCGTAGCGAATCACCATCAGCGTGATGTCGTCACTCTGCGGGTGATTGCCGGCAAAGGCGCGGACATCGTGCAACACGCTCTTGATGATATCCGCCGGTGCGCTGCTGCTTTGTTGCAGCAGAAGCTCGTTGAGCGAGGCGGCGGAAAAGAGGCGGTTGTCATTGTTTTCAGCCTCGGTAATCCCATCGGTAAACAGCACCAGGTTATCGTTCACATCCAACTTGATCGTGCCACTTTCAAACGGCGTGTCGGGGACCAGGCCCAGCGGGAGTCCCTTGGTCGTGGGTGTGCGTTCCACCCATAAGTCACCGCTGTCGCGTCGGTGCATATGCAAGGGCGGTTCATGCCCCGCGTTGCAATAGGTCAGCTCCCCCGACCGTCGGTCCAACACCCCGTAGAACAGGGTGACAAACAGATTGGCCTCGTTGCGCTCCGCCAGCTGACGGTTGACGGCGGCCAGCACGCGGCTGGGGTCATCGTAGAGCCGTGCCGTAGCCCGGACCAGAGAGGACGCCAGCGCCCCGAATAAGGCCGATCCCATGCCCTTGTCCGCAACGTCAGCAACAACAACACCGGCATTGCCGTTGGCCAGATTGAACACGTCGTAAAAATCTCCGCCCACATCCTCTGCCGGTTGAGTGATGGCATCGATGGAGACAAAATTGGTCACGTCGAAGGCAGGGGGCAGAATAGAGCGTTGGATCTGGGCTGCAAATTCCATCTGTTCTTTGAGCAGAACCAGCCGTTCGCGGTCCACCAGCGAGGCACGAAAATCGGTCAGCCCCCGCGCCAGTGCACCCAGCTCATCGCGCCGCTTGGTGTGCGGAATGCGGTAGTCGAAATCGTGTCGAGCCAGAGCGCGCAGCGCCTCGATCAGGTCCGTCAGCGGACGGAAAGAGCGGTTGAAGAACCACAGCAGCAGAACCACCGACACCAGAATCAGCACCATGAAACCGCCGTACACCAGGCGGTTTTGCTTTTCCTCGCGAATGGCAGCTTGCGTTCGGTCGCGAACCAGCCGGACAAACGTCGCTTGCTCCAGAACCGGTGTGAGAGCTTCTATCCGGATTTCAGTCACGATGGCCCGGTGATCATCCTCAGATACTGTAAAGTACCGGCGCGGCATGCTGGTCAACGCGGCACCCTCCACCGCTTCCCAAAACTGCAGCGCGTCGGCATAGCGGTTCGGCGCATCGGCGGTGGCGGCTGGCAGGCCGACGCCCTTGCGCACGATATTCTGGTCCAGCACGGGACCCGGTGCTGTGACTGGCTGGGGGTCTTCACGCACTGAACGATGGATCAACGCGACCGGCTCACCCACGGATTCCGCAATATTCCCGATAAAATCACGTGCAGGAAGGACGCCCACGTAGACGTAGAGCCCACGCAGCGTGCGCAGGGTTCGGCGCATCATGAAAGCGTCACTGTCGGATGACATCCCCTGGGCATCGGACCGGTTGGCACCGTCGAAGTCCTGCGCGAGCAGGTCGATATCATCGCCGACACTGACCAGCAGCTGCCCGTCCCGGTCAAATAAGCCAAAGCTCAACCCGTCGTGCTTCTTGGCTATCTGCTCGAGCCGGAATTGCATGGTCGTCCAAGGCTCGTAGATTAGCGACCCGGTATCAGGGTCGAGGAAGGATTGGGGGATGGTCTCCGTGGGCAAAATCGCCTGGATCTCTGCGGCAGGCGCTTCCAGCCGCAGGCTGGCTTCACGGACAAAGCCCGCGATGAATGGCTGGTCGTCTTCGAACTGCCGCTCTACAAATGAACTGGCAATAAAGCGATCACGCATCAAATCGATCAGAAAAAACAGCACAACAGGCGCAAGCAGGAAGAACGCTGCTGCTAATGTTATGCGGGATCGGAGTTGCATATCGTACGCCTTGGAACTCAAGTTGCCGGATCCATCACCCTGAGTGATCCAATCCAAGCCTTTATAAACAATAAGGAAAACCCATTGTTTTTTCTAAAAACCGTTTCGAATTTAGACTCAGTTAGGGCACATGCAAAGCTCTTTTCGCTTTAAGACAAATGACATGAACCCATCGCCTCGCCCTCGCCTTCAACCACGAATGTCGTCGATATTTCAACGGCATATGTTCTGCTCTCTGCGTCTGCCCGGCAATCTGCGGGTACTGATTGCAGAGCGTCCGGGTCTGTGGATGAGTGAAAACGACCTTGAGGCATGGGCCAGCCCCTGCCGCGAGATCGCGCGTCAGAGCCTGGAGGGTGCCGAATTGGACTATGGCGTTTTCCGCAGCAAAGGCTCTTTCTGGTCAGAGGCGATCATCACCCTGATCGAAGACAGCAAGACGGGCCAGGCGCTGGCCTTCAACGTCATGCGGCTTCTGCCGGTGCAGCTGGGGGGGCAGGATGAAGACGTCCTGCACCTTGGCTTGACCATGGTGGCGCCCCAAGCGCGGGGTCAGTCGCTGACCTCCAGCCTGTATATCCTGACCTGCGTGCTCTATTACTTCCGTCGCCAGTGCCGACCGTTTTGGATCAGCAGCGTCAGCCAGGTTCCTGCGGCTGTGGGATTGGTGGGGGAGACCTTTGTTGACGTGTTTCCGGGACTGGACCAAGACGCCATGCCGTCACCCCGCCATCTGGGACTCGCCACTCAAATCATGGCACGCCACCGCGCAGCCTTTGGCGTCAGCGAAGACGCAGCATTCCGGCCCGACAGATTTGTGATTGAAGACGCCTACAAGGGCGGTTCGGACCACCTGAAAAAGGCACGCGCGAACGCGACCGACCACCGCATTGGCGCCTACAACACGCTATGCAGCCAGGAATTGGATTACAACCGAGGCGACGACTTTCTGCAAATCGGACGGGCCAATGCCGAGGCTGCTCGGCGCATCCTGCGGCGGCGACTGGCCGGGCTCACCGGGGTCGGTTTCAGCCTGCAGCTGGGCAGTCTATTCCTGTCCTCTCTGGTTGCACCGCTGGCACAGTGGCTCAACCCGGCTCGCTCGCAGGGTGACTTGCGGGCGCGAAAGGGGACGTCCTGATGCTGCCATGGGATGGTGTCATCAACCTGCTGGCCGCCGCCGGGGTCGGGGCCGTTGCCCTGCACATGCTCCTGCCCGTGCGCCGCAATCGCCTGCCCAGCCTGCTGGAAATCCGCTTTGGCGCCCTGTCCTTGCTGCTCGCACTGTTTCTGGCGAGCAGGGGGTTTTACTGGATCAGTGAAATCAGGGTCTTTCTCGGGTTGAGTTTTGTCGCCATTTGCTTTGTGCCGCTGGGCCTTTTGCTGGCGGTCGAAGGCCTGCTGCGACGGCACGCCCCGCTGGCGCTGAAACTGTTTGCCCTCCTCGGTGCGCTGCTATGCCTGCTGATCACCATTCTATTCGCCGCCTCAACTTCGATGGTACATTCGCTGTTTCTGGCTGGTTTTCAGATTCTGGGTCTGCTCCTACCCTCTCTATGGGCCTTTCTGCGGGACCGGTCACAGCTCAGCCGCCGGGAAAACCAGCGGGTGAATGGGTTGCTGACCCTGACCCTGATCGGGGTTCCCTTTATTGCCACCGATTTCTCTGACCTGCTGACCGTCTTGCCGGTGCATTTGGGTGCCATCGCCATTCTGATGTTCGCCTATGCCACCGTGCACTCAGCCCGACTCCCGCGGCAAAACCCCGTCCTGTCCTGGCGGTTCCTGAGCTTGATTCTGACCACCCTCTTGGTGGCACCAGCTTTGATTTGGCTGACTGGCCTGAGCCGCTGGGATACCTTTATTAAGCTCACCGCGCTGGTGTTCACCGTATCGCTGCTTCTGACCCTTTTGCTGGAACTGCTGAACCTGCGGGACCAGTCCGAGGAACGGGCGCTGTTGCGGGTGTTGAGCGCGCTGGATTTCAGCCGGCCCGAAGCCGTGGTCAACCGTCTGACCCGGTTTTCGCCCTTTGAGCATGCCTGGCTGATCCGACCGGGCAGCGGCCCCGTGCCCGCTGACTTCCGTCTGCAACCCAATCGAATCTACCGCCGCAACCCGCCCAGTGGCCCCGAAGCCACCCCCCACGATACCTCTCACCGCGACGCCGCTGCAGTCCTGGAGAGCATTGGAGCGGACATTCTGTTTGTCATCGACCCCAACACCGATGCCTATTGCGCGGTCGAGGTGCAGGACCCCACCGCCAACACAGCAGACTGGGCTAAAATCCTGGCGGCCCTGGCCCGTGCAAAATCGCTCAATGACTAAGCCATTCGCGTCAGGTGCGTCGCGTTCTCAAATATCGAAGGCACCCAGGCGACTACTGTAGACGTATGAATGCATTTGATTTTATCCGCACCTGCCACTGGTCAGACCTGCCAACGACAACCAAAGCAACCTTGGCTCTGTGTTTGAAGGACCTCTGTGCCGTTGCCCTTGCAGGCGCCAAAACCGACCTGTCAGCGGTCCTGCGCGAGACCGTTTCACAAACATGGCTGGCTGACCGCAGCATCTCGGAAAAGCTCTGTTTCTCAGGGGCCAAGGTTGCGCCTGCGGGGGCTGCGTTGGCGCTGGGAATGACGGTCGATGCCATTGACGCACACGACGGTCACCGCCTGTGTAAAGGGCACGCCGGAGCAGCGCTGTTCGGCGCGTGGGCACCGTTTGTTGAGCGCCATAAAACCGACCGCGCAGAGGCGCTATCCGCCCTTGCCGTGGGCTATGAAATCGCGCTGCGTGCCGGCATCGCGTTGCATCAGACCGCGTCGGACTACCACACCAGCGGGGCTTGGGCAGCCGTAGGCGTAGCCGCGATGATGGGGCGCTTGCGTGGGCTCAGTGATAGCCAAATGCTGCACGCGCTTGGCACAGCGGAGTATCACGGTCCGCGGAGCCCGATGATGCGATGCATCGATCATCCGACCATGCTCAAGGACGGCGCGGGCTGGGGCGCGATGGCGGGGGTCACGGCAGTCGATCTGGCCCAGCGCGGCTTCACCGGCGCACCGGCTGAACTGCTGGACACCATGGACACGGCTAGCCTGGGCGAACGCTGGACCCTGCGCGAACAATACTTCAAGCCCTATCCGGTCTGCCGTTGGGCACAGCCTGCGATCATGGGCGCCGCGCAGCTGCGCAAGCGTCACAACTTGCGCGCCGAAGACATCGAAGCGGTGGAAATCCAATCATTCCACGAAGCCTGCCGTCTCGCCGTCCGCCACCCGGCAGACACCGAGCAAGCTCAGTATTCAATGCCGTTCCCAGTGGCTGCGCTGCTGGTCCGGGGTCGGCTGGGGGTTGAGGAAGTCACCGAAGACGGGCTCCGTGATCCCGCTATTCTGGCCATGGCCAATAGGATCACACTGCGGGAATCTGAGCTCGATAACGCAGATTTTCCCGATCACCGTTTTGCCACTGTCACCCTTCGCCTGAGGTCGGGACAAGAGCTCGTGTCAGACCGGCTGGAACCCAATGGTGATCCGGAACGGCCCCTGTCGAGCGCCGAATTTGCCGATAAGTGGCAGAATTTGATCGGCGACGAGGGTGGCTTGCCCGTCCTGAACTGGAACCTGCGCAAGCTGGGGTCAAAGGGTGACTTTCGGCGGACGCTGGCACCCGTATTCAGGCCGCTTCCCTAGGGCCAGTGCCCGTGCAAGAGCCAGGACCCATGCAAGAGCCAGTGCTAGTGCCCGTGCCAAGAAGCACGTCGAAGAGGTGAATTGCCCCACCGATCAACGCCCGCTTTCATTGTCTGCAGGCCCGAGGAGGGCCGCGCCAATGTGTCGATCGGTGGGGCAAAGCTGTCGCTGCTGTATCCGAGGTTGGCTTAGGTCGCGACGTGGGACACGCCACCCTCGGGTGAATAGATATCCAGGATATTCCAGTGGCCCGTGGTCGGGGTTGGATTGTTGATCATGGCCACGTCAAGCACGACGGGACGGTTCATGGCGAAAGCCGCCTCAAGCGCTGGTAGTAGCGCGTTCGCCGACTCAACGCGCACACCTGTCGCCCCATAGGCCTGCGCGATCAGGGCGTAGTCCGGACCGTTGGTCGGCGCGCCTGCCTCGCCCGGGAATGTGGTGCCGTAGGTCAGGCCGTAGTGCGCCTTTTGCAGGCCCGCGATGGTGCCAAAGGCGTTGTTGTTCATCACCAGCCAGACGATGCCCAGTCCCAGTTCAACCGCCGTTGCCAGCATCGCCGGGTTCTGCCCGAACCCGCCGTCACCGACCAGCGACAGAACCGTCCGGTCCGGCGCTGCGAGCTTGGCCCCTATGGCTGCTGGCGGACCGAACCCCATGGTCGCGAAGCCACCCGGTGTCAGGATTGAACCTGGCGTCAGAATGTCAAACTGCTGGCCCACACCGTTCTTGTTCCAGCCCACGTCGGTGGTCAGGATGCCATCGGCCGGCAAAGCCTTTCGGACGTCGGCAAGAATGCGTTCGGGCATCATGGGAAAGGCGTTACTGGTGGCGTGTTCTGCGTTCGACGCGACGAAGGTCTTGCGAAAATCGCTGATGGCTGCAGTGGTCGGGTTGGTCGGGCGGCCTTGAGGGAATTGACGGTTGGCGACCCGGTTGAGCACTGTCAGCGCCGCTTTGGCGTCGGCTACGTCCCCGATCTCCGTAGGGTAGTTCCGACCGATTTCAGAGGGCTCGATATCGACATGGATGATCTTGGACCCGGGCACATTGAATGTGTAGCCTGGATACCAGGATGAGCAGTCTGCTTCCTTGAATCGGGTGCCAATGGCGAAAATTGTCTCAGCGTTCAGGCAAGCCTGATTGACCAGCTCGGTCCCCCAGAACCCGGTCATGCCCAGCACCAGTGGGTGATCATCGCGCACCGCCCCCTTACCCATCAGGGAGTGGGCAATGGGGATCTGCATGGTATCGGCAAAGGCTTCGAGCTCCTCGCTGGCATCAGCGAGCAAAATGCCACCGCCAACGTACAGCACCGGGTTATCCGCCTCAGTCAGAGCACCAATGATCCGCTCTGCGATTTGATCGTCCATGGACGGCTTGACCAGCGCACGGGTGTTGCCGAACACTTTGTCAAAGCTGTTAGACGGGATGACCGCGCTAAAAATGTCCATCGGCACGTTAACCAACACCGGACCAGGCTGACCGCTTTCAGCAAGATGAAAGGCCTTTTCCAGGATCTCAGCCATCAGATCCGCTCGATCCACGCGCCAGGCCCGCTTTACGAAGGGGCGATAGATCTCGTACTGCGAGGCATCCGCATGCAGGTTCACTTCCTGATGCGGATGCTTGCCGTAATAGTGCGTCGGGACGTCTCCGGCGATCACCACCATGGGAATGCAGTCCAGGGCCGCATTTGCGACCCCGGTCGCGCAGTTGGTCAGACCGGGGCTCAAGTGCGACAGGACCACCGAGGCCTTGCCCGTAACCCGCGCGTAGGCGTCAGCAGCGTGGCTGGCGATTTGCTCGTGCCGAACGGTCACAAAGTCGATTGGGCTGTCGGCCATGGCGGCCAAGACCGCGATGTTGGTGTGCCCGCACAGGCCAAATACATGGCGCACGTCGCGGCGTTCAAGATAGTCCACCAGGTGCTCAGCAACAGTCTTGGTTGCCCCCTGCGTCTCAGACGGTGACAGCATCACGCAACCTCTCTGCCGAAATAGGTTCCGAACAACTCCTGCTCTGAGGGTCGGTCTTCAGGGATGGGGCGGCTGACCCACGTGTAGTTCATCATGTGCTTGAGCGTGACGTTCTCGTTGGTGATGTTGCCACCCCAGATGCCGCACCCCAGCGAGCTGGTCATGGGCATTCCGTTGTTGAAGGACCCAGCATTCGCCTTGGGCTGGGCCTGGCGCACCATCATGCGGGACACCGGCGCAACCCGCGCCAGCGCATCGATGTGATCGTCCCGGTGGGAATAGATGCCGCAAGAATGGCCCTTGCCTGCCACCGCGTAGATCCCCCGCACCATCTCCAGCGCTTCATCAAAGTGCTCGAACCGGTACAGCGCCATCAAGGTCGTTAGCTTTTCACCGGAAAAGCGATGTTCCTTGCCGATTTTGCCGTGGTTGGGAACCATCAGAAAGCGACGGTCTTCCGGGATAGAAAAACCAGCCTCCGCGGCGATCTGCTGAGGCGGGCATGCCACGGTCGCAAGGGTGCGGTTGCCCCGCTCGTCCCACATGGCCGCTTCGGTCGACGCCGCCTCCTCATCCGAACAGAGGTAGCCGCCCTCAGCCTCCAGCGCCGTGACCATCGCGTCATAGATCGACGCCTGGATCACGATATTGCCATCCGCAGAGCAACCGGAGCCGAAATCAGACGTCTTTGACAGGCGCGTGTTCAACGCTGCCTCATCAATGTCGGCGGTCTCGTCGATTACCATAGTCGAATTACCCGCACCCACGCCATAGGCCGGACGGCCCGACGAATAGGCGGCCTTAACCATGGGCTTGCCGCCCGTCGCCAGCGTCAGGTCGCAGGCGCTCATCAGCGCTTGGGTGAGGGGGATCGACGGCTCGGTGATGCATTGGAACAGATCAGCCGGCGCGCCCGCCTCAACACAAGCCAGACGCATGACGTCGACCATAGCCGCGGTGGTGTTCTTGGTGCGGGGATGGGGTGAGAAGATCACCGCATTCCGCGCTTTTGCCGCATAGACGCCGGTCACGGGCGGCGTCAGGGCCGGGTTGGTCATGGGGATGAGAGAGGCAATCACGCCGGCGGGTTTGGCGTATTTGACCAGACCACGGGCTTCGTCGACTTCGACCACGCCCGTCGTCTTCTGGCGCAGCGCATCGCGCAGCACGCCGTGGATCTTGAACCGCTTGCCCGGACGCCCTGCCCGGTCACCGATGCCGCTCTCGTCCACACCCATTTGTGCCAGGCGCGTGAAGGTCGTCTCGTTGCTGGCGTACCAACCGATCGCCTGCGCGAGCTTATCGAGCTGCTCCTCGCTGAAATTTTCAATCTGGGCCATCGCAGCGCGAGCACGCTCGACCATGGTGTCGAGCTGGGCAGTCTGATCAGGGGTGAGTGGTTCAGGCATGAAGGGATTCCAAATGTGAAGAACGAGTGGAGGAAGATGCTGAGGGTGAGAGGTCTAAAGAAACCGGCAAGCGCCGGGACTGGGCCTCGCCCATGACAGCGCGCGCGTGTTGCAGGCACCGACGAGCGTGCTCTTCGTAGCCCAGCTCACGCACACGACTTTGGTTGGGCAGTTCGATGGAGTAGTAAACCGGTGGCATACGCTCGACGACGCCGGCAAAGTCGATACAACCCTCTCCGGGGTAAAGCCGCGCGTCGCGAGCCAGCTGAATCATGCCTTCGCGCGTGTCCGCGATCCCCGGCAGAGCGTCAGAAACGTGCAGGAAGTGCAGCAGCTCGGCGGGAACGTGCAGCAGCTCACCCAAATCCACGCGGGACAGATGAACATAGAGAGTATCCACCAAAATTCCGCTGTTGGGCTGATCCGCTGCCCGGACAATATCCAGGACTTCATCCAGCGTGCGCAGACGCGAGAAAGACGGAAACTCCAGATCCACCGTCAGCCCGTAATTGTGCGCAATTTCGCAGGTCTCGGCATAGCAATCGATCAGGAACGATCGGTCGTGGCGGTCCTGGGTCCAGGCGCTCATGATCATGTGCTTGGCGCCGATCTCTGCGCCTAACTCAAAAGCAGGCTCAAAGGTCGGCGGGTCGCACTCTTCGGTAATGCGGGCCAGTTCGACGTCCAGCACCTTGATACCAGTCACCTCCAGCGCGGTTTTCATCGCTCGCACGCCGGCGCGGTCTTCGGGGGGACAGGCAAACTCGCCGGGGATGTGCATGGGGATCAGGCGCGGGCTGACCGCATCGTAGCCCGAACGGGCGGCGATATAGATCAACTCGGGGACCGAGCAATCGATCAGCGTGAGGTGGGCCAACGAAAACAGTGGTGCCGTCACAGCAGGAGTCCGATCTGAACCAAGGCAGGCAGGAGCGCCTAGAAAATAGGATGACAATCAAAATATCATATATTTTCTGTATGACCAGAATTTTCTGACTTTATCTGCTGCTGGTGGTTCGGCGTCAGCCGTCTTCGCGTGGCTTGTAGAGCGGCAGCAGGGCGGGCGGCATCGGGCCTTTGTTCCGGCGACCTTCGCCCATCTGCTCCCAGGCGTGGGCCAGAATACCGACTGAACGCGACAAGCAGAACAGCCCGCGTGACAGCGGCGCCGGCAGGCCGAGCTCGCAGAAAATCACCGCCGTCGCGCCGTCAATGTTCATGGCCAACGCGCGCCCGTCACGCTCCTGCGTCAGGCGGGCCTGAACCGCTTCGCCGATATCTGCAAACCGCCCTGAAACCTCCCCGCTCTCTGCGCCAGCTCGCACCAGTCCCATCAGACGGGGTGCGCGTGGATCGATTGGCTTGTGAAACCGATGGCCAAAGCCACTGACGATCTTGCCATGTTGTGCCCGCCAAGCGTCCAGTCCGGCAACCGTGGCCTCGTCCAGCGATGCCCCGGCATCCATGCGTTCGGCGATGTCGTAATAGAGCTCCGCGCACTGCTCGCCAGCCCCGCCGTGCACGTCACCCAACATGTTCACCCCGGTTGCCATAGCATTGTTCAGACCGACGCCGCACGTTGCCGCCATACGGGCCGCTGCGATCGACGGGGCCTGGGGACCATGATCCACGCCGGCCACCAGGGCCGCTTCCAGCAGGGCGCCTTGCACAGCAGAGGGCTTGGTGCCCACAACCATGAACCAGATCATTTCGGCAAAGCCTAGATTGCCGATCAAGTCCTCGACGTTTTCACCTCTAAAGGCGATGTGCCCCGGTGCCATGTCGATGATCGATGTGGTCCACCAGGCGCGAGTGTCAGCGTCAGACATGAGGGTACCTTTCGGTTGGTAAGGCGTGAAATCGTCAAAATCCGGCTCGGCCACCAGCAGCCCGGCCAGCAGCCCACCCACCACGACGAGTCCCGCCGTTCGGTTAAGCGCTGCCGTGCGGCCGGTCAGCGATGGATTGGGCCAGAGCCATCCTGCGCATGGGCGAATTGGCAGCACCATAGCCGCCATACCCACCCCTTCGCTCTACGATCTCAAAGAACAGCCCGCTGCTCAAGGGCAGACTATAGAGTTGAAAAAACTCGCCGCCGGCGCTGTCTCGGTCGTAGAGCACCCCGGCGCGCTCGAACCGGGCCAGACGGTCCGCTTGGAGGTCGAAACGCGCGCCCAGCTCGCGGTAATAATCGGACGGAACAGGCAGCGTCTCAAAGGCTTGAGCCGCCAGAACAGCCGCCGTTTCGAAAATGTCATCGCTCTGGAAGGCCACGTGCTGCACGCTGGTTCCTGGGGGCGGTGAGTGCGTGGCGTCCACCCCGTTGAGTGCAATCCGAACTTCCCCCTCCAGCGTTTCCAGCGCCTGACTGGCGACCATGCCAACGGGATCTTTCATCCCCACCTGGGTGCGCTTGGTGAGGCCGAAGGTGGAGAGGTAATAGAGCATCAACCCCTCCAATTCCCGGTCCGGCATGATCTGGGCCATATGATCCACCCGCCGCAACCCCGCCGGTGGCGACACTTGGCCTAGCAGCGCAGGGGCGAATTCGATGTCCCAGACCCGGTGGGTGTCAGATTTTTGATCGATGAAGTGAACGATGGTGCCCAGGCTGTCTTTCATCGCAGGAATTGGCAGCCGGCCAGGCTGGCGAGAGGGCGCATGGTGATGGGCGCCAAGCATCCCCGCGCGCTGCGCCGAGACCTGTGCATCATCAACCCGCAGGCCCATGTCGCAGACGAAGGGTCGCGCGCCCGCGGCCTCGATTTCCTCGTTCAGCACGATGTTGATTGCACCCTGCCGCCACAGCTCGACCGTTGCGGTGCGATGCTGGCGTTCCAGACGGAACGACAGGGCGGTCAACAGGGCCTCGACCTCAGCACGGCTGCGCTGGTCAACGGCGAGTTCGATGAACTCAAAACCCTTGGCCTGCACCCGGGGCGGCAACAGCGCCCGAACAGGCAGGAGCGCGGGCTCCCCGGTGGAGGCTTGGTCGAGCAGATGCAGCAGGGCCAGCCGGCCCAGACGCGCGGCCTTGCCCAGGACCTCGGCATCCGCCGGCTCGCCAACCTTGCTGCCCAGTGAGACCACCCAGGGACCGACAAAGCCCTTGCGCGCCATCAGGGCAACCAGCGGCGCTAGGGGCAGATGGCCCAAGCCCGGCAGCGCTTGCTCCCCGTTTTGCAGGCCGCGCACATGCCGGTCTGTCACCAGCACCAAGCCGAGCGTTTCCGGGGTCAGCCTGCGAAATGTGGCCGGCTGGCGATCGTCGGCCAGCATCCGGTCCGTGCGCAGGCACAGCGGCACCTCGCTCATGGATGCACTGGTCAGCGCAGCGATCTCAAGGTCTGAATCAGGACTGGGAATAACGGCGAATGACAAGCCCAGCTCTGCTGCTGTCAGAGACAAGCTGCGCAGGCTTCGGGCGTCCCTCTCGTTACCGGCGCCGACAACCACCCCGGCCGCGCCAAAGGCTTCCGCCTGCTCCAATTCTTGCACGTCACCCGTATCAAGGGCAACGATGATCCGGTTCAGACCCACTCTGAGGCGGAGACGACGATGTTCGGCCGGGTCACCCCTGAGCTGGCTCTGGTTGAGAATTGCGGCACCGAAACCGGCCTTCACCACGGCATTCACACGATTTGCGTCAAGAGGCAAAACCCCTCTCAGATCGACAAAAAGCGCGTCATCGATGCTCATGGTTCAACGCCCGATCTGACCCAAGGATGCGGTTGGTTGACTGATCGCGCCTGTGTCAGGAGCCGTTCCGTTGATGGACGTCTCCACGATGACCCGCTCCCCGGTTTGGGCGGCGCACTGGATTGCTTCGATCACCCGCAAGGCCTGAAGGCCCTCGCGGCCACTGACCAAAGGCGGTTCCTGCTCGGTCAGCACCCGATGGAAATGAAGCAGTTGATTGACCAGCGAATCAGCGCCGTCATGAGGTTTCTTTTCGACGGTGAAGGGATTCCACCAATCCACCTCGCCCTCGTGCCTCCACAACCGTAAATCCGGCACCGACAAAGCGCCCTTGCTGCCGGAAATGGTGTAGCAGCTCTGGTCTGTTGGGTCGTAGACGGGGTTTTCCGCAGAGGTCGACTCCCAACTCCACGGCGAAACTGCGCTGTCAGAGACAGTGACGGTGGCCAGCGCTCCGGAGGTGAACCGC
>Ga0115564_10002932_pt1 | contig 14599 bp, 8 predicted proteins | sample COGITO_mtgs_1105_7_FD_88680 | JGI IMG/M metagenome (GOLD analysis project Ga0115564, IMG submission 88680) | Pelagic marine microbial communities from North Sea - COGITO_mtgs_110523 | ecosystem: Environmental > Aquatic > Marine > Epipelagic | place: Germany:Helgoland, sampling site Kabeltonne...
AATTCTAAATTTAGGTATACGAATAACCCAATCAATAAGATTTATTTAGATAGACTTTTTTACAATGAAAAGAAATTCTTTGGGCAATACAATAGATTGCGGGAGTTTAACATTAGAATGAAATGAAATTTTGATCGTATTATTTTTTTGCTTTTTTGCTTTTTGGCACATCTGATTGGAAACGCAGAAGAGAATTCTCATTCGCCAGTAAAAAAATGGGAAGATGTTACATTCATATCACACTCAACTGGTGATTTGCTACTCGATGTATTCCGAAGTGACGACAAGCAGATAAGACCGGCAATTCTTTGTCTTCACGGGGGATTTTGGGCAAAGGGTTCTAAGAAGTTTATGCATCCGCTTGCTCTAGGTTTAGTAGAAAAGGGATATGTAGCGGTGTGTTCAAATTATCGCCTGACAGATGTAGCACCAGCTCCCGCTCAGTTGCATGATGTATTTTCCGCAATCCGCTTCCTTCGTAAAAATGCGTCCGAATATGGGATTGATCCAAAAAAGATCGGAGTGACTGGCTCTTCCGCAGGTGGATATCTTGCTGTGATGGCGGCGGTATTTGATTCAGGAGACAAAAGAACCCGCCCGAATGCAGCGGTGGGAATGGGAGCCCAAACGGATCTGACTTCCCCGCATATCCAAAATTCAACAGTTCTGAATTGGTCAAAATTTATGGGTGGTTTTTACCGCCAAGTTCCTCAGAACTATCTAAAACAGTCTCCATTAAATCACCTTACACCAAATGACCCGCCAGTCGCTATTATATGTGGCGAACTCGATAAACCTTCAACTAGGGCAAACGCTTTTCGTCAAAAAGCATTACAACTTGGAGTCCCTACTTCTTTGACTAAAATTTCTGGTGCACCGCACGGACTCCTTAAGGATACTGAACACAGAAGAATTGCAATCAACGCTCTCGACAAATTCTTTAGAGTTCATCTTCTTAGATAACTTAGGAAGAAGCTTTGATGAACTATGGGTCTTTTCTTATTATGCAAAAAAAATTTTAGAAAAGTCATCATTTGAAAATTGCTGATGACGACGACATCGGTAACACTTTAATAAAATGTTTTTTCGGACACATATTCTTTCGTTGATCTTTCTCGTATCTGCCTTTTCGAAAGAACCCACTGAAGGAGAGAAGCTCTTTTCATTACACATAAAACCTCTCTTTGCAGAGAAATGCATGGCTTGCCACGGGGACGAAACGGACAAGATAAAGAGTGAGTTTGATATGCGCACCCGTGAATCAACCTTACGGGGGGGAGAAATCTTTGAAGATGAAGTCTTGATCCCGGGGCATGGTGAAAAGAGTTATCTTTATATTCTTAGTACCCGAGCAGAAGAGGACCTTGAGATGCCTCCCAAGGAAACTGATCAATTAACCGATGAAGAGACCGGGTGGATTCGTGAATGGATTGATTATGGCGCCCCGTGGCCAAGTGACCAGCGAATTTTTGAGATTCAAGAAAAGTATGCCGAGGGTGAGAAAGTAATCACATCAAAGGCACTTTCCGAAGACTGGCAGAACCGCCGCTACGAGACCGAAAAATTATGGGCTTACCGTCCTATCGAGGTAGAGAAGGTTCCAACTGGCAAACATCCAATTGATTGGTTTGTAAACCGAAAACTGAAGGAGATCGGATTAAATTCTGCACCCGATGCCTCTGCCCATGAACTATATCGTCGTCTTTCCTTTGGATTAACTGGTTTACCTCCACAACCTACGGATGTCAGGAAATTTGAAAAAGATTTCAAAAAATCAAAGAATGCGATATCCGTCTATGCCAAGAAGTTAATGGCTTCACTTCATTACGGTGAACATTTCGCGCGACATTGGTTGGATGTAGCTCGATACGCCGATTCCGGTGGGTTCGCAAATGATTACTCTCGACCCAATGCATGGCGATACAGAGACTATGTAGTCCATTCATTCAATAAAGATAAACCGTACAATCATTTTGTGAAAGAACAACTTGCGGGGGATGAGATGGATTCGACGAAGGTCGAAAATCTGGTTGCAACCGGATTCCTTCGCATGGGCCCATGGGAACAGACGGGGATGAGTGTGTTCAAGGAGACCCGTCAACTTTGGCTTGATGATGTGACTGATTCAGTAGGGCAGGCTTTTCTTGCCCACGCCATGCAATGCGCCAAGTGCCATGATCATAAATTCGATCCTGTTCCGACTCGAGATTATTACGGTATGATGGCTGTCTTTTCGACCACGCAATTTGCCGAGCGTAACGCGTCATTTCTTCCCTACGAATCTAGAGAGGGTTTTGATTCCTTCACGAAGTTCGTTCAATCCAAAATTTCCTTTTACGAGAAACAAAATACCGAGCTTCAGAAAAAAATGACGCGGTTAAAAAAGGAGGAGACAGGCAGTGCCAAAGTGGGAGATAATGGATTGGATCCTGGCGATGAAGCATCCCAATCACGAATTAATAAAAACCTAATTCGACACCGGATAGAATTAGACCGCGTACAATCCCTAACACATGCCGTTTACACCGGAAAAACCATAACCAAAAAAAATGTGCAAGGTCGTATCAATATGCCTAAAAAGCCATGGCAGGCAGGTTATTTTGATTCTGATGTCATTTACAGCGGAGGGGATGTTTATTCAAAGGGGGACACAGTGGAACCTGGTGGGTTGAGCGCTGCAGAGTCCCTTGGAGGTATGAATGCAAGTCCTTTTCCAAAAGACAAAGGAAAGCGACGCTTGGCACTGGCCAAATGGATCGTGGATGAGAAAAATCCACTTACTGCCCGGGTCATGGTTAACCGTATTTGGTCATGGCATTTTGGTCGCGGTCTGGCCGGGAATCCTAACAATTTTGGTGGCACCGGTGAGTTGCCCACGCACCCTGCATTGCTTAATTATTTGGCGGATTGGTTCATGAGAAACGAATGGTCTGTAAAAAAGCTGAATCATTTAATTTTAACATCTGAAACCTATCGTCGTAGTAGCCTGCATCCAGACCCGAAATCACTCGATGAGAAAGATCCTAAAGATCAATTCTATGCCTATTTTCTTCCACGCCGTCTAGTAGCAGAAGAAATTCGCGATGCTATGTTGCAAATTAGCGGTGAATTGAATCCAGATGTGGGTGGGATTCCCGCTAGGCCTGACATTAATCAAGAAGTTGCTTTCCAACCACGGCAAATCATGGGAGGTACTGCCTCTGTCTATGAACCTGATCCACTTCCCGGACAAAGAAATCGGCGTACCATCTACGCGGAAAAACTACGTGGATTACGTGACCCATTCCTGGAGGCATTTAACCAACCCGGTTCTGATACATCCTGTGAACTTCGTGAATCATCCACAGTTGCCCCACAAGCTCTTACTCTTTTGAACGCGGAAGAAGTGCAAGACCGGGCACTTGCTTTTGCCGATCGTCTATTAAAGGAAAGAAGCCATGAATCGGAGGTGATTCAAAGGGCTTTTGAGCTTGCTCTGGGACGTGTACCAGGCAAAGAAGAAGTCGAGCTTTGTGTTACACATTGGAAGAGTGCAACGAGATCCGAGAGTCAAAAGAAACCAGTCGCACCGTCCTTCCCAAAAAAGATTAAAAGAACGGTAATGGCTGAAAAAACGGGAGAGCCCTATGATTTTTGGGAATTTCTTCCGGCTTTCGAACCTTACCAACCGGATCTTCAGCGCAGTGACACGGATGCACGCACCCGGGGACTTGCTCATATTTGCCTTGTTCTATTTAACTCGAATGAATTCGCCTACCTAGATTAGGTCATAACTCGGATACACCTTATGAAACAGCAAAATTTTGTCGCCAATCTTTCCCGTCGGGAGGCTCTCTATGGTTTGGGTACAGGGCTTGGATCACTTGCATTTTCCTCCCTCGCACAGGCAGAGAGTATTCATTCGATAGGTCCACATCATCCAGCAAAAGCAAAACGCTGCATTTTTTTAATGATGGAAGGTGGCCCATCACATATCGATACATTCGACCCCAAACCGGAACTTGATAAAAGACACCTCCAGCGATTCAAGCGGAATGGCGAACGTGAGAGTGCCATGTCCTCGGGGGATCGTTATTTCGTAAAAAGTCCATTTGATTTTATAAAAGCCGGAAAATGTGGAGCGGATTTCTCATCTGAATGGCATCATTTAAAAAATTACGCGGACGACATGTGCTTCTACCGCGGGTGTCAGGTCGAATCAGTTAACCATCCAACTGCCTGTTATCATGTTAATACAGGTAACCGTTTTGGCGGTGACCCTGGCGTTGGTTCTTGGGTAACCTATGGCTTAGGCACGCTAAATGACAACCTGCCCGGCTTTGTCGTCCTGCCTCGATCCAGTTACCCCCAGGGTGGTGCTAGCAACTGGTCCAACGGTTTTCTTCCCGCAGATTACCAGGGCACGCCTCTGAGACCAGAAGGTAGCCCGATCCTCGATCTTAACCTACCCAAAGGAATGACCCGCGAGGACCAGCGAAGTAACCTCGACCTACTTGCTCAGCTCAATAAAAAACATTTCCAAAAGCGTCCGCAACAGGATGAACTGAATGCCCGTATGTCTTCCTATGAACTGGCTTACCGTATGCAGATGGAAGTCCCGGGGATTCTTGATATTGATGGAGAGACGGAACAGACCCGTGAGGCCTATGGCATCGGAGACAGCAAGACAGATTCATTTGGAAGGAAATGTCTATTAGCCCGTCGGTTGGTCGAGAAGGGTGTCCGATTCGTTCAGGCCTACGCTGGGAACTGGGACAGTCACGATTATATTTCGCGAGCTCATGGCTCTCTTATCCGTTCCGTTGACAAACCAATCGCTGCTCTCCTAGGTGACCTCAAAGCACGCGGTCTCCTCGAAGACACCCTGGTTGTCTGGTGTGGCGAGTTTGGACGCACCCCGGACAATGGAATAAGAGGTGGAGGAGCAAGCTATGGAAGAGATCATAATCCCAAAGCCATGACCATGTGGTTCGCGGGTGGTGGAACTAAGGCAGGGTATACCATCGGAGCCACTGATGAGATTGGAGCGGAAGCAGAAGAGTGCGTCCACCATATCCGTGATGTCCACTGCACCTGGCTTAACTTACTCGGTTTGGACGATAATAAACTGACCTATTACCATGCCGGGAGATACAAACAACTTTCACAGTTCGGTGGAAATGTGATTAATGAATTGATAGCTTAAACCTGAAAATCTTTTCATTGAATATCATAGCTAAACTTAGAAACATCTTCTTTACCGGATTAGGTTATAGAACAGGGCAAAGCAGTTACACTTTTGTAGAGGTGTAGAAAATCAACCCCGATATGCCATGTGCTAAAAACGCTTTGCGTTAATAGGCTACTTACGAACTATGTTGAAATATATTACCATATCACAACGACTTGTCATTTTTTCTTTTATAAAAACCCTTTCTAATTCCAGTGCCGATACGGATGGAAGGCGCCGAATGGAGGAACAAGTCGGAACCTTGGACAAGGAATTGGAAAATGCCGTTTTTGCTTTGGAGAAGCTAGTAGCTAATTTAGAGAGCCGGATAACGAGCAAACGAGGCTTGGTGGGGCGGGGGAGTCGCCTAAAAAAACTTACCCGTATGCTTGATTAGGAGGACCGTCTTCTCCAAAACGTGGCCAAGAGGCTCGAGGATATCGAAGAGTCGGAAAGCATATCATCCTAGTCTTTGGTAGGACGTTTTTACGATAACGCAACTCAATCGGGAATCGCTTATGCGGTTGGGCATAATTTTTTGAAATTCTTCCGGACTACCGATCGATTGTTTACCTAACAGCAGCACTAAGGAGCCTCAGGCACGGAGAACTGGTCAAACTCAAGTAGACCGACATGGTAATTCGACTTGAAAACGCCGCACATACTTCCGAGAGATGCAACGACCAAGAATCGCCTGGACTCAAGAATCCCGATTACCAAGGAACTCGAAAGAGAGCTATTGAAGCGCAGACCCGAGTGCCACGGATTGAATCATCCCGTGTTCGCAAAAGGAGTGCCTAGAGCCAGAAACCTCAGGTTGGATCTTGAAAAGGCGACGCAAACCGCCCTGAATGCCACTCCCAAACAGGAATTTTCGCAGTCTGACGACTTTGAAACTTTGGTGGAGGTGACGCGAATCGAACCCGAAATACCATGCTCTGAAACCCCAGTAAATATGAAGGGTTCAGGTTTATCACCAGAGGCGTGGACTGAGGTTTCTGGGACAGATCGTCAAATGCTGAGCCGAATTATTCAAAGAGGGGGGAGTCTCCACAATTCCCTTTTGGACTTTTTGTCTATCATGAGTAAGATGGGTTTATGATTTCTTCCTCTTCATCCCCGCATACCGGGAGTACTCAACAATTTGCATTGGAGATAAACTCGCTCCATAGGTCATTTGGACAGGTTGATGTTCTGAAGGGGGTCGATCTTAAATTAGACGTGGGAGAACGGGTTGCATTAATGGGTCCCAGTGGTAGTGGTAAATCCACTTTGCTCAATTGTATTTGTGGGATTGAATCAATGGACCAGGGTGAAATCAGGTTGGGTGGTGTATCCCTTAACGATATGAGCCCAAAAAATCTTGAGCAAACCAGGCGGCAGTCAATCGGGTATGTTTTTCAATCCTTTCATCTTTTGCCCACACTTTCAGCGATGGAAAATATAGAATTCCCTGCGCAGTTAGTTGATATGCCCAAACGGGAACGAATGGAAAGAGTCGAGAAGTTACTTGATGCGATTGGCTTGTCTCATCGGGCCCATCATAAACCGGATGCGTTGAGTGGAGGGGAGTGCCAGCGAGTGGCTATTGCACGTGCTTTGATTCACCGGCCGAACCTAATCCTTGCCGATGAACCAACTGGCAGCTTGGATTCTGATATTGGCGGACAGGTTCTTGACCTGTTGGAAGATTTGTCAAAAGAGTTTCAGGTCGCCCTTCTATTAGTTACCCATGACCAGGCATCCACTCGGATTTGTAACCGGGTGATTTCCATGAAAGATGGAACGCTGGTCTAAGCTCCTGCATGTCCATACTTCCTCATTCTCTCCGCCTCGTCCTTCACCTTCTTGTCCGAACAACACTTAGGCATTGGAAGCAAAAGCTGGGTAGTTATCTTTTACTCCTTGCCATCGTTGCAGTCGGTGTGGGGGCATTTAATGGAATTCGCCAGGCGAGCCGTTCAGCTTCGGCCAATTTCGGTCTTTTTAATCAGGCGGTTTCCGGACAGAGCGATTTTCTGATCGAATCACCAACCCAGAGATTATCCACTGATGTTTTGCCGAAGCTGAGTAATTTGGCGGGAGATCCAGATTGGCATATGGTGCCAGTTATAGAAGGTTCCGTCACTGCACTTGATTCCGAAAGTCAGCCTGCCCAGCAACTTCGTCTGGTCGGACTCGACTTAATGTCACTGGCCAACCTGCCTGACTTGGTCGAAAATAAAATTGATTTTGGTGAGGATGAATCTTCCTGGTATGATTGGCTGGGGAGTGAAAACTTAGTCTGGATTGGCCAAGCCACTGCGGATAAACTTGGTGTGGAGGAGGGTGGTGAGATCACTATTGTTGCCAGTGGTCGCCGTCAGCAAATGGGGATCCGAAAAATTATAAAGCCGGACGGCTCGGCTTTACCGGACGACTTGGTCATCGCAGATATTCCCACCGTTCAATCACTCCTTAGCCGACCCCGGGAAATCAACCGGGTCGAAGTTATTCTCAATCGGCCAGACCTTCGACAAGATTCCGGCTACCTCAAGGAAGTTGAAAAACGCCTAACCCGCGGGCTTCCGGAAAATATCTCCCTGAGCCCGACCGAAAACCGGGCAGTCGATCGTGCGGCCATGACCGCGGCCTTTCGCCTGAACCTCACCATTCTTTCCCTAATTGCAATTTTGGTCGGAGCCTATCTTATCTTACAGGCTCTGGACGCGGCCGTGGTTCGTAAAAGAACTGAATTTGCCACCCTGATCTCTCTGGGTGTAAGTAGGCAGGTTCTCTTTTTTGTTTCCTTGTTGGAATCAATTATCATTGGATTAATTGGATCAGTTGCGGGGATTGGAGTGGGTTGGTTCTTTGCTTATTTTTCCGCCCAGATGTTAGCCGACACCGTAAATGCGCTTTATTTTGCGACTACACTGGATGCGATTTCACTTACCTGGATGGATTGTGTGTTCGGGGTGGGATTGGGTCTTTTCTTTACCCTGCTTGCTGGTTGGCTACCGGCTCGTGACGCGATGCAAACCCCACCGGCTCAGATTCTTTCCAAGGGTGACTGGTCACCTGGCTTTACCTGGTTACAAAAACCAAAGGTTGGATTGTTCCTGTTACTTTCGGGTGGAGTATGTCTTTTGTTCCCACCCCTATCCTTGGAGGGTGGGGGTAAAATACCGGTGGGCGGATTTCTGTCTGCCGGTTTCTGGATCCTGGGCTCGGCACTCCTTGCAGGCCATGCCTTGGTTATGCTTGCGAGTTGGTTTCGTCCCGTTTGTACACAACCGGTCAGTCGTTTAGCCTGTAGCCGATTACAGGATGGTTCGAGCAGGCATCGACTGGCCGTGGCTGGACTGGTGGTGGCGGTGGGGATGGTGACTGGTATGTTTCAAATGGTGGACAGTTTTCGCTATACGATCGAGGAATGGTTCGATATTCGTTTTCAGGCAGAACTCTACATCTCGGAACGGGGAGTTACGGGTGCGGGAACGATCAACGGTATCGATCCAACCATCATGGAGGAGCTTGTCCAGGACGAAACGATTGCCTATGCGGATGTGGTTTATATCTCCTATGCGAAACCAAAGGAGGGAATTACTATTTTATCCGGAGTGGATATGAAAGCATGGACCACTTCAATTAAACAACTTTGGTACAAACCACCCGGCTCATTCATTGCCGAAGAGGGAGCAGAGCCTGCTTTAATTAGTGAGACTTTTGCACGGCGGTTTGATTTGATTAATGGAGGGTCGACTTTTCTGTATACGCCGTCCGGTCGAAAGAAAATTTCTCCGGTTGGTATATTTTCGGATTATGGAAATGAGTTTGGCACCGCCGCAGTTGATATAAAAACCTGGAAGTCATGGACTCAATCCGAAAGACCCATCAATGTAAGCCTGTACTTAAAAGAGGGAACCGATGTGAACGAGGTTCGGGATCGCCTGCGCCTCGCTTTCCCAGGCTTAGATGTTCGCAATGGTAAAGAATTAAGGGATGTGGCACTGGGTATTTTCGAACAGACTTTTAAAGCGACATCCGCACTCAATATTATCGGATTGGTGGTTGCCTTTGCCGGACTGTTACTCGGTCTTTTTTCGATCTTTGATGAATCCGCCCGTACTTGGCTTACTCTGCGTCACCTTGGCTTTTCCAATCGTCAGTTTTTGCTTTCTGCAGGATTAGAAGGTGCGGGAATCGGATTGGCTGCCTGGGTAAGTGGTTCCCTGATCGGATTGGTTCTTGGTTGGTTGTTGGTCAAAGTGATCAATGTACAGTCGTTTGGATGGACTCTCCTCTGGCATGTCCCTTACACCGATTTTCTCATCTTTGGGATCCTGTTGGTTCTGACTGGTTTTCTCTCGGGTTGCCTAGCATCTGCTTATTGGAATTTTAAACGCAAATGAAGTTTTTCTTACTTTTCTTTCTTATTTCTCCGTTCCTTTTATTGGCTGAATGGATTGAACCCCCCGTCCGCTCCTCTAAAGGGTATCGCGTGCCTACTCCCGATTATGTGCCCGTTCTTCCACGGGATCATGGTTCCCACCCCGAGCATGGTATTGAATGGTGGTATTGGGTCGGACATTTAAATACGGTTGATTCGAAAAAACATTTCGGATTTCAATCCACGATCTTTCGCCTGGCAGGCGATTCCAAGAAGTCCGGGCAGTCTTCGAATGCTCACTTTGGTAATCAAAATCTTTTTTTGCTCCACAGTGCGCTTAGCGATTTAGAAGAGGGGAAATATCTTCATCACGAACGAGTAGTACGAGAGGGTTGGCAGGCAAGTGCTTCACGGGAAACTCTTCAATTAAATGTGGGCGGAATAAAGGTGAGTCTTCTTGAAGACGGAATGGGACACGAAATCATTACTCGTTACCCCGGGGGAGGAAAGCTTGAACTCACTCTTCATCCGACAAAGCCATTAGTATCCTTCGGAGATCGTGGGTTGAGTCGAAAAGGGTCTGATCCAGCCTCGGTCAGTTGGTACTGGTCCTACACCCGTCTCCAGGCAACGGGCACACTTCATCAGAATGGCGTCGAGATTCCAGTCGAAGGAACTGCTTGGATGGATCACGAAATTTCATCCAGTCAACTGGGGGAAGATTTAGCCGGGTGGGATTGGACTTGTATGCAGTTGGACGATGGGACCGAGCTAAAAGCCTATCGTTTACGGAAAAAAGACGGGGGCAGTGATCCGTGGTCAGCAGTTTACTGGATTGATCAGGAGGGAAAGACGGAAAGGGTGTATGAGAAAAACTTTTCCTGGGAAACCCTTGATACATGGACCAGTCCAAAAACGGGACTCCAATATCCCACCACAGTCGAGGTCTCAGTAATTCATCCCACCAAGGGGCAGGAAGTGTATCGCTTACGCCCCTTACTCGATCAGCAGGAATTTACGGGCAACCGATCGGATAATGCATATTGGGAAGGTGCCTGTGAGGTCCTGAATGAAAAAGGGAAACGGATTGGCAGCGCTTACCTCGAGCTCGCTGGTTATGGAGGAGGACTGGGTGCCCGCCTCAATTAAATTGTAAAGGCCATATGCTCCACACAATATAACGAATTAATAACGAGCATACTTGACAGTACACTTACCCCGTGGTCAGAATTCTCTGATGTTCAATTTTTTATGGTATATGTTCACCCTCTATTAAAAAGAGGTTCATGGTAGTTTCAGTTTATGGAATACATTCTTAGTCCTCGCCTTCGGTATTGGAACAAAAGATATTCTTCGAGTATTTAATTATGCCACAACACCAAGACAGCTTTGAGGAGGCCCGAGCAAGTTCAGGCATACAATTCACTGAGTTTAATGGTGAAAGAATCCCCTTCATTCTACGCTTAAAAGAACTGCGGAAAACGGCGAAGAATTGGAAGGAGTTCAGCAGCGATAACCCATTTCAGGTGGTTCCTCATTCAGAGGAGGGACTTCGTTCGATGCGGCAAATTCCGATCGAGATGGATCCACCCCAGCATACCGATTTTCGTGCGCTGGTGGAGCCGTTCTTTATTCGTCCGACTCATGCAGACTATATCGAGGATATGGCAAAGATGGTCACATCAATGGTCGCGAATATAATCGATGTGGGGGAAGTGGAAGCCGTTAACCAATTTGCCCTGCCCCTGCAATGCCGTGCATTAGCCAGATTATTAAAGGTTCCTGATTCAGAAGCAGACAAATGGATGGAGTGGGGGATGCATGCACTGACGGAAGGAAGCAGACTTGAGGACTACACTGCAGAACAATTTGCCCGAGCCGAACGGGAGCCGGGAGATGATTTTTTTAGTATGCTTAACCACGCGGAGATGAATGGAGAAAAGTTAAGTTTTACAGAAAAACAGGGGATCGCCAATGTCACTTTTGCCGGTGGCAAAGATACCGTAATTAATGTGGTCAGTAGCATCATTGTCTACCTTGCCGAACATCCGGAAGCCCTTGGTTTTCTTGGAGAAGATGAGCGCTACATCATGACCGCCTGCGAGGAATTTGTTCGTTATGTAAGTCCGCTCACTGCGATTGCCCGAACCTGTCCGCATGCCGCCAGTGTGGCGGATCATGAGGTTCCGGCGGGGGGGCGGGTCGGACTGTGCTGGCCATCTGCAAATCGGGATGAGTCTGTATTTAAAGAACCCAATAAAGTGGTATTGGATCGTATGCCAAACCCGCACATTGGCTTCGGCTTTGGGATTCATAACTGCCTCGGTGCTCCGCAGGCCCGATTAATTATTCGTTGCCTGCTCAAGTCTTTGTGCAAACAGGTAAAAAGTATAAAGCTAATCTCTTTTGAACCCCGAATTGAAAAAGAAGAATCCTACACCCGTCAGGTTGGATATGATCGGGTTGTCGTGAAAATAAGTTAATTCTTAGATTCGGTTCGAGCGAAAAGGACCTTCTTTTAATTCACCCGCAGGATTCCCTGCATCGCCATCCAATGACCGGGAAAGGTGCAGATAAATGGATAATCCCCCGGTTTTTTCGGAGCCCGGAAATGAAGGGTATGTATTTTACCCGGTTCAATGACCGGGATGATATGTAACACTTCATTCAGATCCGGGGCATAGTTTTTCTCCCCGGCTTTAGGATCGCTGATCATTTTAAAAGAGGCCTCTCCCACTTTTTGGGTCGAGCCCGGTTCGATTATCACCAGGTTATGGGGCATGGCATCGACATTTTTTAATTTTAAAGCCAGTGCTTCATTGGGTTTTGCTTCAAGTAAAGTATTGGAATATTTCAGACCGCTTATGGTCTCGATACGAATCTCCCGTTCCCCTTCAATCGTATCACCGGTATAGTTTGGTTTCTTTTTCGAGTCCTGGTTTGCGACTCGAAGGGATACAAAGGACAGCTTATCTTTTCTTGGTTTTGCCAGTCCTTTTAATGAGTACGGTTTGTCCGGGAACATTGGTGAGCAAAACAGATCAGTTTTAAATTCCGTACCGTCGGCATCCTGTAAATGCATACGAATGTGCAATTGCATAATTGGTTCAAGGTCGGGCATTTCCACGAAAATAGATGTTCCATTCTCCAGTAATTTTACGGATCGAATATCTACTCGGTCGTGTCCAAGACTTTCCGGAACCTTAGCGGAAAATTCAGGGGAACCGTATCGCTTCGCATATTCGTAATTCCAGGCATGAGAAAAGTAATTCTTTACCAAGGATGTTGAACGGGGATCGAGCTTGGTGGTGAAATCAATTCTCACACCGTTGCTATGAATCTTAAACCCCTTTGGTTTTCGAACTTTTCCCCCGGTGTATCGTACTCGGTGGAAACAACCGTCCTCAATGGAATAGTCTCCCCAACCATCCAGTCCGGCTACATAGAGTTGGCCATCCTTGGGATGAAAATCGCCACGCATCACTCCGGCCAAAAATTCTCCTTCCATTGGAACCACTGCTCCCTGTGGGCGAGAACCGGTAGCGTCCCGAAGGATTAAGTAGTAGGTTCCCGATCCGTAGCTCAGTCCAACATGAGAACCCTTAAAGGGTCCCCATTTCTCACTGGTTATCTCCTTCATTCCTCCGGTTGAATTATCAATCCCACGGGGAACATAGCAAAGGGGAGGGGATATACCCTTTCCACCTAATCCATACTCCTCTCCCTGATTGACCTCGATGATTGCCGAGGTCGGTGTCCAGGTTCCTTCCTGTGGTCCTGCCCAGAAGTAATCATCCGATCCTCCAACTGCCATGCAGTTACGAACTCCGGTGGCTACTTTTTTTGTCACCCGGTCCGGGCCCGTACGGAATACACTTGTCAATTGGATGAAGTGAAACGATTTGTCCTTCGTCCGGTGCAGTCCAAAGGTGTGAGTATGACTACGGTCAAACCCACCAAAGTCGTTGGCATATTTTTCGTAGTGGTCGACTTCTTCATCCCCATTGGTGTCGTGAAGAACAGAAATTTGCAGACGGTCCAGAACGAAGATTCCGTCCTCATCGACATGAATACCAATGGGTTGGTTAAACCCAGTGGCATAGCGTTGCCAGGTAATATTTGTAAGATCATCTGAAATTCCTTTGACCAACCAAATATCCCCGGGGAGAGTCGCAACTAAGGCATTACCGTTGGGTAAAAAAGCCATACTGGTCAATTGCATCACAGTTTTATATGGATTGTTGTAGGGAACATTCAGAGTATCGACTACATAATTGGACCCGTTCGAATTACCCAGTTTCCCCGGTACTTTAAGGGTCTTATTCCATCGCTTTACGATTTTTCTTTCTGATTTTAGATGAGCGAGAACGGAATTTTCTTCCACCGGTTTTTTTTCCTTGGATATTCGAATGATTAACGAAGCACCTGAGGAGGCATTTTGGAAAATGAGTTCACCTTGTTTCCATTCTGCTTTTTCAATGCCATTTGATTCGACTACTTCCACCTTAATGGCCCCATCCATTACCTTGCAGGGAAGCGATAATTTTGTAACCGGGTTCAGGAGATCGATTCTTCGATAGAAAGAATTTTCTCCAGCCCATGGTTCGTCCTGGATTTTTGTATCTCCAATTTGATATTCGAATACCACCCGTTTTCCAAACCGGTGTAAGCCTAGATATTCTCCCCCTTTGGGCATTTCAGCTTTGGGAATAGAAAACCAGGTCTTTCCATCAATATTTGCTCCGCGCGATGAACCCCAACGGAATGGTTGAAAATTTACCCATCCATCCTGCCAAACGGCACGGTAAGAAAGGGACTTTGTGTCAAAACAAGCGGACAGCATATGACCGGCACCTAGTTTTACACAGATTCCTTTTTCCACATTCAAGCCTTTGCCCTTTACCACATGAGAAAAATGTTCTCCCGTGTCCCCTTCATTCCAACGGCCGTCATTATGATTATTTTGATTATATTTCCCCCAGTGGCCATGCAGACCGGCATCCAGTCCAGGGTAGGAG
>Ga0115564_10002949_pt1 | contig 14530 bp, 11 predicted proteins | sample COGITO_mtgs_1105_7_FD_88680 | JGI IMG/M metagenome (GOLD analysis project Ga0115564, IMG submission 88680) | Pelagic marine microbial communities from North Sea - COGITO_mtgs_110523 | ecosystem: Environmental > Aquatic > Marine > Epipelagic | place: Germany:Helgoland, sampling site Kabeltonne...
CCCATTTGAGCAAAGATTGATCCTGTAGAATAATTACTGATGGGTTCATTTTCATAGCTGCCAACGGATAATTCTAGTTGGATATCGGTGCCAACCGCTTGCGTACTTGACAGCACCACGGAACCAAAGCTCGCCCGATCAAAGCCCATTAAGTCCTGTGACTGGGCTGTACTGGCAATTGATATTAGTGCCAATTTAGCTGCTATGATTAAGTGTATTAGCTTCAAGATACCAAGCCCGTTATTTCAAATAAAATATAAAACTGCTTTCAAGCGTGAGTCCATTGCAATGTTTGACGCTGCGCTTGCGGTCGGGATTTATTTTGGTTCAATTGAACTAAAATGGTTATCGGATGAGTGAAAGCTAGAGTGGACTGTCTACTGGCACCAAGCTTATATGTAGTGGTGCCGGTAGGGTAGGCATACCCTGAGAGCCGCTGTAAAAGCCGGTGAGTGGCTATACGGCCAATCGTCTCCTATGACAGCCAAACACGCGAGATGGAATCTACCGGTGCTTACAGAGTCTATAGGACGATTGTATGGTTATGACTGCCAGAAATGGGTTGCATCACTGAGGTTCAATTACCGCAGCAATGGTCAACAGCAAACTATTGTTTAGCACTCATAAGTTCCCCGTCTTTCCAAAGGCCTTGATATACTTTTCCATCTCTCGCTCTAAAGGTGCCCTGCCCGCCTCAGCCAGTTTTGCTCTGACAATGCCATGCCCGCTTAAAGCGAGTTTTATGTGAAATGACTAAAATGATAGACAACTTAAACGACCTATGCATTAATTGACCAAGTGTTCATTTAACGTAAGAAGAAGCTAAAGCACCTTAAATATTATCCTGAAGCGTAAATTTAATGGAGGATAAATGCCTAATCATATCGGTCAAATTCCAGCAGCAGCCGCACTAAAGTTCGCTAATAAAGAGGCCTTAGTATTTGAAGGGAAAACCTTCTCATTCAGCGACATCAATGATTTAGTCGAAAGGCTCGCAGGTGGCCTCAGTGATTTAGGTATAGTTCAAGGCGATACAGTAACTTTGTATGCTGAAAACTCATGGGAATGGGTGGTCAGTTATTTTGCGATAGCACGGCTTGGTGCTATCATTAATCCAGTTAATACAATGCTGACCCCCGATGAAATTGAATATGTAGTTAGAGATTGTGGTGCAAAAGCAATCATTGCCTCGCCTGAAAAAGTTGATGGGATCATGGGCGTCAAAGCTGTTTCGGATGTCAGCGTGATCATTTCTTTTGGTAGTGAAATTGCCAAGGGAACTGTTTCGTTTGAAGCATTGATTGCAGCAAATATCCCGGCGCCTGCGTCGATAAATGTTGACCCCGCTGCCTTGTCAACAATTGGCTATACGTCAGGCACAACCGGGCATCCTAAAGGCGCGATGCAATCGCACAAAGCTGTGATAACCAATGGGGCCATGACCAGCCAGATGCAGATGCGCAGCTCACAGGATTGTGTGGTAAGCGCCCTGCCATGCCCACATGTATATGCAAATGTTATTATGATGAGCATGATGATGTTTGGAAGCAAATTGGTGCTGCATCGTACATTCGATGTCGAATTGGCCTTTGCTGATATAGCAGCACATAAGGCAACCATTTTCGACGGCGTTCCCGCTATGTATATGTTCATGCTTAACAGCCCCACTCTCAAAGACGCCGATCTATCAAGCCTCACACGCTGCTATGTTGGAGGTCAGACCATGCCAGTTGCCACGATGGAGGCGGTTGAAGCTGCATTCCAAATTCCCCTGATCGAACTTTGGGGCATGACTGAAATTGCTGGTCTAGGATCAACACATCCATTTTACGGCACCAATAAACACGGATCAATTGGTTGTGCATTGCCTTATTGCGAATTGAGAATTGCGAACGCCGAGGACGCAGCCAAAACGATGCCGCGCGGCGAAGTTGGTGAATTGATGGTCCGAGGCCCCATCGTAATGATGGGATATTTTAACGATAACGAAAAGACCCGCGAGACGCTAGAGCCGGATGGGTGGCTGCACACTGGTGATCTTGGGACAATGGATGCAGATGGTTGCGTCTTTATTGTAGACCGTAAAAAAGACATGATCCTAACAGGTGGCTACAACGTCTACCCAGCTGAAATTGAGAGAGTTTTGGCTGCGCATCCGGCTGTTGCACTCGCCGCTGTTGGTAAATTACCCGATGAAATTAAAGGAGAAATTGCAAAGGCGTATATTGTTCTCAAAACTAATGCCGCATGTACTGAAGATGAAATTATGGCGTTTTGCCACAAAAGCCTTGCAGCATATAAATGTCCCCGCAAAGTACAATTCGTTGATGACGTGCCTAAAACCAGCACAGGCAAGATCATGCGGCGGGCGCTTCATACTCTAGACGTATAAGGTACCAACAATCTGATAGAAGGTGCCGTCCAACAAATGAGAACCCGCATCAGATTGCTGTAACAGCCTAAATCTATGCGCTCAATAGTTGGCGCCACTCAGGGAGAGCAGACGGGCAGCCGATGGCAGATGCCCCCTTTTAAGGGGACAATCCATTCTTTCTTGGTTTAGGTCAAATGTTCCTCTGGTGCTGGTGTGTTGGGTTTTTGATGCGGTGGTTTGGGCGCTTGTATCTTTTGATCTGGATAAGACGGCCCCTTCGCCTTGGCCCGATGCATCATCTCAAAGATCACCTGTATACCAGCCTCAGACAATCCGCTATTTATAGGTTTGTCTTCTTTCATCTGTTAAATTCCTCTTATATTGTACCTAAAATCACTGGGGAATTGATTGCTGCCCTCAGTTTGAGGACAGTTTTTGGTGAAAGCTTTTACCCCATGTATTCAGTCAGTTCGTCTGCGGTTAACGCGATTGGTACGCCGTGTTCATCTATTCCAATGATGAACCTTCCCGAAGGTATGTCAGTGAAGATGATGATCGCATTCCCATCCTTACTGTAATTTGAGTTCCAAAGGATGATGTTATCCCCGTCTGACATGTTGTGGTAGAAAATGACCTCTGTGCCTAACTCATCGAAGGTTGCCAGAAACATGTCCAACAACCTCTTCTTGTCAGCTTCAGCCTCGTACAGCTCCGCGAGCTTTGGATGCCATCTTATGATGACATCGATTGCATCCGCAGTGTACCTGCTCTCCAGACCACCACGGTCGGATATGTTATTTTCAGTCATGTGATTTCCTTTCAGACGGCAAGCCAAAACAACGCCGATAATCGACGCGTCGTTGCCATAAACTGAAATCAATGATGCTAAATCATAAGCCCTATTCTTTACCGTTTTGGTCGCATGCCCTTGCGGAAAACCACCTTACAGGGATCGCAGGTTGGTGTATGAAATTTCTCTTCATGCAGATGCATCAGCTATAACAATAACGGCTGTTACTCAACATACATTATTTAAAATCTGGAAATAATATTTTTTGGCGGCCATATCTAAAGGTGCAGCTGGCGTTTTGGTTCAATTGAACCTTTTTATAAATCGACAGAGCAGAACCTTATGTACGCGTTCTGGTAGGCGTATGCTTGGATATAGGGGGTGCCCAGGGGGTGGGGGTCTGAGGATGCCTGATTACACCAGAGAAACGTCCATTTTAATCTGTTGTTTCATTGTGGGTAGTATTGAGGGTAAAGAAATATTTATTAAGATTTATTGTTTATTAACAACGTCTTAATTGCATTCTGTGGCGGACAGACAGGGATTCGAACCCTGGAGACGGTCTCCCGCCTACACACTTTCCAGGCGTGCGCCTTCGACCACTCGGCCACCTGTCCATGGAGCCGCTTTTAAGGGATAGCGCCAACAAGGTGCAAGCAAGAATGTAACCGTACGAAAATTAATCGCAAGTATCCACATAATCTTGTGGCAACTCACCCCGTGAAGCGCAGAGTGACTCGCCGGTTTTGACGTCCCTTTTTCTCAATCTTCGCAACAAGCAACGGCATAATCTCTCCCGTGCGTGCAACATGAGTGCCTCCGCAGGGCTGCAGATCAATCCGAGCCTGCTCTTCACCGATCTGCACCAGACGCACCTGCCCGGCCCCAACCGGCGGCTTGACCGACATCGTCTTGATCAATTGCGGGTTATCCAGCAATTGTTGGTCGCTGATCCAACTGTCGGTCACAGGTAAATCCTGGGCAATCAGGGCGTTTAAATCTGATTGCAGACCTGCTTTCTCTGGCGGAGCATCCGGCATATCAAAATCAAGCCTACCTTTTTCACTACCAACCGCACCACCAGTTACCGGCAATGGAATGACCACGGACAGCAGGTGCAATGCCGTGTGCATCTGCATCATGCGGTAGCGCCTATCCCAGTCCAAGTCTTGAAAAACCTCAGCCCCCACAGGTGGGAGGCACCCAGGTTCCGCCGCCAGTAAGACAACAGCGCCATCATGGCCTTTAACGGTTGTCGCAACCTTCAGTTGCCCACTCTGCCAATGGATGGTGCCACTGTCACCAGGTTGCCCACCCCCTGTCGGATAAAAGATAGAACGTTCCAAGACCAAGCCACCTTCCGGCGTATGGGCGGTGACCAGACAGCGATGTTCGCGCTGATAGGCATCTTGCAGAAAAAGCAACTCGGTCATGACGCGGGGTTTTCCTTGATCGATTGTGGATTACGCAGCCAAACGTCGCGCTGTGGAAAAGGAATTTCAATCCCTTCTTCAGCAAATCGCTTGGCAATTTCATGGTTGATATCAGACTTGGCAGATAAAGACCAATTCACATCCCGCAAAATAGCCCGAACCTCGAAATCCATAGAGTTTGCACCAAAACCCTGAAAAACCACCGATGGAGCCGGCTCGGTCATGACCAAAGGGTGCGCTTCGGCAATTTCGCGCAAGACCGCTTCAACCCTGCGGGTGTCAGTGCCATAAGCCACACCTACTGAAACGATGACCCGCCCCACCGTATTGCCGCGGGTCCAATTCGTGACCACCCCAGACACCAGATCGGCGTTGGGTACGATCACATCCGTTCGATCAAAGGTTTCGATCCGGGTGGAGCGTACCGAGATGTCGCGCACATACCCCATGTAACCAGCAACTTCGATCCAGTCACCCTCGGTGATAGGGCGCTCGATCAACAAGATGATCCCCGAGACAAAATTAGACACGATGTTTTGGAGACCAAAGCCGATACCGACCGACAGAGCACCGGCCACAATTGCCAACGACGATAGGTTTAGCCCAGCGCTACTGATCGCAATTAACGCCGCCAGAAAAATCCCAACATAACCCACGCCGGCAGTGATGGCATTTTGGGCGCCAATCTCAATTTTCGTCTTGGGCAAAACGCTGTTGCGCAAAGCCCCTTGCATCAGACGGGTGATCATATAGCCCGCCATAAAAATCAGTGCGAAGGCCAGAAAATCGATCGGCGAAAGCCGCGCGTCGCCCAGCATGATTCCGGCATTAAACTGTGCCCAGATTTCGGTCAGCTCCGCGACCCTTGCGCCCCAAATTAAAGCCAGGACTGGCACGGCCAGCGCACAGAGTGCGAGCGCCAATAGTACAGGCACCAGACTGTCTTCGACAGAGACTGCGCCGCGCATCACCAGCCCGTACAATGCGGTTAGAAACTTGAGAAAGACCAACAATACCGCAAGTAAAACCAAGGTCTCTATTGTATTGAATAAGACAAATTCTGCGGCATGCTGATAGCCGATGGCCGCCAGAATCGGCGCTGCAAAGGCCACAAAAACAATCCCACGGCCAACAAAGCGTATTACCCGTTCGCGTACAGACCCAGCGCTGCGAAACTGATTGTCAGAAACAGGCGCCGACTTAAAAAAATACCCAACCCGAAATAGCAAAATTCCCAGAACAACAATAAATGGAAACGACAGGACTGCGCTTAGCCCGTCAAAGGCCATATCAGAGAACAGCACCGCAAACACCGCATTATGCCCCAGCATGACCAAAGTGATCAAAAGCGCATAGTGATGCAGGCGAACACGAATAGGGTCGGCAAACTGCAAAAAGGCCCGGCCTTCGTCAGCAATCAATAATTGTCCACTGACCCATCTGAGACTGACAAAGCCAATAGCCCAGAGCGGCAAGCTTTCCAAAATCAGCGCGCTGCGGCGCCCCAACAGCCCCGGCTCTGACAAACCGACACTCAACGCAAACAGGGCTGCGACAGGTAGCACAAGTCTTCCAATCGAAATTAAAAACCGCCAGACTTCTGTCTGTTCGCGGCCTCGCCGGCTCAAGGCCTGCCCAGCGGCCTCGACCCAATGTCCACCACGCACCAGCATTACCAACCCGATCAAAAGGTAAAACCCCGTAAACAAAAAGGTTTCCAAGCGCTCGATCGGGGTAATATCAGCGGATACCGCACGCGAAATTTCCAGTTTCCATTGCGAAAATGATTGCAGAATCCCGATCAAGGTCGGCTGCCACATCGCGGGGCTCAGCGGGCTGGGCCCCAGAGAAAACAGCCGCTCTGTCTGCTGAGTCCGGATCATTGCATCAATTTCTTGGATCAGGCCATCTGCATGATTATACGCTTCTTGCGCCGTCAGCCCCGGAATCACCAAAACGCTGATCTTCATATTTAATTCAGCGCGGCGGCGCGTAATCTCGATAGGATCACTGCCGTCCTGGGCCACAGGGCCTAATGTCGCCAATTGGGATCGCAAAGTACTGATGCGAATTTTATTTTCCTCGCGGGCACTTGAAAATTGCGTGCGCCATTCTGCAAGCGTTTGCCGGCGACGTTCCAAGACCCCTTTCGAGGCCCGCCCGCGCTCGATCAGTCTTTCTGAGCGCTCAGAAACGCTTCGCCACTCCACATAATCAGGCGCAATCTCAGCATCTTGGGCCAAGCCCGGACCAGCCACACCCGCGAACATAAAGATCATTAGGCAAAGCGCTGAAATAAATGCCAGACAGGCCCGACGCATCAGGTATCAAAAACTGACGGAATGCGATCCGCAGCGGGTTCCAGCCAAGTCGGCACCGGCAGTTGTTTTTGGCGCAAGAATGCTGGATTGAACAATTTTGACTGATACCGCGTGCCATAATCGCACAGGATCGTGACAATCCGGTGACCTGGTCCCATCTCGCGCGCCATACGTATCGCGCCAGCGATGTTCAGACCAGACGATCCACCCAAACATAAACCTTCGGTGTCAAGCATATCGAACACAATCGGGATCGCTTCGCTATCTGGCACCCGAAAACTGTAATCAGGGCGCAGATCCGCCAGATTGGCTGTGATGCGCCCCTGCCCTATCCCCTCGGTGATTGAGCTGCCCTCGGACTTTAATACGCCATCGGTATAGAAAGCGTGCAGCGCCGAGCCCATTGGGTCAACAAGACCAATTTTAACGCCTTTGGGTTGCAGCGATTGAGCCACCCCACCCAATGTACCGCCAGATCCCACTGCACAGATAAAGCCGTCCACTTTACCTTCGGTCTGTTGCCAAATCTCAGGGCCAGTGGTCTCAGCGTGCGCCTGCCGGTTCGCGGTATTGTCGAACTGATTGGCCCAGATGGCACCTTGAGGCTCGGTCATATTCAGTCGCTCGGCCAACCGCTGCGAATAATGGACATAATTGTTCGGATTTTTATACGGAACAGCTGGAACCTCAACCAATTCTGCCCCCGCGAGCCGCAACATGTCTTTTTTCTCTTGGCTCTGGGTTTCAGGAATAACAATCACGGTACGAAACCCCATCGAGGCTCCCACCAAAGCCAGACCGATGCCTGTATTGCCTGCTGTGCCTTCAACAATTGTGCCGCCTGACTGCAAATGCCCCCGAGCAACCGCGTCGTTAATAATGAATAAAGCCGCACGATCCTTGACAGACTGTCCCGGATTCATGAACTCCGCCTTACCAAAAATATCACAGCCCGTTGCCTCACTGGCGCGCGCCAATCGCAGAAGGGGCGTATTGCCAACCAAAGCTGCTAAATTTTGTTTGATTTGCATACAATGCCTCACTTACCATGCCTTGCTGAAAACATCTATGCGCGACGTAAGATTAACTCAACCCGTTGCGCGCAAACGATCTCGATTCCGTGCCAACCAAAGCCCGGCCAAAACTGTGGGTCCGACAGAAAACGACCCCAAATCGATGTGGTCCATTAATTCGGAAAACGTAAAAATATGACTTCGAATGTCTTCTGTTTCGGTTGCAAGCCCCGCGATTAAATCAGTTGAAGCGGGCAAGTCAGCAAGCCCTAAATACAGATGAAAAAACTCAGCCGATGACCCTGGCGAAGGATAGGTTTGCGAGATTAATTCCAAGCCCTTCAAATCAAGCCCCGCCTCTTCTTTCGCCTCGCGCAGCGCCGCTTGTGCAGGTGTTTCGCCCGCATCTATCAGACCGGCAATAGGTTCAAGACACCATGGATACCGGTCGCCTCTGATATAGGGGCCAGCGCGAAACTGTTCGACAAGCAAGACCCGATCTGTGACAGGATCATAAGGCAGCACAATCGCCGCATCCGACGATACAAACACGGCCCGGGTCACGACCGGGCTGTATGTGCCATCAAATTTTTGAAATGACACATCGTGTTCTTCGACGGCAAAAAAACCACTGTAAGGCTGACGCTGCACCTGATGATGCACCAGATCGCGGGTCATTTCCAAGCCAACGCCGCGGGCCACCGCAGTTTGCGCCATACGGGCCGACTGCGCCCGTGCCCGCATCCGCGGCAACCTTGCGGCAACTTCTGCTGCGCCTATTTGGCCATAGAGCGCCATTACATCGTCTATCAAACGCAAAGCCAGAGCCAGATTATCCCCCACCCCAACAAGATCGCGCCCCACAGGCGACCACAAATGCGACTCAAGACCTGACATTGAGGGCGAACAATATATCTTAACAGGAATGATATCGGACGCAGTCTGCGCCTTACCGACTACAGAAACAGCCCCAAAAACAGTATAAAAAAATGCCAGACGCGCCCTGTGATCTTGTGACATATCGGATAGGATGATGCCCTCTATCCGGTCTTTTTCAGCCGGTGCATCGACCGTCGCACTAGTATCAAACCGACAGTCGAGTGCATCTTTATCAACACTCGCAGGCTGCTGGGTTACCTGCGAAGCCTCATCCTGAATGACTGCGGCAAGCATATTGGACTGCAACAGGTCCGCATAAACAAAAATCGAGTTCAAATGGCTCAACACACAATCCTCAAACCAAGGCCCCTAAACGTGACTGATTTAAACCTAGGTTAAACGTCAACAAAGCGCATCGCCAGTCTCGTCACACACCAAGCCGCCTAATTGGGTTTTTTCATTGTGATCTGGGTCACATCACAATAGCCACTTTCAAATGCCGAAGCACAGGAGGTTAAATACATATTCCACATGCGGCGAAAACGGTCATCAAAACCCAATTGCGCAACCTCGTCCCACCGCGCATTAAATCGGTCATGCCATTGCCGTAATGTCTGACTATAGCTCCGCCCAAATTCGACCGATGCAGTTTTCGTCAATCCTGCCTTTGTGATCTGTGACTGCAACACCGACGGACTGGGCAACATACCACCAGGAAATATGTATTTTTGAATAAAATCAACACTTTTCCGATAGACATCAAAGCGCTTGTCTTGGACCATGATAATCTGGAGCGTGGCCCGAGCACCAGGTTTTAGAGCACGGCGCACAATCTCGAAATACTGGGGCCAATATTTCTCACCCACTGCTTCAAACATCTCAATACTAGCGACACCGTCATAAACCCCCTGTTCATCGCGGTAATCTTGCAATTTCAGGTTTACCAGGTGGCCCAGGTTAAGACGTTGTACACGGTCCTCAGCATAGGCAAGCTGTTCCTTGCTGATCGTCAAACCCGTAACCCGAAGCCCCCTGTTTTGTGCTGCATAGACGGCAAATCCGCCCCAGCCACAACCAATCTCAAGCACATGATCACCCGGTTCAACCCCCATTTGATCAATCATTGCGGCGTACTTAGCGGTTTGCGCCGATGCCATGCTCTGATCGCCGCTCTGAAACAATGCCGACGAATATGTCATCGTCTCATCAAGCCACAGACCGTAAAACTCGTTTCCTAAGTCATAGTGATAGCTGATATTCTTTCTTGCCTGTCGGCGGGTGTTTGAATGCAGCCAATAAATTAGGTTTTCAAACAGGCGCAACAGACCAAGCCCCGGAAACCCATCGTACAATCGCTCATTTCCGGCATGAAACAAATCCATCAACGCCTGCAGATCGGGGGTGGACCACCACCCGTCAAGATAACTATCGGCAAACCCCAAATCACCCTCGCGCACCAGACGTGAAAAAAATGCTGTATTGTGAACGTACAACTCCGCATGGAGCGCCTGCTTACTGATCGGTGAGACACCAGGCTGGCCGTGGGCAATAAATTTTCGCCCGTCTGGCAAAACCAAAATAAGACTGCCAACTTGGAGGGTCTGCACTATACGCATCACCCGAGCGAAGTATCGTGGCAGGTTTTTCTGCCCCTTCACACTGGTTAACAAACCACCTTTATGCTGCGCAAGGTCACCCGCCGTTGCATCGGCGTACATTGTTTTTTCCGGACGCATTTAAAAACCTCGTGTTTCATATGCTGAAAGCGCGCGCTGTCTGCCCTCTTGCGGACTTATGATCGCCGCCGGGTACGGCATATCTGGCGACAGTGCCCAGCTTTTGGGAATGGCACTGAAATAGCTTAAAGCTGTGTTGCTTGGAGCGCCCTGCCCTTCGGCGATCCAGCGATTTGTATAGTGGCGCTCGGGGTCAAACTTATCCAATTGCGTAACCGGGTTGAACACACGAAAATATGGCGTCGCATCCGGACCAGAACCCGCAGACCATTGCCAACCCATGGCATTGCTCGCCGGGTCCCAATCAACAAGGCATGCCTCAAACCATTTCAAACCAATTTTCCAATGGCTCAATAAGTGTTTGGTCAAATATGACGCAACAATCATCCGCGCGCGATTGTGCATCCGACCGGTCACGTAAAGTTCCCGCATCCCTGCATCCACAAATGGAATGCCAGTTCTGCCCTGCATCCATGCCTGAACATGAGGATGCCCAGCGTCTTCGTTCCACGCAAAGCGGTCCCAATCAGGCTTCCAATTGCGTTGGGCGATATGGGGAGTGTGATAAATTAAATGATAGGCAAATTCGCGCCACACCAGTTCTTTCAGAAAGGTCTCTGCGCCCGGCGCCCCGCCAAGATGCGCCCGCATTCCGGCGTGCCAGCACTGATGGGGGCTAATTTCACCAAGAGTAAGGTTCTCGGATAAGCCAGACGTCCCATCCACCGATGGGATATCCCTTTGCGCCACATAGTCCGATATGGCCCCATTGGTAAATTCAGCCAAGCGGTCTTGAGCGGCAGCCTCCCCCAGACGTACGTATGGACGCACAATTGCCGCGCCACGTGCCATGGCTGCGTCCAGCGACCAGTCTTCTATCCGCTCACTTTGCGGCCAATTCTTTGGGGGCGCAATCCGCACAGGCGCTGCCAACGGGGCTGCAACATCACGATCTTTGACCGCTCGCCACATCGGCGAGTAAACGCGGTAAAACCCTCCGGTTTTGGTCTCGACACTCCACGGCTCGAACAGCAAATGGCCACCAAAACTGCGCGCCTCGATGCCTTGTGATTTAAGCGTTTCTTTGACCTCTTGGTCGCGTGCAATCGAAATTGGGTCATACAGACGTGACCAATAGACAGCGGTGGCCCCCGTCTCTTCGATCAATCGTTGCAGACATGCCAAAGGCGCACCCGTTCGCAAAACCAAACGAGACCCGCAGTTTGTAAGGGCTTTTTTATGCTGCGCCAGTCCCAATCCGAGGCGCCACTTGGGCGCAGCGCCCAAGGCATCGACTTCGCTGTCACGAATAAAAACCGGTACAATCGGACGGCCACTGGCCACTGCAGCGCTCATGGCTGGGTGGTCGGACAAGCGAAAATCGCGGCGCAGCCAAAGGAGGATGGGTGGAGCATCTGACATTGTATTTTTTACTCTTTATCTTGTGTACGCCTAGGGCAGCACATCGGATTAAAGAATATCTTCCAGAACCGTCATCAGTTTGTCGACTTCTGCTTGCGAGGTGTAATGAACAAAACTCAGTCTTAGAACACCCTGCTCGGGATCTATGCCTGAGGCTTGCAACGGTCGCACCGCATAAAAGTCATTTCCATCGGCCATTATACCACGTTCTGCCAGTGATTTTGCCGCCTCTACGGGCGATTTTCCCAAATCTAACGCGACGGTCGGGGCACGTTCCGACGCCACCCGCGACCCCAGCATGCGTACCGAATTCTTGCTGGCCACAAAATCTAGTAAAGGTTGCAGCAATGCGCTTTCATGGGCGCGCATCAAATCGTGTACTTGGCTGCAGCGCTCAGTTGCAGTGCCTTGCATCCCATGGTGATCTGCCAACGCTTCAAAATAATCTATAATGCCCGCACAGGCGGCGATTTGAGCATGATCCGGGCCTGCTGGTGTAAAGCGTTTATACAAGCTTCCAGCGTTAAAATAATGTCCCTGATTGGGCAAAAGCTCGCCCAGCGCCCGCCGTATCACCATGATACCCTGATGAGGCCCATAGGTTTTATAGCTGGAAAAGAGATAGATATCGGGGCCCATATCACCGACATTCGGCAAACCATGTGGCGCATAACTGACCCCATCAACGCAGACAAAAGCCCCTGCAGCATGCGCCAACGCGGTAATTTCAGTGACCGGATTGACCTGAGCGATCACATTTGAACAATGGGGAAAACACACCAGTCTGACCCGTTCGTCCAGCAACGCGCTCAGACGATTTGGATCAAGCATTCCGGTATCGGCATCTATCTTCCATTCACGCACATCAACACCCTCATCCGCCAACCGGCGCCAAGGCCCGCTATTGGCTTCATGGTCCTGATTTGTAACAATAATGGCATCGCCCGGAGACAGCCATTTGCGAAAGGCCTGAGACAGTACATAGGTGTTCTGTGTCGTCGAAGGGCCAAATGACAGCTCGTCAGCGTCTACCCCCATCGCCGCAGAAAGCCGCATCCGGGCTTCATCCATCTCTTCACCACCCAACCTACTCGCCGTGTAAGAGGCATAGGGCTGCACCTTGCGTTGGGTATAAAAACGGGTGAGCCGATCGACCACCGCCTGACAGGTAAACGAGCCGCCAGCGTTCTCGAAAAAGGCCTGTTGCTGTAAGGATGGTTCTGAAAAAGCCGGAAACTGGTTCCGAACAAAATCAAGATCAAGTGCGGTCATGCTGGATCCCCTAAAAGCTGAGAAATACTACCGCATCTGTATGAGTACTGGTTGCCACAAAGGCAACCAGTTTTATGATACTATTCGGCGGGTTCAACTGTCTTGGAAATTCCGGCCGCGTTGCGCATGCCGTCCCGGACCAAGGCTTTGACCAAAGCAATGCCCATCAAGGCCATGACGACTGAAAATGGCAGCGCGCCAATAATCATCGCTGTATTGATTGCCGCTAATCCGTCGCCCTTTGTCAGCAGCAGACCGGCAATTACCAGAGTGAGTATAATGCCCCATGTGATGATATGGACCCGACCTTTCGGGCTTTCATCACCCGCTGCAGCAATAGTGTTAATGATCAAAACCGCCGAATCCGCCGACGTAACCAAATAAGTCATCAGCAAGATCACAATCAAAAGCGACATCAAAGTGGCCAATGTCGGCGAAAGCATGAAATTGATCATCGCAAACAACTGGCTCGACAGGCCTGCACCGGTAATTTGATCGCCAGCGCCCCCGTTCAATGTCAGGTCAATCGCCGTACCACCTGCAAAAGCAAACCAAACGAAACACATGATCGACGGCACGATCATCGCACCCAAAACATATTCCCGAATTGTGCGTCCCTTCGAAATACGGGCCAGAAACAAACCGACAAACGGCGCGAAGGCGATCCACCAAGCCCAATAAAAGATTGTCCAGCCACCCTGCCAACCGGCCAACCGGCCAACGCATTGGCCGTGTTCTCAGCGCCAGTACCATCCGCAGACCAGACGGTGAGGGTCATCATCGGCAAGTTTATCACATAATCCCACAAACCGACAAATAACGCGCTGAGCGCAAACAACGTCGAACCAAAGACCAGAAAGAAGGCCAGCATGAAAAACGACAGGCCCATATTAATATTCGACAGCCATTTGATGCCTTTACCAACACCCGACAGGGCCGACAGCGTTGACGCAATCATCACAATCACCAGACTGACGATCATAGCAATTTTGGTTGGATCGCCGTCCACATCCATCAACCAATTCATACCGGTGATATTATACACCCCACTGGCAAACTGGGACACCCCATAGCCAAGCGTCACCGAAACACCAAGGATCGTTGCAATCACTGAAACAATGTCGACAATGTGCCCCAAAGGACCTTCGAGCGCACGCCCAAAAAGTGGCGTCAATCCCGAGCGAATGGTCAGTGGCAGGCCACGCGAATAACTGAAAAAGGCCAGCGCCAGCCCAACGATTGCATAGCAACCCCAAGCCGAAAAGCCCCAATGCAGAAACGACCATTTCA
>Ga0115564_10002961_pt1 | contig 14502 bp, 11 predicted proteins | sample COGITO_mtgs_1105_7_FD_88680 | JGI IMG/M metagenome (GOLD analysis project Ga0115564, IMG submission 88680) | Pelagic marine microbial communities from North Sea - COGITO_mtgs_110523 | ecosystem: Environmental > Aquatic > Marine > Epipelagic | place: Germany:Helgoland, sampling site Kabeltonne...
AATTGCAACCGACTCATTAAGTAATGAAAGCACCTATGGATTAGGTCCTATTGAATTTTTGAAAGGAGAAATAGTATTGTTTGAGGGGCAAACCTTTGTCTCAAAGGTTATTGACAGTATTTCTCATGAGGTAACTAAACTCCCTTCTGTAGGTGCTCCCTTTTTTGTATACACCACAAATAGTGAATTAAAAGGAATTGAATTTCCTCTTGAAAATTACTCGCTAAAAGAAATAGAAGAACATATTGATTCTGTCTATAAAAATTATGATCAACCCTTGTTGATTAGAATTGATGGTAGGTTCAATAAGGTAAAACTGCACAGCGTTAATTTACCCGATGGTCAGAAGGTTTCATCACCAGATGAGGCTCACCAGGGATTGACTCAATATGATTTCAATTATATTAATGGATCTTTGATAGGTTTCTTTTCCCGTCATCATAAGGCGGTTTTTACGCATCATGATACTTTCTTCCATGCACACTTTATCGCCAACAATCGTCAAGTATTAGGTCATATCGATGAAATTTATTTCAATTCCTCCAGTGTAAATCTTAAAGTATCAAAATAGATTTTTTGTTTTAAATAGGACAAAACTCAACTCATTTAGGCTCAATAAATGATCTGTCCATCAAATCTCTGGCTATAAATCCTATGTTTTCTATGCACTTTCTACCTATTTGAGGTTTATAGTACACCTGCTTTCTTGAGGGAAAAGATAATTTTGTAAATAAAACTTTACATTTTATTGATTTATAATTACTTTTGTCAAATAAACTTTACAAAATGAAAGAAGAAAGAAAAAAAAGATTGATTCGACTAGCGATTTGGACTTGGTCTTGGGTTGCTACATTGTCGGTTGCTACATTTGGTCCCAAATATATTTGGGAGGAGAACACATTTTGGACAACTTTAGCAATCGGTCTTAATCTTGTTAATGGAGTCTTGATGATTAGTGCAAATAGATCATTATTCAATCATTATGATGAACTTGAACGTAAAATTCACCTTGAATCAATGGGGTTAACGCTCGGTTTAACCGTTGTGACGGGCTTAAGCTATTCACTTTTAGATCAAACCAACCTAATATCGTCAAATGCTGAAATCAGCTTCCTAGTGATGTTTATCTCTATTACTTACCTAGTCACTTTAATGATCAATAGAAAACGATATCTATGAAAAATAGAGTTCACGGTCTAAGAAAACAAAGAAAACTCACACAGGAGCAGTTGGGAGAAATAATAGGGGTCTCAAGGCAAACAATTAATGCAATTGAAAAAGAAAAATTTGATCCAAGCTTACCTACTGCATTCAAAATGGCAAAATTATTTCAACTCCCCATTGAGGAATTCTTCTTTTTTGAAGAAGATAAATAATGAAACGAAAAGATATAATCCCTTCCTTGAAATCAGATGAGTGCTGTCCTCTTGACTGATGAATCTATATAGTGAGAACAGCGATTTATATTGCTGTGACTTTAGTTACCAAATATTTCTTCTAGATAGTATAGATTTGATAAGTAACTATAAATAAATTTAAAATGAAAAAAGTAGTATTCTTGGTGGCTATATTTTCAGTCACCTCTTTATTTTCGCAAAACACATTTCAACTGTGGAATTTTAACGCAAAAGATGGAATGGAAGGGGCAATTGCAAAGCTTGCAGATGAGCAATGGGGCGATGCCAAATTCAAATCTGGCGGTATCCAAATTGAAAGAATTGGTCACGGAGACAATCCATGGTCACACAGAGTAATTCTCTTTGGAGAAGTTGGTAAAATTGGAAGAGTCGATGGAGATGTTACGGACACCGAATGGGCATTATTTCAAGAAAAATTTAATAATTTAGTTGAAGAATGGGGAACCTCATATGCAGGAAGATTTATGAGTATTGAAGGAGGCTCTTGGGTAGACTATCCATACGTTCAAATTTATGATCTTAATTTAAACGACCCATTAGCCTTTAAAAATGCTCACGATAAATTGGTGAAACAAACCTCAAAAACTAGAGGCGAAAGACCTGTTGCTTTTGGAGCCTATGATATAGGTGGTGGAAAAAATGTTACCCATTGGGTCGCAATTGGTTCAAAAGATTTTAATGACCTCATGGCCCAAAAAGCAATTGAAGAAACCTATGTAAAAGAATGGGCAGAATGGTCGAAAAATAATGGTGGGGCAACAATAATAGCAAACTATTCGCTTAATGTGCTTGCAGCATTTACAAATAACTAATGGCTGATATTCTATTTTGAATACATCACACAAACCCTTGTCAATACAAGGGTTTGTCAGTATTTACTCATCATTCAACGGCAATTTGCCTAAGGCTTCTCTTTGTGGACTGATAGGGAAAAATAAAAAAATGTCCTCTTTAATTTTAGTGTGTGACTTTTGGCACACAATTTATAATTTCAATCTCCTAAATTTGAGTGTAAACATAAATCAAAATAGAATGAAAAAACTAGTCTTTTTATGCTCATGCTTTCTAATGCTTTCCTGTCAAGAAGCAAAAACAGTTGAGGAAGCTGTAAAACTCTCTCCAACTGCAGAAGCCATTAAACAATACAAAGTCACTTTTGAATGGCAAAATGGCTATGAATCTTGGTCAAAAGTTCCAACAACTGATGACTATCATATGTCTGCACCGCTAATTGGTCTAGAAGCTACAGGTGCTGCTGAAATCGAAGAAATCATCTTTGGATTTGTCAACGAAAACGAATTGAAACAAGAGCTAGTTGATATTGTAGAAATGGGAAGTTATGTTACTTGCTTTTTGAAATTAACCACCAAAACAGGAGAAGTTATTGACGGTGTAGAAGTCTTTAAACTAGACAAAGAAGGAAGAGTAGAAAAAATTTGGGCACTATAACATTAAAAATTATTATTATGAATAACGCAAAAGATATTATAAAAGTAAGACTTCACGATGCAATAGTTGGTCTATTATATTTAGGATCAATAATACTCGCGAGTCAATTTGGATTTGATTGGATTTATATGGCAGTAGCAGTTGCCGTACTTCAGATTATAAGTCCAATAACAAAGTTTTGTCCTGTATATACAATCTTAAATAAATTGATGCCGGACACCACTCCAATGCAAAATGGGAAATAAAATCATTTTTAGGATAATCATCAAATTAATTTTTGTGTGACTTTTGATATAAAATTTACTGTTGAAATCCTCTGTATTTAATCTTAAACTATAGAGAAAAATAAAATGAAAAAACTACTATTTAGCTTGCTATTAACAGCAATGTGTTCCACTGCATTTTCACAAGATGCTGCCTTAACAGCTGAAGAGAAAAAAGAACTTTTAGCCGCAAGCCCTTTTAACTCTGTTTATCCCGAATCAATTTTGAAAAGCGCTAACACTTATTTTAACGCCCAAATGGGGCTATATAAAGAAGGTGCAATCGCTGAAAAGGAAGCGCATTTGGTCGCCCTTGGAACCTCTGCAGCAGTTAAATGCCAATACTGCATACCCTATCATATTTCTGAATTAAAAAGGCTAGGTGCATCTGAAAATGAAATAAAAACAGCTGTTCTTATTGCCGCAGATATCATGAAAATGAGTACTCTCTTCTACGGAAATGAGTTTGATTTAGCGGCATTTAAAAAGATGCTTAGTGGCGAATAATTAGCGGCAAACTACTATCGGCTCTAATAAGTTATAAATACCGTCACTGTTTAAAAAAACAGTGACGGTATTTTCGTCTATACACCAAACTGAACGCCCAAAAGAATACAGAGCTATAGAGAAGACTAGAATTTGAAGAATCACAATCATTGCCAAAAAATAGCAAAATGTTAACTTCTCCTAGATTCATAATGAAACTGATTAAACGACAACTCTTATAATACGCCTAAGGGCATATAGGCAATGTATGGTTCAATAAATTCATCTGTTCCAAAAGAATCAACCAAATACTTATACAGATTGAAGCCAAAGGAAGTTCTATTCCCAATGGTTTAAAAGGCATTCGAAATAAAACAAGATGTTTAGTAATTATGTATATTTGTTAAACAAACTATATCTAATATGAAACTTCAGCTTACACTTCTACTTACATTGGTATTGGTCTCTTTTTCACATCCGAGTGCGAACATAACTTCCCAAGAATTTCAAGGCAAAGCCTATTACTTCTCTCAATCAAAAATGGATTTGGGCAATTGGGGCGCACGTATGAGCGAGGCACAAAAGAAACAAATGAAAGATCGCTTGAAAAATAGGCTAGAAAAAACATATATATTGAGTTTCACAAAAGAGGAATCCTTCTTTAAGGAAGAAGAAAAGGTCGCTGCCTATTCGGGCGCAACCGACTCATGGGGAAGTAATTTTACTCGTGGACCTCAATACAAAAACATCAAAGAAAATAAACTGGTTCAAGAACAAGAATTCTATGGGAAGAAATTTCTGGTAAAAGATCAATTGCAGGCCATTGAATGGACGATGGGAACAGCATCTAAACTTATCGGAAAATACATGTGTTTTAAAGCAACGGCCTCTGTCCCAACAGCTGAACTAAGTTGGTATAATTTCTCCTGGCAAGACCTCAGAGATCAACCCGAAGATGACACCAATCAAATGACTGAGGTAGAAGCCTGGTATACCTTACAAATTCCTCTGCGCCATGGACCTGCTGAGTACTGGGGATTACCTGGCTTAATTCTAGAAGTGAGTGCTGGAAACACCACTATCTTGTGTTCACAAATTGTTCTAAATCCAAAGGAAAAAATCGATATTAAAATTCCAGAAAAAGGAAAGGAAATCACCAAAAATGATTACCAAACGACCATCAAAAGTAAAATGATGGAAATGAGAAACAATCGCGGTCGTAGAAGAAGCTAATCGCTGAAATAATTTTCCTAACGCACACTATCATTTTAGAATGAAAAAAATAAGTTTTGTCGGATTACTACTTTCTTCTCTTGTAACCTTTGGCCAAATTAGCTTCAAAGGAGTCATTAAGGATACTCTTGAAAACCCTTTGGAACTAGCCAGTCTAGTTGCCATTAACAAAGAAACAAATGGCTTTGAATCCTATGTTATAACGGATGATCTTGGGCAATTCAAATTAGATCTTAAAGAAAACACGAGCTACAACATTCAAATTAGCTATATCGGGCTCCAAACCATTAACGACAACATCACAACCGCTCAAGCAAATCTCATCAAAGATTATGTACTTAAATCAGAATTTGCCTTGGATGAAGTAGAACTTGTCTATAAAATGCCTGTTGCAATTAAAGGAGACACTCTGGTCTACAATGCCGATGCCTATAAAAATGGCTCCGAAAGAAAATTAGAAGACATCATCGAAAAATTACCCGGTGTAGAAATCAATGAAAGTGGCCAAATAGAGGTCGAAGGAAAAGTGGTCAACAAATTAATGGTGAATGGAAAGGATTTTTTTGATGGAGACACAAAAATTGCGACAAAAAACATTCCATCCAACGCTGTAGATAAAATACAAGTACTGCGAAACTATGCTGAAGTAGGTCAATTGAGTTCGGTGCGAAACAACCAAGACAATGTTGCCATAAACATTAAACTCAAAGAAGGAAAAGAAAGTTTTTGGTTTGGTAATGTAACTGCTGGAACGGGGAATGCGCCAAACGAAACTCTGTATTTAGCTCAACCAAAACTGTTTTATTACAGTCCAAAATACAGCATCAACTTTATCGGTGATCTAAATAATATTGGAGAGGTTGCCTTGTCGAGAAGAGACATTAGAGGTTTTGGAGGTGGTTTTAATGCACCCAGTAGAAATAGTGGAACAAGTATAAACCTTGGAGATAATAGCCTTAATTTTTTAACCAATCAGGGTAATGCGCTCAAAATTGAAAATAAATTAGCCACTGCCAACTTCAGCTATTCTCCAAGCAAAGCCATGGATTTAAGTGGTTTTTTGATTTTTAACAACAGTAAAATTCTTTCCAAAGAAGTCAACTTTGTCCAGTACTCTAATCAAGATTTAAATATCCCAGACGAGTCGACCGAGCAGAATAGCAACGAACGCTCTAATCAAGGATTAATCAAATTTAGTGCTTCCTATAAGCCAAACTTCAGTAACCAAATTGACTATGATGTTTTGGCCCGTATGTCTGATGACAAACAACAGCAAAGTATCTTCTCTTCCGTAATTGGAAACACCAATCAGACCGACGAAGTAACACCCTACAACATTAACCAAAGTTTAAAATATTATTACACCTTAGATGAGGACAATATTTTTGCCTTTGAATCTCAACATGTACTCAAAAACGAAGACCCAATATACAACGCCATACTAGATAATATTCCAAACGGCATTACTCCATATACAAGTACTGCGAATGCTCTTGGACTAAACACAGCTATGTCTGAATATGATCTTGGTCAAAATAGACGTATCGAATCGAATCAATTGGATGCCAAATTGGACTATTACCATATCATTAATCCAAAGAGTAACCTCAACCTTACCCTTGGAACCATCTTGAGCTACCAAGCTTTTAACTCTTCAATTTTCCAATTTTTGGAAGATCGCACGGTCTTTGACCCCACTCCAAACATCAATCAAGGAAGGGCTATAAATGACATTAATTATAATTTTGCTGATGTCTACTTGGGCGTCCACTATCGTTTTAGAACGGGTAAATTTACCTTTACTCCAGGATTCTCAGTGCATTCCTATGGAAACAAGAACAGTCAATATGGCGAAACTGTAGAAGATAATTTCTTAAAATTATTACCCGATCTAGAAGTTCTAATTCAGCTTAAAAAAGGGGAAAGTTTGACCTTGAATTATTCCATGAGAAATCAGTTTACTGATGTTACCCGACTGGCCGAAGGCTTAGTTTTGAACAACTACAACAGCCTACAGTTTGGCGAACCTGACTTGCAAAATGCTTTATCCAACAACATTAGCCTGCGCTACAGCAGTTTTAATTTATTTAACTATACCAATGTTTTTGTAAGAGCGGCTTATTCCAATAATATTGATCAAATTAGAAGCCTGACAAATTTTGAAAATGTCATTCGTACCAGTACTTTTTTTAATTCTAGTTTTGCCGATGAAAATGTAAATGTATTTGGGCGTGTACAGCGAACATTTGGAAAAATAAGAGCCAGTTTAAATGCCAGTTTTAATTACAGTAAAATCAATCAATTCATCCAAGAACGTCGCTCTATAAACGAAGGCTTTACACAAAGTTATACCCCCGGTATTCGAACCAATTTTAAGGTTGCTCCAAATGTGAGTGTAAATTACCGCTATTCGGTTACGAACAACAACCAAGGGAGTCGAGAAACAACCTTTATCACCCGAGCTCCTTCAATTGATTTTGATGCATATATTATAAATAAAATCACGCTTAAAACAAAGTACAGCTACACCACCCAAGACCTTGGCAATGGAGAATCGCAGTCATTCCAAAATTGGAATGCAAGTCTATCGTATCGAAAAAATAGAGATGCAAAATGGGAATATGAATTAAATGCCGTCAACATTCTCAACATTGATTCCCAAGTTAGGAACAGCGCCAACAATGTGTCAGTTTTTACTTCAGAAACATTTATACAGCCAAGATTTATAACCTTCCGTTGTATTTACAGGATTTAAACCCTCAGAGTAGTGCTTTAAAGAATGTCTTTCCTACTTTTGTGTTCACTTTTGTTTGGTCTACAAAGTTTTATATTTCATGAAAAACTTATTTCTTTTATTAGTGTTATTAACTGGATTGTGTCACGCGCAAATCGACAGTTTATCGACCATTAAACTAGAAGAAATAGAGTTAACCTCTTTAAAAACAAGGGTAAATCCTTTGTATTTCCCTGGAGCAATTAGCCGCATAGAAATTTCTGCCGAAAACCAAAAACAACAATTAAGCTTACAAGAATTTTTGACCAGTATCCCAGGCATAATTAGTTTCAATAGTAGCAATTTTGCACAAGATTTGCGTCTTTCCATTCGTGGTTTTGGCGCACGTTCTGCCTTTGGCATTAGAGGAATTAAACTTGTGGTGGATGGAATTCCTGAAACAACTCCCGATGGACAAGGGCAACTCGACAATCTCCCCCTAGGCCTTTTAGAAAGTATTGAGGTCATTCGCGGTCCAAGTGCCGTTCGCTATGGAAATGCTGCAGGAGGAGTTGTATCTATTCAAACACTTAGTAATGTCAAGGAAGATTTTCATCGAATCGGGTTAAGAACAGGAAGTTTTGGCTTCACCCAATTGAATTACACAGCTGGAATTACCAATGAAAACACTCAACTTGTTCTCCATCTAAATCACACCAAAGGAAATGGTTATAGAGACCACAGCCAATTTGAAAATAATCAATTCAATGCCAAGATAAAACATCAGCTCAAGCCTTCTGCTAAAATCGTTTTTCAATTCAATGCGACCAATAGCCCCTTTGCGGCAGATGCTGGTGGACAAACGTTGGAAGAGTTTTCGACCAACAGGAGGGTAGCCCGAAATAACAACGTCACTTATAAGGCTGGTGAAAAAATAACACACCTCAAGGCAGGTACTTCTTTTTTCTATGAAAAAAAGGCACTTTCGATTCAATCCTATGGCTTTGTATCCAATAGAAAATTTCAAGGACAATTGCCCTTTTCTGATGGTGGTTGGGTAGAATTAAATAGAAACTATGCTGGACAAGGAAGTTTATTCACCTATGCTTGGTCCATTCAAAATATACAATCCAAAACCCAACTTGGATACAGTCTTTCATTTCAAGACGACAATAGAGATCGTTTTATGAATTTAAACGGTCAAAAGGGCGTAATGACCCTAAGTCAAATGGAACGTTTTACAGCTTTCGGCGCTTATTTAATTGAGCAGTTGACTTACAAAAAATGGAGCCTCAACGGAGGAATTCGTTGGGACGACAATCAATTGAGCGTTGAAGATCGATTTTTTATCGATGGAAACGCATCTGACAAGCGAAATCTAACTGCATGGAGTCCTCAAGTAGGTCTTTCATTTCAATTAAAACCGAGGCTTGTTATTTATGGGAATTATTCGCAAAGCTATGAAACACCCACGCTGAGTGAGCTTTCTGCCGATCCAAACAATCGTGGAGGCTTCAATGACTTGGTGAACATTCAAGAGGCACAAAACAATGAAGTAGGACTAAAATATAAAGGGACTCAGACCCAATGGAATGTGGTTTACTTTTCAATCGACACAAAAAACGATCTTGTACCCTACGAATTGGCTGCTGCTCCTGGTCGAACTTTTTTCCAAAATGCAGGGACAACCGTTCGCAACGGAGTTGAGATTGACTTAACCCATGAATTCAATGATAAATTCACTTTTTCGCTTAGCTACAGCCAAACGGACTTTACCTACAGGAAATATGAAAGCAATGGACAGCGATTGGATGGAAATAAACTTCCTGGTATTCCAAGCTCATTTGGAAATATTTCATTTGACTACCTATTTAATAACAAGGCACAGCTCAACTACGAACGTGTTTATAGGGGGGAATTGTTTGCTCAAGATAGCAACACAACTTCAATTGCTGGTTTTTGGCGGGATGATATTTCTTATAAAATTCCCTTCAAATTGGCGACAAGCTCGGGGCATATTATTCTTGGAAGCACCAATTTATTTAATGTAAAATATAGCGATAATATCCGCATCAATGCCTTTGGAGGTAGGTTTTATGAAGCAGCTCCAATGCGATCCCTCTATGCAGCATTACTTCTAAAGTTCTAGAGCCGAATCAGCTTGAAATCCGTTCTTCGATTTAGCTGATATTCTTCTTCTGACATTTGTTCACAAGAAACAGTATTTATCCAAGTACCCACACCTTCTTTTTGGAGTACTTTTCTCATTCTCTCCAACTCACTAAGCTTATTTGATTCAGCAGCAACAACTTTAAAATTTTGGCCCTTAGTAATCATCGTTGCTTTATATCCAATCGCTCTCAGTTTATCGATTAAAGCAGTAGCATTGGATTGAATTGTAAAGGAACCCGCAACCAATTGAAATTCTTTTTGCTCTACTATTCCACCCGACAACTCGCCATAACCTTCCCCATAAATGCGTTCTGGCTTTTCTATTCTTTCACGAACATAAGACAGTATAGCGTTTGTGCGTTTCTTGGAGAGACGCAAATTATAGGCAGAAGATCCACGACAATCTGTGTAGGAACTCACCTCCACTTCCAAGCTGGGATTGTCACGCATCACCTTTACAACCCTGTCTACACGATCTAGGTAACTTTGCAGAATAGTGCTTTTATCCAAATTATAAAATATTGGCGCAAAAGTCTCAGAAAACACTGGAGTTAACTCACTCGCTTTGACTTCAGCCCGCTTCAACTTTACCCAAATTTCTTTGGATTGACCTTGTGATGTTTTTACTGCATAAGCAAAAGAATCAATAGAAGACAAAGCTTGGGTACTTTTATATAAAAAAGAACCATTTGAATTAAACGTCAAGGAACCATTTGTTGTCTCGCTTAATTGAATTGCTGCTTTAGGAAGTAAACGCTGCAAAGGGTCCTTGTCATTCATGGCTTTGATGTCATTTTGAAGCACTCCATTGATTGCCACAACTAGTGTGTCTGAGGGCACATAGATATAGGCATCTTCAAGACCACTTATTTCTGCCTTAAACGGAAATGTATATAAATCGTCTTGCCCTTTACCTCCTTCCCTGTTGGAAGCAAAGAACCCAAGATTTAGGGCTTTATTTAATCCAAAAGAAAAATCGTCTTGGGAAGAATTGATGCTTTTTCCCAAAACAAAGGTTTCCCAGCGTTTTTCAATTCTATGTTCAGCTAAAAAAATGTCCATCTTTCCTAGGCCATCTTTTCCGTTGGACGAATAAAATAAATGCTCCGTGTCGAAAGAATAAGGAAATACCTCATCGCCAGCTGTATTGACATCAGGTCCTAAGTTAACAGGAGTAGAGAATTGATTGTTTACAATAGTAACATAATAGAGATCCATACCACCATATCCATTAGGACGATCACTGGCAAAATATAGCCTTTTCCCATCTGGAGAAATACTGGGATGAACTGCAGAACTTCCTTCCAAATTAAACCCAAGGGATTCGGCAATTTTGTTTTGTGCAATCTCTGCTCGTTTGATTCGGTAAATGTTGAGTTGAACAGTCTTCTTTTGATCAAAACGAGTCGTACTGCGGGAAAAATACAAGTAATCTGTTTTATAATCATAACTCCCAGGCCCTTCTTGGAAATCAGAATTGATTGAAGAAGAAAGCGTTCCCTGGCGAATAAATGATTGTTCTTTGGCGTTTAACTTCGCTGGATAGAAATTATAAATAGGTAAATCTGTTTTGATTCGTTTTAAGATTGAATTTCGCTTTTTGCTTTTCTCTTGATCACTTAGATAAAGTACATCGCTAATCGAGTCGTTGGATAAAAACAGCAAACCAAATTCATTGTTCGCCGTATTGCCCTTTAATCCTGCGATTGCATAGAAAGTTGAATTGAATCGCTTCTTGAACAACAAACTGTCGTTTGCAAACAACGAGGGAGTTGTCCATGCTAAACGGAGGGCTTTTTCTCGGTATTCGTTCGCCAATGCATTCTCATCCTTCAATAAAGTGGCATAGCGATAGTAGTCATTAACACTGGCTTCTATTGAATTGGCAACGGCTGTATAGGTGTTTTTTGCTTTGAGTATTTCTCCAGTTCTTGCAAAAGCCTCTGCAAGGTTGCGTTGCTGTGCCAGGCTTAATTCACCTAAAAAAGAAGAATAAGCACTAACTGCTTTGGCATATTCAGCATTGATAAAATAATAATCCCCCCAAGTATCCTGGCTTTCTATAGGTTCTTGGTTTTGCGCGTATATACAAACAATTGGTAGCGTATAGAGAAGGAAAAAAACGAAGAATTGTTTCATGCTTAAAAGAATCTAGGTGAACGTAAATATCCTTGTACTTTGGTGGCTAGATCGAAGCGCAAAAATAATTCATGGGTGGTTGCATTCAATCCATTATTCAAGAAAGAAGAGGGAAAACCATAAGAATAACCCAGTGAAAAACGATTACCCAAATGAATTCCCAAAAGGGCGGTTGTCCCTGCACCTTTGAGAGAGGTGAATGTATCGGCATTAAAATTATTTCTTATTTGACCACCCACCCAAAATGTTTCATTGAATATTCCCAAAAGTGAAAAATCATAACCAGCAACACTTTTAGACTGTTTGAGGAGTAAACTAGGTTTTAACATAAAATTCTTCGTCAAATCAACCAAGCCACCACTTATAAAATAATAATGGCGTTCTGTGGCAAAATCTGTATGAGATAGTAAGCGCGGAATGGCAAATCCAGCATAAAAATTTTGTGCGTAGTAGTACAAGCCAAACCCAATATTTGGCAATATGGATTTTTCGTTTTCCAGTACAAAGGCGGCATCGTTTGAAACTTTAGTTTTGATCATTGCTGGATTTAAAGCATAATTCATTACGCCTGCTTTTAAACCAACCGATAAACGATGACCTTTTCGGTTAAGACGCAAATGATAGGCCAAATCTATGTCAAAGGAAGTCGTGCTAGTAGGGCCTATTTTATCGTTCAATACGGTCAAACCAAAACCTACATTTTTAGCAGAAACTGGGCTACTGAAAGAAAGGGTTTGTGTCAAAGGTGCCCCTTCGATTCCTGCCCATTGTGATCGCAAGACTGATGTGAAATTTGTCAGCCCACGAGAACCAACATAGCCTGGATTAACCGCTTGATGATTGAACATATAATGGCTAAAACTAGATTCTTGCTGAGCATTTGCAGACAAACACAAAAAGAGGAAACCAAAAAATAAGAATTGCTTTATCATCAGTTGGTTCTTCTTTTTATGTAAATAAATCCGCTCACTGGCGCTCTTCCATCCTGCCACTCGATTAAATAAAAGTAAGTGCCTTCGGGGAGAGAGTTGTCTTTCCCTATAAAAGAGGATACGTTTGAAGTGCCTTGCCAATCATTTCTATATGCTGTTGTTTCAAACACAATGATTTCCCATCGATTGAATACTCTTAAAACATATTCCCCTCTTCCATTTAAGCCCTGAATCTCCCATAAGTCATTTACTCCATCTCCATCTGGTGAAAAAGCATTGGGGATAATAATCTCAGCTAAACCAATTGTTGTGGGAGTTGAATACAAAATTTCTTGACAAGGATACAATAGATTTTGTGCAGTTAATCGCAGTTGTTTTCCTCCAAAAGTTTCATCGGGATTCGACAATAGCAATTGATTTGTTTGACTGCCCGAAACAACAATACCATCATAAATGTTCTCCCATTGGGAGGAAGTGGCTGTACCCCTATTTTCTTGCCATTGAAAATCAATATACTCTTGACTAGAGGCTGTTGCAGACACTACAATAGAAGAGGAAAAGGAAACTAAGGCAGGGGGCTGATTAATCCAAATAATTGGTTCGTTTACAAAGAGATAATCAGGAACTTGATTGTTGTCCAAATCATTAGGAATTGCATAGCCGCCTTGGTTCAGCACTCTTCCTCGCGCATCAACAACAACAGGGCTTTGCCCTAAAACACCGTCATTATCATCGTCAAAGTAGCCCGCTTCTTCCACATCAGAACAACCATCTCCATCAGAATCCAAGTCAATTGAATTGGCGCGACCATCTAAATCGAAATCAGTAAAGGTTTCATCAAGATCTAAAATTCCATCATTATCGTCGTCTTCGTCAATTTGATTTGGAATTAAATCATTGTCGCAATCACCAACATCAAATCGCTGAAGGGTTATATGCTGAAAGATATAATCGCAAGGATCGTCTGCATCAGTGTCATCGCTTTCTTCTTGTGAGTTAACAACTCCATCGCCATCCCTATCCTCATCGCAGGCATCGCCAATTCCGTCGCCATCAAAATCTTCTTGAAGTGGGTTTGGGGTATCATTACAGTTATCAAATGCATCAAAGATCGTATCCCCATCACGATCAAAATCATTATCCATGTTGAGTACTTGTATATTCCTTGGAGGAAGGCTACAATAGAATGAATCACAACGAATACTATCAACTGTAAATAAAATAGTAGAGTAAACATCTCCATCTAAAATAACATCATCAACACCAAAAAGCGTTATCTCCTGCGGCACATTCCAGTTTGTAGGTGAGAAAGTTAACTGGCTGGTGGTCGTAAAAAGTTCTGTGGGATCTTGAATCACAATTCGAACCGTAGTATCCGACGAGACAGCAGTCATGAGAGCAATGGTGAAAAAAGTACTACTTACATTTTCTGACACAGCTTGTGGTTGAGAAATCAACAAACCAGGGTAATCATCGTCTAAATTGTATAGGGTAATGTCTGCAATTGAAGATGCAGTTAGGTTACCATAAGAAGGATCTGAACTACTCGGATCCCCAGTAACTAGCAGGACGGGGCGTGTCCCATCGATAAAATTATCGTCCAATCCGGTTAAGACTATTTGGTTACGCGTGGGTTGATTCCAATTTTGACTTGTGATTACCACTGATGTAGCTGACATGGAAATCTCATCTATTTC
>Ga0115564_10002962_pt1 | contig 14500 bp, 11 predicted proteins | sample COGITO_mtgs_1105_7_FD_88680 | JGI IMG/M metagenome (GOLD analysis project Ga0115564, IMG submission 88680) | Pelagic marine microbial communities from North Sea - COGITO_mtgs_110523 | ecosystem: Environmental > Aquatic > Marine > Epipelagic | place: Germany:Helgoland, sampling site Kabeltonne...
CGTAAGCTTAGCGGTGTTGGTTGCGCTAGCGGAACCGCCAGCCGTCATGCGTGAAACAACAAGGGTAGCAGCAGGGGTAGCTCGCCCAGCAACCTTACAAATGTTGTCTGCAGCAACAGCGCCGCTCAGTGTGAAAGCGTGACCCGTAACAGTGCCACCTACAGAATGCCAATCAGAGTTGATCTTAACACCAACAATCGCTCCAGCTGCCACAGCCTGACCGCCGGAAACATTGTAAACTGCACCGGCAACGTTGGTTCCGGCTTCTACAGTTGCTTTGATGAGATTCTTGCCACCAGCCGCTGTACCGTTCGTGTCATAAGCGCTCAATTCGATCTCGCCAGCAGTCGCCAGCGTGAAGGAACCACCGTACTTCATGCCACCGTCGGTGGTGCCTGCTGCTGCGAGGCTCAGAGAGACTGAGTTGTAAGCATCGCCTACGGACAGGCTGCTCTTGCTTTTACCAACGCCGAACTCAACGCCCATGTCGATGGAGCCGCCGAGGGTTACGTCTACTGCGCCGGCCGAGCCAGCGGCAGCGACTGCTGCGAGGCTGGAGCCCGCAATCAGGAACTTTTTCATGTTTTCTCTTCTCCATATGAACCACCCGGACGCACATCCTGATGGATTCAACAATTTAGTTTTCGCCTCTTAAGAGGACTTGGCTCCCCTCGCACAAGGGAAGTTGCCAAACCTCTCGCACAAGAGGTGAAGGCCGTTGCGACACTTCAAAAAGAAGGAGCGCGACGACCTCTTTCTGTGCCTCACTGAGAAGAATGTCTTGAAGTTATTTGTTTCAATTTCCGATATGCGGGCGGTTGTTGCGCGAAAAACACGAATCCACGACCGGATCTTCCCGCTTTCTGGCGATTAGAAGGCAATTCGTGAACTTGGCTGACCGGAGCGAGCATGATCTTTGCCGCCCGCAATCTTAACTATTATGAGAAATAGTGAATCCTGACCCTTTGACCCCAAGCGCACCTCAGCAACCCGAAACGCCCGCACAGCCGGCCACGAGCTGCGTGAACCATGGTGGGGAATATGGCGGGGAGCAGTAGGAGGAAAATAGGCCGGGGCGGGTAAGGAAGTCGGGGGGTTCTAAACGGAAACTCTAAACAGCGAGCAAAAGCCGGCATCCGGCATCGCAAAACACACGGGCGCACAACCATCGCACGAATCCACCCAGACTTTCCTCAGGACTCCAACCTCTTCCTCGCTACAGACCGCTAGGCCCCACAATACAAGTTGGTACCTTTTGTGGCGCAGAGGCCTACCAGAGCGGGAACTTTGGAGCCGCTTGTGCTCGATTTCAAAGCGTCGGTCGTGATTTCCACGTAAGATACAATTTTATCTCTAGAATAAATGTTTTTCTGAAGTGGATTATTCTATCAAATTTGGGGCTCCGCAGAATGTATCACTTTTTTGGTCCCGTTTCGCCTCTGTTTTGGCATGTTTGGTACCATACTGGAAGCCAAGTGTTGCAAGAACTCCAATGGTTTAGCCCTCACTCGGCTGTATATCTAAAATTTCTTGAGATTGCCATTTTGATGGTGTTAAGCAGCATGACCGTTAAACTAAAAATGGGATCGGAAAATATGAAAACACTTATTAGCTCTGTTGTAGCACTCTTCGCTTTTGCCGCTGTTGCCAGCGCGTGTAACGTAATGACGTCTGGTGGGAAAGCTGTTCGCTCTGCCATGGGCTCTTGCGTTCTGACGTCAAACGGCACCAACAACCTCGCCGAGTGCGATGGTATGGTGGCTACAGGCCCCGGCAAAGGCTGATCAATCGGAATTTTGTCTGCAGACAATATTTCATGAAAAACGGGGATGAGGCGCTGGCCTCATCCCCGTTTTGCTTTTCTATGACCCGCAGCGCCTCAAGACTGTGCAGCAGGGGCGTAGGCCACCGATCCGTGACAGTGCTTGAATTTCTTACCTGAACCACAAGGGCAAGGGTCGTTACGCTTGGTCGTCTTCATCTGCTCTGGGGTCAATTGGCCCTTAGGACCGTCTGGACCTCCCGAAGCGGGCACAGCATCCGGGGCGACTGCCCCACCACCATGACCTGCGGCAGAAGCGGAGCCCGCTGCTGGCGCCTGGGATGCCGGCGCAGCGGCAGGCTGCTGTTCGGGTTGACGCACTTCGAGGTTGGCCAGAACGACCACCACTGAATTGCGGTAGCGGTCAAGCATAGCGTCAAACATCTCGAAACCGTCCCGGCGGTATTCAGCCAGCGGGTCGCGCTGCCCAAAGGCGCGCAGGGACACGCCTTCACGAAGCCGCATCATGTTCTGGATGTGCTCCCGCCAAAGCTGATCAAGCACGCGCAGGGTTATTTGGCCTTCTGCCGACCGCATGGTCTCGGGGCCAATCTGAGCCGCTTTTGCAGCCATGTGCTTGTCAAAGGCTTCCAGTGTGCGGTCGATGATCACCTCATCGTCCACGCCGTCTTCAGCCGCCCACTTCTGGATGGGAAGTCCGTCGGGCACAAAGGCGGCCACCGCCTGTTCCAGGCCGTCCAAGTCCCATTGGGCCGGATAAGATGCCGGTGGAATGTAGCGGCCTACCATATCCTCGGTGGCCTTCTCGCGCATGTCTTCGAGTTTCTCGGTCATGTCCTCGGAATCAAGCAGCTCATCGCGCAGATCCGCGTAGGCTTCACGCTGGTCGTTGAGGACGTCGTCGTAGCGGATCAGTTGCTTACGAATATCGAAGTTGTAGCCTTCACGACGCTCCTGCGCTTTAGCGATAGCGTTGGTGATCCACTGGTGCTCGATGGCTTCGTCATCACCGATGCCAAAGCGCTTCAGCCAGGTATCCAGCCCCTGCCCGAAAATCCGCATCAAGTCATCTTCGAGCGACACGTAAAAGCGTGACTTGCCTGGGTCACCCTGGCGCCCGGAACGGCCGCGCAGCTGGTTGTCCACCCGGCGGGATTCACCACGCTCGGTTCCCAGAACATACAGTCCACCTGCGTCAACAACCTTTTGCCGGGCTGCCGCGATCTCTTCTTTCAGGCGCTGAGCGATCTTCCTCTGCTCAGCGGGGTCGCGCACACCTTTGACGGCTTCGGCATAAGCAAAGTCGTAGTTGCCGCCCAGCTGGATATCTGTCCCGCGACCGGCCATCGAGGTGGCGATGGTGATGGCTCCCGGGGCGCCTGCTTGCGCAATTGTAAAGGCTTCACGCTCGTGCTGACGCGCGGAAAGAACGTGGTGTTCGATCCCCTGCTCCTTGAGCACGGAAGAGTACATTTCGGAGCTCTCGACCGTGGGCGTACCGAGCAGAACCGGCTGCCCCTTGGCGTGGGCTTCCTTCACGTCTTCGAGGATGGCCAGAACCTTCTGGTTGGCGAAGCGATAAATCACGTCATCGCGGTCCTCACGAACCATCGGTTGGTTGGTCGGCACCGCCGCAACGTACATGTTGTAAATGGCCTCGAATTCAGCAGCCTCGGTCAGCGCTGTACCCGTCATCCCGGCGATTTTCTGATATTGGCGGAAGAAGTTCTGGTAGGTGATGGTGGCGATTGTCGAGGACTCAGGCTTGATCGTCAGTCCTTCCTTGGCCTCCAGCGCTTGATGCGCCCCGTCGCCCATGCGACGCCCCGGTTGCGCACGGCCGGTCAGCTCATTGATCAGCACGATCTCGCCTTCCTGCACCATGTAGTGCTGGTCCCGGTGGAACAGCCGGTGCGCGCGAAGCGAGGCTAGGATGTTGTGCAGGAGCCCAACGTTCTCAGGCTGATAAAGACCGCTGTCCTCACCCAGCAAACCACGCCGGCGCAGGATGATTTCCAACTCTGGCACACCTTCTTCGGAAAGCTGGATGTTCCGGGTCTTTTCATCGATGGTAAAGGCCTCGTCTGAGAGCTCCTGAGCGATGACGTCGGTCGCGCGGAAAACGTTGGAAACATCTACCGCCGGACCAGACATCACCAGCGGCGTCCGCGCTTCGTCGATCAGCACAGAGTCCGCCTCATCGACGATCACGAAGCTGAAGCCTCGCTGCACCATTTCTTCCCGATTGGGTTTCATCTGGTCGCGCAAGTGGTCGAAACCCACCTCGGCAGCAATGGCATAAGTGATGTCGGCACCGTATCCGCGTTTCTTGGCGTTATCGATCTCCATCGGCGTTAACACGCCTCGGTCCAATCCCATCCCTGCGGTGACATAACCCGTCGTCATGCCCAGCATCTGATAGAGCTTCCCCATATCCGCTGAGTCACGCTGCACGAGATATTCGTTCACGGTAATGATGTGCACGCCCTTGCCGGTCAGTGCATTGAGGTAAGCCGCAGCCGTGGCGGTCAGGGTCTTACCCTCCCCCGTCTTCATTTCGGCAATCCGACCTTCATGCAGAACGATCGCGCCCATAAGCTGGACATCAAACATGCGAAGGCTCAGCGCGCGCTTTCCCGCTTCGCGAGCCGCAGCAAAGGCCTCCACAAGCAGGTCATCGAGGGTCTCACCCGCCTCAAACCGCGCTCTAAAATCCGCCGTCTTGTCCTTGAGCGCGCTATCGCTCAACGCTTCATAGTCCGTCTCGAGGGCATTGATGGCCTCAACCTTCGACTCAAGGCCGCGCAGATACTTGGCATTTGCGTTGCCAAAAACTGCTTTTGCGAAGCGCTGAAGCATAATTCTCGTAGTCCCGAAAAATGGAGTGATTGGTTACCAGACGTAGGTAGGCGTTGACGGCCTAAGAGTCCATGACTCTATAGAATTTCAATCAATGTCTGAAATGTCGCGTTCCCGTGAATACCATGGACATCCCCGCCGAGTCTGCTGCTGCAATCACCTCATCATCACGCATAGATCCCCCCGGCTGGACCACGGCGCTGATCCCGGCGTCGATAAGGGCCTGAATCCCGTCTGCGAAGGGAAAAAAGGCGTCTGACGCGGCAACTGCACCGCGAACATCCAATCCGGCTTCACCTGCTTTCTTGATCGCCAAATGAGCCGCATCCACCCGGCTCATTTGCCCGGCACCAATGCCCAACGTCACCCCGCCCGCCACCAGAACAATCGTGTTGGATTTGACGTGCTTGGCCACTCGCTGAGCGAATGCGAGGTTGTTAAGGGTCGTCGCGTCTGGCTGGGTGGCGGTCACAGCCTTGAAGGCTTCGACGCTGGCGTGTTCGTCGTCCCGGGACTGGACCAGCAAGCCCCCAGCGATTGATTTTACCGTCAGGCCCTTGCCCATCGGGTCTGGCATGGCGCCCGTCAGAACCAGCCGCAAATTCGGCTTCTGCGCGAACACCGCGCGAGCAGTGTCGTCTGCGTCCGGTGCGATAACGACCTCGGTGAAAATCTCAGTAATCGCCGCGGCCACCGAACCATCCAGCGGACGGTTACAGGCAACGATCCCGCCAAAGGCTGAGGTTTCGTCGCAGGCCAGGGCGCGCCGGTATGCGCCATATAGATCATCCCCCAGCGCCACGCCACAGGGGTTGGCGTGCTTGATGATGGCAACGGCCGGATCTTCAAATTCGGCCACCAGCTCAAAGGCAGCATCCGCGTCATTGAGATTGTTGTAAGACAGCGGCTTGCCTTGCAGCAGCTCCCCCGTCGCGATCCCGGGACGCGTGTCAGCGGTCAAAAACAGCGCGGCACTCTGATGCGGGTTTTCGCCGTAGCGCAGGTCCAGCGCCTTTGCCCCAGCAAAACTCAACTCATCCGGGAACCCCGCGCCAGAATCCAGCCCTTGCATCCAGCGACTGATCTGCGCGTCATAGCGCGCCGTGTGGGCGTAGGCCTTGGCCGCAAATCCGCGCCGGGTGTCGGCATCCAGACTTCCAGCCTGAATCAGGGCAATCACGCGCTCATAATCGCTCGGGTCCACCACCGGCAGAACGGAGGCGTGGTTCTTGGCACAAGCCCGCACCATCGCTGGACCGCCAATGTCGATGTTCTCGATGCAGGTCGCAAAATCTGCGCCGCCTGCCAGCGTGGCCGCGAAGGGATAGAGGTTCACCACCAGCAGGCCGAAAGCATCAATCCCTTGAGCGTCCAGCGTCGCCATGTGATCAGCATTGGCTTGATCCGCCAGCAGGCCACCGTGGACCTTGGGATGAAGGGTTTTCACGCGACCCCCCATGATTTCAGGAAAGCCGGTGACGTCGGACACCTTGGTGACCGTCAGCCCTTCGTCGGCCAGCAATGACGCGGTTCCGCCGGTCGAAACCAGCTCGAAGCCAAGATCGACGAGGGCACGGGCGAAGGGGACGAGGCCGGCTTTGTCAGAAACCGAAAGGAGGGCGCGCTTGTGGGGAATGCTCAAGGTTCAGAGTCTCGTGATTGAATGGTTTGCGCCCTTTAATGACATTTATGCGACGCTGATGCGAGCCGCGAAAAATCCGTCCACGCCCCCGTTTTCCGCATAGTGACTGGGGAGAATGCGAAGCGTTCCTTGCGGCGTCAGCGCGTCGGGCAGTGCGGGAACATCCTCTGCCGTGAATGGCTTGAGCTTTGCGCCGTCGTGGCGTTCTAGGAAAGCCGCAACCTGTGCTTCGCCCTCTTCCTGCTCAAGCGAGCAAACAATGTAGAGCAGCGTGCCTCCCGGTTTCACCAGCTCCAGAGCCTTATCAAGCATGCGGGCCTGGGTTTTAACGTGTTCGAGCAGCGTGTTAGGCGCCCGCAACCAGGGGGCTTCCGGGTTCTTACGAAACGTACCCGAAGCGCTGCAGGGTGCGTCTAGAACCACCAGATCGACCGGTTTGTGGCTGTATTTAAGCACGTCGATTTTCTTGATTGCCGCTTTTAAACCCGTGCGCTCCAGGTTTTGCGCAACGCGTTCGAGGCGATGCCCGCTGTTATCGACGGAAACCACGTCGGCTCCGGCCCGCGCCAGTTGGAGCGTCTTGCCCCCGGGCGCGGAGCACAGATCGATCGCGACCTGTCCGGACAAATCACCCAGGGCCGCAATCGGTATGTGCGCGCCTAGATCCTGCACCCACCAACGCCCACTTTGCCCAACCTCACTGTCCTGAAACGCGGGGAATCCTTCGCTGAAACGGAATTGGCCGGTGGGCAGCGCTTGGGCGCCATCGGGCGTTTCGGCGCCGGGGTTGACCAGACAAAGGTCAACCGGTGCCTCTTCCCGCGCCAGAGCATCAAAGGCCACAACCGCCGCTTCACCCCACTGCTCCCGCCAGCGCGCCGCCAACCAGTGCGGCAAGGTGGGCTGAGCGGACAGAATGGCGAGGAAATCCTCCCGTTCCCGGTCAGCCCGGCGCAGGACCGCGTTCACCATGCCGCGGTAGCGCTGCGTAGAACGGGTTCCGAGTAGGTTCACGGTCGAAGAAACCGCCGCGTGGGGCGGTGTTTCGAGCAGCAGCAGGTCCGTGAAGCCCAGCCGAATCACCGCTTGGATGAACGGCGGCACTCCGCTGCGGCCCTTGTCCAGCACTTCGGTCATCAGGTGCATCAGCGGTCCATGGTGACGCATGGCCGCACGAACAAGCCGCCAGGCAAAGCTCCGATCACGCGGCGACAGCCCCTTGGCCTGACGATTGAAGGCTTCATCCAGCGAAAGGCCCTCTGCCGGGACTGCTTCCAGCGTGCGCGCGGCGGTCAGACGGGCGTAATCGACGCGGCGCGAGGGCGCAGGCTGTGCGGCGCGTTGGGGCCTTTTACCTTGGGACAAGAAGCACTACCTTTTATCTATGAGCACAAAATATAAGAAATCAGCGGTTCAGACCGCCTCCGCCGCTAAGCCGTCAGCACCCCTTCAGGGCGACAGCGGCGACATGCGGCCTGTCCATGAAGTGTTTAAAGGCCTCGCAGCCTCCCGCCAACCCGAAGATGGCGGCCCCGAGGGACAGGAGCCAACCACCTTTGGCGACTGGCAATCCAAGGGCCGCTGCATCGATTTCTAAACCCCGGATCAAGCTTTCGCTGCACCCGCACCGTTAAGCTTTCGCTGCACCCGCACCGTTAAGCCTTCGCTGCACCCGCACCGGAAGACTTCGGCGCGTCAGGATCCAGCGGCCAGCGGGGCCTAGGCGCGGCCGCCAGTTGTGCGTGCCAGTATTCCGGCTGCCCTAGCCTCAACCGTTCCGCCCCCGCCCACGCGATCATCGCACCATTGTCCGTGCACAGAGACAGCGGCGGCACAACGACCTTCAGACCCCGTTCCTGCCCCAAGGCTTGCAGTTTTGCGCTTAGAACCTGATTGGCGGCGACACCGCCCGCCACGACCAGCGCGCTTAAGGGCGCGTCGGCGGCCTCAACCGCCCGGGAGGTTCGGTCGATCAGTGACTCGAAGGCCACCCGCTGAAAACTTGCCGCCACGTCTTCGGGCCGGTGACTTACATCACTCTCAACCGCCCGCCGAACAGCGGTTTTCAAACCGGAAAAGGAGAAATCTGTCCCCGGGCGCCCCTTGAACGGAACCGGCAAGGCCACCGCCCAATCATCCCCCCGCGCCGCCAGCCGCTCCACCGCAGGCCCGCCGGGCATCTCCAGCCCCATCATCTTTGCGGTTTTGTCGAAGGCTTCGCCGATGGCGTCATCAATAGTGGTCCCGATCCGCTGATAATCGCCCACACCGCGCACCAGCAGCGTCTGGCAATGACCACCGCTGACCAGCAGCAGCAGGTAGGGAAACGGCACGTCATCGACCAATCGAGGGGTCAGGGCGTGGCCTTCGAGGTGGTTGATCGACAGGAACGGCTTCTGCGCGCCCAGTGCCAGTGCTTTGGCGTAGCTCGAACCGACGATAACACCGCCGATCAGCCCTGGTCCGGTGGTCGCAGCGATCCCGTCGAGGTCGGCAACGGACACGCCTGCTTCGGCCAGCGCCTGCACGGTAACGGGGTCAATCTTTTCCACGTGCGCCCGCGCCGCGACTTCTGGAACCACGCCACCATACTTGCGCACCGCGTCCCATTGGCTGAAAACCACGTTAGAGAGAATGCGCTTTTCAATCGGGCGCGAGGCGTCCACAACCGCCGCAGCGGTTTCATCACAAGAAGACTCAATGCCAAGAACCAACATAGCCCCTGCTTGGCGCAACCACCCAAGCCGCGTCAACCACGCAAAGGCAACGCAACCCTTGTTGCTGCTCTGCGCCGAAGCGAACGATGCCCTGACGCGGCCCTATGCCGAGCTGTTACAGCAGAAAGGTTTCCGGGTGTTGGAAGCGGCCTTGTTCCACGAACAGGTGCTGCAGACTGTCCTGCCCTCAGGCCTTGATCCTGGCCGCTATGTCACCGTCGTTCCCAGCCCACGCGCAGCTATGGCGCTGGCCCAGCAGCCATGGTTCGAGAGTCAAAAAACGCACCTGCGTGCCATCACACCGGGGCGGGACACCGCGCGCGTTCTGTCGGGCGTGGGTGTTGAGCCAATCTGGTCAGCTCAAGCCGGCTTTCGCAGCGAGCCGCTGCCTGCTCCATGGGTGAAAATGCCCAAGCTGTATCTGGGCAACGCAGCCCTAGCGCACGCCGAACTGGCCTTTGACCTGGGCGGCGCGTCTGACCAGTGGCTCCCGGTCTACCGCAGGCGTCTGCACCATCGGGCGCCCTGGACGCCCTTTGCGGCACGCATGCTAAGCCAAGCCGACCGCCTGACCGTCCTCGCCCTCTCGCCGTCTCAGCGCTCGGGTTTCGAAGCTGCACTCACCAAGTTGGAGATCAGGCGGCCCCGTGACTTGAGATTGGTGTCTCTGACATCCCGCACAACGGGTCGTTTTTCAGCCAAGTTCTGGACTGAAATCGCCGTTCCGCCTCAATCAAACCGAAAATCGCTCCTCGAACTCCTTCAAGACCTCTTTCCTTGATTGTAAATTAGAAAGAATTTTATATATATGCCAATATGCACGATACGCTCTTGGTGGTTTGTCACGCATTCTTGGCTTGCGCTTGGCGGAGCGTTAGTTTGTGAGTCTGAAACAGCTTAGGATCGCGCGCCGTGTCACATCACTGAGATCAGGGATCCACCATCCAGTTTTGCCCCCACCCGCAAGACCTGACCCGAGCGCCACCAAACCTTAAGGAACCATGGAATGGTCGAGAATAGCCAGGAAGCCACCATCATCGAAGTCGATGCCAAGGAGGCGACCGAGACATCGCGAAGCCCGATGAACCTGTCCCTGTTCGTGGCCATTGCGGCTCTGATCGTAAGCGTTGTTGCCTTAGTTTTCGTCATCCGAGGCGGTGACAATGATAGCATCAGCGGGCAGCAGAGTATCTTTGACAGCATTGAAGCACGCCTAAAGGCGGTCGAAGCGGCACCGCTGGCCGATGGCGCAGACCTGTCAAAGCTTGAAGGCGAACTGGCCTCGGTGCGGGCTAGCGTTCATGAGATGGAAGCCGACCTTGCGACCTCGGTCTCGGCGCTCAATTCCGAAATCGAGCGGGTTGGTGAGGGGCTACTGATGAAGCAGGCCGCCGCCGCACCCGCCGCCGCGCCTGCGCCTGCGCCTGCTTCAAACACCGCAACGCTGGTGGATGATACCCTTGCGACTGTGTCCGAACAGATTGCCACCCTGTCGGAGACCGTGGATGGGTCTCTGACGCGACTGGGGGAGCTGTCCTCGGGTCTGGCGAGCAATCAAGCGCTGATGACGACGCTGGCAGAGCGGATGGAGACTGCAGAAACCGTGCTCGACACCTTGCCCACACAGGTTTCTGAGCAGATCACGACAGCTGTAGAAGCGGCCAAAACAGCCTCGGCCTCGCAGATTGAAGGCCTGCAATCCTCCTTGAACGACGGCATGTTGGCCATGGCTGACCTTTCTTCGCAGACCGAAGCCGCATTTCTAGAGACCCGAACCACCTTTGGCGAGCGTCTCAATGACGTTAAGGACACCGTGGAAGAGCGGGTTTCCACCCTGTACGCCACGTTGGACGAAACCCAAAGCAACACCGCCGATCAACTCGCCGTAGTTGGTGAGACCATGACCGATCTCAGCGACGAATTCACCGCCATGAAGGAAGTTTCCGTTGAGACCTCCACCAAGGTGCTCGCAGTGAACCAACTGCGCGACGCTCTGGCATCATCCGCGCCAGTGCGCCCTCACATGACCTCGCTGGAGGCCTTGAACCCAACCGAAGACGCCCTGTTGGGTGTCCTTGAAACCGTTGACACGATCGCAGACCAGCGCGTGCCAACCCAAGAAATTCTGGTGGAAACCATCGCCGCGCTTAGCCCCAAACTGGTAACCGAAACCCGGATAAACTCAGCCGAGGGTACGGGTGGGAAGATGCTGGCACGATTGGGGAGCTTGGTTACCGTCGAGAGGATCGAGGATATCGCGGCCATTCCAGGCATCGAGGGCAACATGGCCCGCGCAGCAGCGCGCGTGCAGGAAGCTGACTACACCGCCGCGTTGACCGAACTCCAAGACGACACGGTGGAAATCAAGCTGAACCCCGAAACGCAAGCACGCTTTGACGAGCTGCTGACGCACCTGCGTCACCGGGCAACCTACGAAGAACAGCGGCAGCTGCTGGGGGATTGGATCACAACGACCCTGAACGCCACCCGCGCCGTAACCGCAAATTAGAAACTGGCTGGAAGGCCCCTTCGGGAGACGACACAATGGTCCGATTCATCCTGTTTGTTGCCCTGGCTGCCGTTCTGGTCTCGGTTGCTTATGTCTTTAGCCAAAACCCGGATTGGACGGCATCGTTCGAGATCCTCGGTTACCGCCTGTCTGTGCATCTTGGCTTCCTGTTCTTTGGCCTGCTGATCGCGTTCTGGCTGTTTGGCTGGCTGTACTTTGCCCTGCGCCGTACGATGGCCATGCCTGCCGAAATGGCCAAAAACGCCCGGATTTCGCGGCAAAACCGCGGATATAAAGCGCTGACCCACGGTCTGGTGGCTTTGGCGGCCGGTGATCCGGATGAAGCGGACAAGCAGGCACGCCGGGCGAACGAGCTGCTCGATACCACGCCCGCCACCATGCTGCTCACCGCTCAGGCTGCCCAGCTTAATGGTGATGAAGAAGCCGCAGCGCGCTATTTCGACGACATGACTCGGAACGACGACACAGCTTTTCTTGGTCTGCGCGGCCTGATCATGCAGGCCTTGGCACGCGGCGACCGAAAGGAAGTGCAGCACCTGCTCGAACGCGCGCGGAAAATTCAGCCCAACGCGCCCTGGATCCTGGAAACCGACTACGAGTTGAGCCTGCAGACAGGCCAGTTGGAGGGCGCGCAACAGGCCGTAAAACGCCTGGCCAGCCGCCGGCTGCTCTCGTCCAGCGACGCACGAAACCGCCTTGCGCTGACGGAAACCGATCTGGCGTTTCAGGCTGCTGAGAAAGGGGCCTGGCGGCAAGCTGCAGACCATGCCCGCCGGGCGGTTAATGACGAACCCAGCCTGATCCCGGCTCGGTCCTTGGCCGCGCGCGCTCATCTCGAACTCGGAAATCTGCGTAAAGCGAAAGCTCAGGCCGTCGAAGCCTGGCGTCTGCGTCCCACGGCGGGGGCTGCAACGTCCTTCCTACGGGCCAGCAAGCCACAGGATATCGCCGGCAAGCGCACAGCCATTGCAGAACTGGTGCAGGCAAACCCCAACGCCCTGTTCAGCCAGTTCCTACGCGCCGAAGCGGCAATCGAGAGCGGCGATCTCGCCATCGCCCGCGATGCTGTTGCAGACCTGCCGGAAACATCGGCCTCGGTCGGGGTCAATGCGCTCAAACTGCGCTTGGAAGCCCTGGAAGCCGGTGGTGAAGACCGCTCGCCGACACCGCTGGATGGCCATTCCTTGCCCCTGGAGCCGCAAGTTTGCGCCAATTGCGGTACTGAACACACGCGGTGGCGGGCCGTTTGTACTGAATGCGGGTCCAGCGGCACGATTGGCCTACCGACGCGGGGCGCCTAATTCCCCAACGCAAAGCCGCCTAGGCGAAGCGGGCCAAGTCGGGTATCAGCTCGACTGGTCTTCTGGGTGATGACAAAACAGCATCAAGGCCCCCTGCCGGCCCTGCTCGACCTCGTTTCGAGCGTCGTGGTTTTCGATCAGCCTCAGCAAGGTCCGGCGCATCATCGAGGCTGGCAGCCCTTGCACCGCTCGCCGTGACGCGGTGATGTAGCAGACCGAGACAATCGCCGAACCGCTATCACAGAGCGCAAAACTCCACGGGCCAAACCGATTAAAAGGCGGAAAGGCTGAGGTGTCGCACACCTGGGTTGGCGTTACGTGCACGTTGGCGGCTGTCGCGTGCTCAACCGTCGCAAACTGTGCCCCGGCCTTCGCCGAGAAACCCACGCAAACTGAGACAAACGCCGTCACCCCTAAACAAAAAACGCGATTCACTGCAGAATTCCTAAATCAAAGCGTGATTAGGACATACTGTCTTTTGCCAGCACCGCACGGTCCAAGAGTGTTATGCGCTGAATCCGGCCCCTTTTTCGCATAAGGAGCCAGATCTCAGCAGGTCTTTCATACCGCAGTCTTCAGACCCGAATCCCACCGGCTAAAGAGTGGAAATTAGGCGCAATTTTTCCAATTGCAGGGCCGAAGGGTCAGTGTGGTCAAAGGTACCCCTGAAGTTTCCGTGTCGATCCAGCAGAATCATGGAAGCCGTGTGATCCACCGTGTAATCACCATCGTCCAGCGGAACCTTTTCAACGTGGATGCTCCAAGCCTGCGCCAGCGCTTCAATCCCAGCCACATCACCCGTTATCCCGCGAATGTTATGCGCAAAGGGGGAGATGTAGGACTCGAGCGATTCCGGGGTGTCGCGTTCGGGATCAACACTGATGAAAAAGGCCTGCAAATCCCGCTTTTCGTCCCCCATTTCGTCCAAGAGCGTCGATACCTGGAACAGCGAAACCGGGCAGACTTCCGGGCAGTAGGTAAAACCAAAGAACAGAACGGTCGGTCGGCCGGCAAAGGCTGCTTCAGTGATCGGCTCACCGTTCGCCTCGATCAACGAAAAGGGCGCACCGACCATGAAGCCCGAACCCGCCTGGTCTGTCGTCGACTGCGCAATCGGCTGCGGGCCGGACAGCAGCGCGGTTTGGGCACGTTGCTGGCCCATGACCCATGTCATGGCACCAACAACGAGGGCTGCGAGACCTACGGCCGCCCAAAGGATGTAGCGAAAGGTTTTCATCAGTGATCATGCCCCGTGCCGTGGTCTCCGTGGTCGTCGTGGGCATGATCCTTCTTCGTCTCGTCCATCCGGTCCATGCTGTCGCGCATCGAGAGAACCTCGAAACTGACAACTTTTTCGCCTGCATGCTCAAACACCAGCGTGACCTCGAATGGCTCATCCACCACGTGGGGCTGATTGATCTGCATGAACATCAAATGCTCCCCCCCTGGCGCAAGCTTCACCGTTGCGCCGGCCGCAATCACCAACCCATCGTCGAGAGGTCGCATGATCATCACGTCGTTGTTCATTGTCATGGTGTGGACCTCGGCCTTTCCCGAGTGATCTGAACGAACGGCGATCAGGCGATCGTCGCGCATGCCATGATTGGCAATGGTCAGATACCCGCTGCCTACCTTTGCGGTGGGGGTGGTAACCCGGCTCCACGCATC
>Ga0115564_10002964_pt1 | contig 14495 bp, 8 predicted proteins | sample COGITO_mtgs_1105_7_FD_88680 | JGI IMG/M metagenome (GOLD analysis project Ga0115564, IMG submission 88680) | Pelagic marine microbial communities from North Sea - COGITO_mtgs_110523 | ecosystem: Environmental > Aquatic > Marine > Epipelagic | place: Germany:Helgoland, sampling site Kabeltonne...
CCGGTGATGTCGAGCCAGTCCCAGCCATTTGAGCCTCCTCCGGTGAGGCCTTTGGAGCCGTCGGAATCATTGATTTCCCAAAGGTAAGATCCTCCGACAAGCCAAGTCTGGCTACCGGTGGTCGCGGTTCCTGGTGAGTTGCCGGGGCTGATCACACCATCAAGACCGATGGTCATGGCGTGGCCGCTGATGTCCACGCCATCGGCGATTTTCAGCGTGCCCCCCACAACCGAGTAGAGCCCACTACTACTGCCGTGGGTATACCCCGTGGCGAGGGAGAGCGTACCCTCGGTGACAGCGGTTTTGCCATTGTAGGTATTTGCCCCGGAGAGTACTAAAGTGCCTAATCCCACTTTTTTAAGGCCGGCACCACTCGCGGTACCCGCCGGAGTGATGTTGCCGCTGTAGGTCAATATATCATCCGCACCCACATTGAACTCAACCCTCCCAAAAGTCGCGTGTCGGTGAAACATTTCACCGCTGAATTCACCGGTTCGTGCTCCATCGAGATCTAGCTTGATCGTGCGTACTCCATCGCTCCAGTTATTCATCGCTATGTCGTTGCTGATGTTTAGCCCATCCACACCCAGCTCGAGGATTCCGCCGCGCTCAAAAACAAATTCGCCCGCTCCAAGAGCATTGTTGTGCCGCACGTTGACCGTATTTGTCGTGGAATCGACCCCGGCAATGGACGTTCCGCCGGAGTGCGTGCTTCCACCAGTAAGGGTCAGCGTGCCAGTACCTGTCTTTTTAAGAGTCAGGGCGCCAAGGGTATTTGTGAGTGACCCATCAAATGTGAAGCTGCCATTGTTGTGGCCTACAGTCAGGGTGCTATTACCAGCACTGGTGTCAATCGTGCCTGAGCCTGTCAGGCGGTTGATGGTTTCCGAGCTGCCATTGAGGTCCAGCGTGCCGTTGGTATCCACAAAGACATCCCGGAAATCTCCGATAGCGCTGCCTCCGGAGAGCTTCAAAACACCAGCGCTGACGGTAGTGGTGCCTCTGTAAGTGTTCGTACCTGAAAGCACCAACGTGCCGGCGCCTTCCTTGGTCAAACCAGAGCCATCGGCAGCGGTGGTGACGACGTTACCGCTGAAGGTCAATGTGTCATCCGTTCCTACGTAGGCGACGAATGAACCGGGCGTGTATTCGTGAAGGGTGATTGTATCGTCAAGTACACCAGTAGCGCTGCCTGCAACATCGAGCCGTATGGTGCGGTCGGAGGTATCAGAGCGATTCGCGATAAAAATCTTATTTCCAACAGTCAGACCGTCCACCCCGAGATCCAAGGTTCCACCAGCCTCAAAATTGAGCTGACCGGTTCCCAGTGACGTATCGTTCTCAATCGAAATCGTTCCCGCAGCAGATCCGTTGGTGATGCCAAAATTGAAGCCGGAATTGGTATTATCACCTCTCAGGATCAACGTGCCGGTGCCGGTCTTCGTGATTTTATTCAGCCTGATTTGCTCATCAGCGATCAGCGTGCCCCCTGCGATCACGTTCCAGCTCTGATTGACGGCGGCCTCGACGTCAACGTTGAGGGTGATGGTGGAAGCAGTCTGCACATCGATGCCGCCTCCCTTAATGTTGAGGTGGTGGTCGGGCCCATCGTTAGCCAGGCCGTCGTCACCTCGCGGGTTGATCTGAAAGTCGCTTGTGATGTTGCTGCTGAACTCGATCGAGTTCGCGTCTCTCTGGCCATTTCCGGTGACAGCATTGTTCAAGCCAGCGAAGCCCGTGTTGCCACTGAAGGGATTGTCGTAAAAAATCGCATCGTCATTAGCGTCCGGAGATCCGGCAATGTCCCAGTTGGTGCTGTCACCCCAGGCGTTGTTGCCGTCTCCTGTCCAGACATAGGTCGCCGCATAAGAAACGCTGGAACAAAGAAAACCTGCGGACAGGAAGATCGCAGGAAAAATACGCCCAAAGGGCTTGTTGTGTGGGGTTTTCATGATGTTGTTTTGGGTTTAAGGTTTGATTTACTTGGAAAATATCCAACTTCATCAAATATATTCCATCCACCATGAAGAGTATTACGCTTTCCTCAAAAATAATGAAAAAAATGGGATCTCAAGGGCCCTAAGTCTCCGGGGTCGGCAGCAACTCTTCCTGGGCAGGAGGAGTGTTGGTTTGCTTGAGACGTAAAATTTGAGAGGGGGTGAGGGCGGTATCGAAGACGTAGAGTTCATCGATACTGCCATGAAAGGTTTTAAATAACTGGTCCCCCGGGTGCAGATACTTACCGATGACGGCAGGGATAGACTTCTCGGTGTCTGTCTCGGTGTCAATGGCTTGCTGGCGGTAGGCGGAGACCCCCTCAAACCTGCCATCAACATAGTGACGGATGTGGGTGGCGGCGTCTGCATGCTCACCACCCGTGAAGACGGAAACAACATGGTGCCAGCGACCATCGCGGAGATCTGTCGAGCCAATGGTGTGACCGGAGCCAAAGTCCGTGCGGACAGCCCCCTTGACTCCCGTGCCACGAACGGGAAATCTGGCGGTATTCCAGCCGATCTCCCATTTTTGAGGAGAGTGGTGGGGGTCTGAATAACCCCAGCCGATGATCGAGTAGGCCTGGCTGTTCCGTGCGCTCGGAGGGATGCGCACCCAAAACGCAATGGTGCGGGCCTTTGCTCCCGCGATTCCGGGGAAATTCGTTTTGAGCCAAGTTCCATCACCATTGAGGTGCAACGCATCACCAAAGGCTCCCTTGGTTGTATTCCGGCTCTGATTTTCCTGAGGCGTGACCACTTGAGCCAAGCAAGAATCGGCGCCCTTCAGGGTTCCTTGCGCAGCAAAGGAATTTGTCTCATCGACCGCATCAAAACTCCAGTGAATAAAGCCGAAATCCTGGCCAGCTGATTGAGCTGTGGGAGCAAATTCGATCTCACGTGGGTATGATTCCGGACGGAATGGTGCAGGAGAGAGCTTGGAGGAAGAATCCGATGTATTTAACTGAATGGATGATTTATCACCAATCAACTGACTTTGCTGATGGTCATCGCCGTAGTGGACGATGACCTCCCCTTCAAGGACATGGACTTCCTCATGTTGGTCTTTTTCAACGGAAACACCAAAGCGTGTGCTGAGGTCGACAATTCGTCCCGCCGGGGTGTCGAGAGTGAATCCAATGGCAGGTTCGGGAACATCCACGGAGACAGTACCATCAATCAAGCGGGCGTGATTGCTGTTGATGAGCTCCACACAGGCGGGGGCCACCGCAGTGATTTTCGCCCCTGAGTCCAGGGTGATGGTAGCGGCACCATGGGTGATTCTCCATTCGCCCGGCTTAAACCAGAATCCGGATGAAAGCGTCTGCTGAGAGCCCCCGAATAGCCAATTAGCTTCCTTTTCAGATGTGAGTCGAGCCACGGTGCGCACCGGAAGATTGGTGGGAATACTATGAGCTGTTTTGTTGCCAGCTTGAGGTTCGGAAGTGCCAAATTGGGTGCGGATGATGGAGCCGGCAATCAGAACCAGTATCAACAAGGCGGCAACAGCCATCCACTTTTTGATCGCTGGCTGGCGTTGATGCATTTCGACAGTTGGTAGCCCGGACAGAGAGTTTTTCATTTCCCAACGGAGTCGCCCGTCGATCAGGCCCTGAGTGCAGAAAATGTCACGGTTCTCAGAGCTTTCACTGAGCAGTTTTTGCAACTCTTTCTCCCCAGAGGGGGTGAGCTTTCCTGTGAGGTGTTGTTCGATCAGGTGGTGAAGGCGCGTGTTCATGATGATTTTGTGGCCATCGATTTTTCAATACAGTCCCGGAGAAGGTTGCGCAAGCGGTGGAAAAGCTGCTGGAGGCTTCCCTCTGTTCTCTTGTTGATCTTGCTGAGTTCACGGAGAGTGTATCCCTCGCGGTAGCGTTTTTCCATCAGTTGGCGTTGATGGTCCGTAAGTTTATTGAGGCAGCGACGCAGATGATCTTGGGCGGGGGCCTGGCTTGCAGGGGCCTGCATCATATTTTCCATGAGCTCTTCGCAGAGATCCGAGTCGGCGAGGAGCCACTGGTGGCGTTTTTTATCGCGCAGATGAGACAGCACCTTAAAGCGCGCTATGCTGAAAGCAAAGGCTCTGAAATTAGAGCCTTTCTCAAAGTTCGCCTCTTTGGCACATAGGGTGATGTTGGTCTCCTGAAGGATGTCATCGATAGATGAGTCTCCAGGAACGAGTGTCTGGATGAAGGCGTAGAGTGACGACTGGTGGTTGATAACCAGTTGGATATACTCAGGACTTATTGAGGGGCGGGGCTCCTCATTTCCCAACTCGCTCTCATTATGCGTAGTCACAGGTTAATTATATTTCACCACAAATATATATTCCTAAGCGAAAGATAAGTATTACACAAAAAATAACAAAAAGATAGCACGGGCGAATACGAACTTCTCAGGGTGGATTAATAGTCTCCTATGTGCCAAAAGCTTGCGATTTTGATCATCATTTTCCCGTTCTCAATTCGCTAGTTTAGATGCCATAACGTTACTCCTCAGACGCGGCCTTCTGGACGTCGCCTGCAGGAGATGGTTCGGCCCGTCCTCTGTAGGCGGTGTTTGCACTGGTTGAACGTTGCATGCTTTTCATGGATTTGGCTTTGGCCCGTTTCGCAGCGATCTGCGTTTTGCTTTCACCCGGGTTCACATACCACTCGCTGTCGACGTGGGCTTCGGTAAAGATCTGCCTGATTCTGTCGATGACTTCCGGATTGCCTTTTGCCAGATCATTCTCACACGCAAGATCCTCCGTGATGTCATAGAGCTTTATCGGTTGGGAGGGGTGATCTCGGTATGCCCACCACTGATCCAGGCGGGCACTTTGAGCATGCCGTGACTGGGATCCATTTTCCCAATAGAGATATCGATGTGTCTCTTGTTCATTCGGTTTGCCGCGCAGTATCGGGGCGAAGCTGATCCCATCGGTTTTCGGGGGAGCGACACTTGCCAGGTCGGCTGCCGTTGCCAATACGTCATACAGGGCGCAGAGGTGGTCATTTTCTCCTGCCTTGATCTTGTCCTTCCAATAGACGAAGAAGGGGACTCTTACACCACCTTCATGGGTGGAGGTGAGCTTCCCTTTCGGCCATGGACCTTTGTTTTTGAACAGAGGATCACTCTCATATAGAGGTCTGCCGAAGTACCCCCACTGGCTGTATCCATTGTCACCGGCAAAGAAGATGACGGTGTTATCCAGGATCTCTAGCTGCTCCATCAGGTCAACCATCCTTCCAACGCCGCGATCCAGGTGGCCCATCATGGCTGCCCATTCCTTGTGTTTCAGGTCCCAAGGCTTGTCTTTGTAGGCTCCAAGGTCGGGTGTGATACACGGGCCGTGGGGAAGTTGGGTTGCGTAGTAGAGGAAGAAAGGTTTGTCCCGGTTCTTTTTAATAAACGAAAGAGCCTCATCTTGGAATAGGTCTTCGGAATATTTTGCCGCGGCGGCGACTGGGACACCGTCGGGGACGAGGTGCCCATGCTCGTCGTAGATGTTCTTCACGTCGTCCAGTCTATCTGTCGGACGCCCATTGTAGGTGTAAACACGCTCCATGTTGAATCCGTAATTCTCAGGAATCGGCTCCGGCTTTCCGTTTCTCATCAGATAGTGGGGGAAGAAGCCATGAGCCCGCCCCTGATCGTAATATCCGTATGAGAAGTCGAATCCCTGCTTGTCAGGAGCTCCCTCGGTGCCGGGCAAACCAATGCCCCACTTGCCGATAAAACCTGTGGTGTACCCGGCCCCTTTGAGCACCTCGGCCACCGTGACATCCTCACTCAACAGGTGATCCTGGCCCCGGACTGAAGTATTTGCTCGAATACGGCAATGTCCCATGTGCATCCCGGTCATCAGGCTTCCGCGGGACGGGGCGCACTCCGGCGAGCCGCTATACGCTTGAGTGAACCGGATGCCGTTCATCGCCAGTTTATCGAGATTGGGAGTCCGAAACTGTTCTTGTCCGTAGCTGCTCAAATCGCGGTATGACAGGTCGTCTGAGAATATGAACAGTATATTAGGCTTTCGATCTAACTCTTTTGCGAAGGTCGGGCAACAGAGCATCGCTACCGTCATAATACTTAGACCAAGGGGTGTCAGGATTTGCCATTGTCCAATAGCGCGTTTAGTACTTGTCATTTTCTCTTTATGGCTTCTTCAGCCCGAGCGCCTCAATGGCCGCGAACCAGCGGTCTGCCATCAGGTCATACTCCTCGTTGAAGGGGTGGTTGTAGTTGTTGGAGTGCTTTCCCGGAGCCACGGGAGACTCGTAGTCGTTGATGTCGGTCAGGAACAGGGAATACATGTCAACCGTACTGACCTTGTGCCCCTTCTTGGTAAACTCGGGAACGAGGGTGTCGCGGATGAAGATGTTATAGTCATAGAGCAGCTTGTTCTTGTCTACCTGCGTGTTTGAGTAGGGGGTGATCTGGGCCACGATCAGATGCGCCTCCGGTTTGTCGGTGAGGATGGTTTCCACCAGCCCGCGGATTCTGGCCGGGCTATCTTTGCTGATGCCGTTAATACCGATCATCAGCAGAATGAGGTCCGGGTCATTTTTGGATACCCAGCCCTTGAGAGCGCCGATGGGTGCTCCCCCTCCCCCCTGATGATGGTCAGCCTCAAGATCACGCAGATCAAATTTCGGTTTGTAGGTGCCGCCATGCGTAGGGTCTCCGCTTGTCTTGTCCCACGGCTGTGGTGAATCCCCGACAAAGGTGAAGTGATAGCCGGCACCCTTAAGCAGCTTGTAGAGCCGGCTGCGGTAACCAAACTTGAACGGCTCTTTCCAGTGTGGGTTGTCGGTGTAGCCGACGGTGATCGAGTCCCCCAGGCACATGATGCGCAGGGGTTCTTTTTGGGCTGCCCCCGCCGGAACTCCGCTGGCCAACAAAATGGCAAGGAGGAGAGTAAATTTAATGTTCTTCATCATAATGATCATGTTCAAGATCGAGTATACGCGTTGAACAGGCGTATCTTAATACACTAAATGATCATTCTTTTGCACAATATGATTACCCCGATGATGCGTCGAAGCTACTCGCTCGCACGCTCAAAGACGATCACCCAGTCCTGGGGCGACGGTACATTCTTTTTGAAGTTTACCCGCGGGGCATTCTTGTCACCCGCTTTGGCACTCGCCTTGATCATTCCCTGATCAAAGGTGCGGCCGGTAGCGGGGTCAAAATAATAAACCTTCCAGTCAACGCCGGGATCGAGACCTTTCACGGTTTGCCCAATCCAGTTGTAGATGTTTCGGCGCGGTTGGTAAATAACGCGGATTTCACCGGGAATGCCAGCGGCAAAGCAGCCCGGCTCCACCCACTCGGGATGACTTTCAAAACGGTGCCAGGGGAGCTTTTCCAGCAGTTTTTTTCCCAGTCCGATTTGTTTGGCCCCAGGGTAGTGCATACCCTCCCGCCAGGTGGTGAAGTCATATTCCTGGCCCCGAAATCCTGTGTGCCCCGCATCACCCTCGACGCCCGCATGCCAGATGCCTGCGGCTCCATAGCTATGGCCAGCGGCTCCACTGAGCAAGAAGCTCCAGAACATATAGCGCTGCGTGTACTGGAAGTTGGTTTGCATGTGTCCTTCATAGCAGGCCTCACCACAGAGAGCAGGACGCTTGGGCTTGGCCTCGAAACTGGCATTCAGTAGATCATAGGTCTGCTTAATGGTCCTCATGCCATCATGCCCGATGGCGATCATGTCGAAATCGAAAAAATCGTTGTCCTTGAGGGCATGGCGAGGGTGCTCTGGAGCGTGATAGCACATGGGGTGTTTGTAGGGGTCAGTCTCCTGGAGGTAGCGGCCCAGTTCAGACCATGGGCCGTAAGAGTCCTGGGCTTCACCCCCGACCATCCATACGGCGGGGTAGGCCCCGTAGCGTGCCACCAGATTGCGCCAATGCCGCTTGTAACCCTCCAGACCGACTTGGATCAGGGTGCTTTTACCACCTCCTTGCGGGCGCCCCCAGCCGCCTACGATCACGGGGACCAGACCCTGCGAGACGAGGTGTCCAATCCGTCGGTCGGCATACTTGAAGTATTCGGGATTTACGACACTGAAGTCTTTCTTGGTGTAGGGCAAGCCGCCTTCATTGCCCCAACGATCTTCCATCATATCTTCATCCGGATAGGGACCGACGACGATTTGAATGGCATTGAATCCCTTTGCCTTGCGATCGGCAGTGAGCTCTTGGAAACCCTCCCAGGTCATACGCTTGCACAGGGCTTTCCACCATGTATCGGCGAGCCATAGGAATGGGGTGCCGTCCTCATGTTCAAAGTGGCGTTTGTTTTGTGAAACGCGGATGGGGCCATGGCGCAGAAGTGGGTTTCCTCCTTTGTAGGGGGTGACCTCTATTTTTCCTTCAATGCCGTGGAGTCCCGTGTTGGAGACATCAGAGCATGTTGTTAGAAAAGTGTGGACACCTGTTTGCGGTGAGGCGTAGCGAAGCTTCCAATCTTCATCCCCATCCCAATACATAGGGACCTTGACTTGTTTGCCGTCAGGCTGGTTGACAACAGCATCCAGCGCTACCTCCATGAAGGGGTTTTCATAGCTCTTGGCAGATTTCAGGGTCACCTTCGCAACTTGGTTCGCTTCAACTGGGCCTACCAGCCCCACACCAAGTTGATCCTGAGCCACGCTGGTCAGCGGCAGTGCCAGAACGAACAATATAACTGCCTCGATTTGTTTGATGGTATTCTTCATTTTAAAACAGGTTTGGTTTTGCCTTTCATCCCAGGGATGGCCGGTGCGAGTGGCTTGCCGTTTTTACCACCGTGAACAAAGGGCTCTCTCTGCACTGCCATCAATGGGCTCTGTGGTGAGCCGGAGGCACCCATGCCCCAGCGGTAATAATGTTGCTGGTTGGTCAGGGCGCGGTAGGCACGCTCAAAGGGTCTATTCTTGTGACCATAGCGACTATTCGGTTTGAACTTCTTCATCGCCACAGCCAGAGGCTCGATCGCTGTCTGAAGGTGCCCAATGGCATCCGGGGGTTGGGAGTCCAGGATGTTGCCAACCCGCACCTGGACGTCCGTGTTGGCATGCGTCATCTCGGTGATCAGGACCGGCAAGGCTTCCTTGTAGTGCCCAAGGTTGAACAAACTCTCCGCTGCCAGTAGACGCACATCGATGGAATTGTCAGTGAGCCCCTCTTTCAGGCTCGGCAAGACACCTCCCACGACATCAACTCCGGCAGTCTGGGTCACCACCGCCAAACCCAGCACGGCCCAGTAGCGAACGAGGGGGTCGGCGTCGATGCTGCGGGTCTTGAGTTCCTGTATGGCATCCTGCCCTTGAAGCTGCAGGTTGGCGGTTTCGAGAATTCGTCCGTAGTTGTTGAGTTCCTGGCCGACCACCCAAAGCGATCGGCCCTTCGCCCGCTCGTAGAGTGCCCGTTCTTCTATCAGGCCAAGATCCCGTGTTTCCACCATCCAGTCATGCAGGCACTGGCGCATCAGCTTCAAGACATCGGCGTAGTTCGGATCGTTCGCCACGTTGTTGACCATATGCGGGTCGTTTTCCGAATCATAAAGCTCCTCTACCGGCTTGAAGCGAAGCGCCAACATTTCCTGCTCCTCCTTCAGTTTACCTGCGCGGGCCAATTTCACCCAATGCTCGAGAACCGGTGCCGTAAATTCAAAGGTCTCGTAAGGTTTGTAGGGAAGATGCGGGTAGAAGTTGCGCTGGTAGCGGTAGCGCTTGTTTCGAATGGCGCGGACAAAATCCGTGCGGGTATCCAGGCGGTCGCGACTGGCAACCACATAGTCGCGCTTCTTCGCCTCGCTTTTGCAGAGCAGGGCACGCCCCTGCATCGTTTTCGGCGGCTTGATGCCTGCCAGGGTCAAGACCGATGGCCCCATATCCATCAGAGACACCAGATCGTCCACGACACTGCCGGGCCGGGCTGGGGCGAGGTGTTGATATTTCCCCGGGTAACGGACGATGAGGGGCACATGCGTTCCCTGCTCCCAGACTGTATGCTTCCCACGCGGCATGCCCACGCCATGGTCTGCCCAGACGATGACAATGGTGTCCTCCCACAACCCATCTTGCTTGAGCTGTGTAATGATTTCTCCCGTGCGGTAATCGACCTGGGTTACCGAATCGTAGTATCGCGACCATGCCTTGCGGAATACCGCGTCGTCCGGGTGATACGGCGGAATGGGGGCTGCCTTCGGGTCTCGAAAGTCATCACGCCGGAGGCGATTGAGTCGTTGCTTGATAATGACATCCTCCGCGATCTTGGTAATGCTTGAATGACATTCACCAAAATCGATCTTGGAGAAGAAGGGCTGGTCATTCCTCGGGCGACTTCGCCAGGGTGCGTCGCCGCCTGTCTTTCCAGCATGGTCATACCTCATGCCGACGATATTGTAGTCCCATTTCTGATTGGTGGTATAGTAGCCCGCCTCACTCATTAGATTGGGGACGAACTTGAGAAATTTTGGTGCCCGAATCCCCCCGCTGCGGTGGTGCATGGTTCCAATCGTCGTTGGATACATACCCGTCACAATACTGGATCGTGAAACCGAACAAACGGGTGCGACTGAATGAGCGTGGGTATAGCGAATGCCTTCAGAGGCGAGAGCATCAAAGTTAGGCGTCCTGGCGTAACTGTCGCCGTAACAGCCCATCATCGGCGCGATGTCCTCCAGGGCGATGTAGAGGATGTTTGGACGCTTCACTTCAGCCCCAAGCGTGGCGACGCACACAAGTGAGGCGAGAAAAATGAGGCTTATGTGCTTGATGGCATACATTGGAAAAACAAACGCGCCCATATATACATATCCCCTGCATGCTTTCTTTCCCCAAAATAGTCACCCTTTTGTGTGATGCCGCCACACGGAGGTTTGAACGATCTACATAAAAAAAGGCATGCATCGCCTCGTGGATCAGCCTGATTCATTGTCCGCCACCCTCCTCCGGGGCAGCCTGTTATTCAGCCAAGGGCTTGCTGGTGATCAGGCCGATTCCCCGCCCCTGGTTGCCTACGGCATTGTAGAACATGTAGTAGGTTTCGTTATCGGGATTCCAGACGAGAGAGATCTTGTGGGCGTGTTGCTTGTCCAGCCCGGAGGGATTTCCGCCGGCCTTGTAGAGTGGCTCGGGGTCGGCGGTCCAGTGAATCAGGTCACGCGAATAAGCCGCCATGATGTGCGCGTGGCGGTTAACCCCAAAGTAGAACATCACCCAGTGATCGCCGTCACGAAAGACCTTGCCGTCCGCACAGAACTTTGCGTCGTAACCGCCCGGGCGCACGCGAAGCACCGGGTTACCCGGATAGCGCTTCCAGTTCATCAGGTCGGCTGAGGTGGCCAGCCCGATCTGTTCGATCCATTCGGGCATCTTCTTGGCATTGTAGAAATTATAGAACCTGCCCTCATGCTCCACCAGCCAAGGCATATAGATACAGTCCTTTTCCCACTCGCCGACATCGGGTTCATGAATCGAGAGGATATACTCATCCTTCGCGCGAGCCCATTTCACCCCGTCGTCACTGGAAGCAACGCCTTCGTAACCCGGATCAATCTCATAGCCCCCCTGTTTCGCATACGCCCCGTAGAGCGACCAGTATTTCCCGTCCCGCTTCTTCAGGGTTCTCCGTCCCTTGATGTCATAGTCCTCGTAGAGATAGGCACCCAGCACCGCACCGCCATAATCAAAAGAACCTTTCGGCCCATAGCCCATGGCAAGACGCATGTTGCCCCAGTTGAGAAGATCATCGCTCTCGGCCACAAACGACTGATAGCCTTTGCCGTCAAAGCCGATAAAGGTCATGTACCATTTCTTGTCGCCCGGCAGCTGGAAGACCGTAGGCACATCGACCATCTTGACGTCCTCAAAGCCCTTGATCCCCGGCCTGGCCGGAATGACATGGTCGGGATGGTAATGCCAACCCCGAAAAGGGGCCGACCACTTCTTCAGGGTCTGCGGATCGATGCTGGCGGGTTCCGTTGCCGCCGGCAGCGACGTTGCCGCCATGAGAATGGCAAGGGTGATGATTGCGGTCCTGAATCTGTCCATATGTCTATGTGTCTATCGCTTCACCTTGGGTTCGCTAAACAGTGTTTCGGCTCTCTGGGTTGCGAAGCCGATGTAGCCCACATTGGGCACGGTTTCGGAGAATTTTTCCTTATGAGTCACGCCGTTGATGGTGAGGGTAACACTGCGCTCATCCATGTCGAGGATGGCCTTGCAATCCAGCTCGCCTTTTGTCTCGCAGTCCTTGTCACTGCCGGACCAGGTGTCCGAGGTGTTCTCAAAGATAGTGATGTTGTTCGAGCCGATCCATGAGCCAGCCAGCACAGAGGCGCCGCCCTTGGCATCATTGCTAAGCACGAGGAAACCGTTTTTCGTGGGATTGCTGACGGCTTTCATCTTCCAGGTGATGATGGCCTTGCCAGTGGTGATCGGCTTGTCGAGGGCCTTCAGGGCAATCTGTTGGCCGTTGACTGCCTTGATGCGGTAGCCCGCCTGATCTCCATAAGAGTCTTTATATTCATTGAGGCTAGCTGATTGGACGACTTTCTTTGACTCCGTAATCCGCCCTATTCTGGTTGGTTCTGTAATTCGCTTCGCTTTCGGGAAATACTCGTCACCGGCGACGGGGAGATCCGTTCCCTCGAGGCGGATGACCATGCCTGGAGCGGAGACGTCTTTTTCATCCTTGGCGGCCGTGCCGATGCGGTCGATGAGTGTGCCCGGGATGGTGAGCTTGTTACCCGAGATCGTGAGCTTGTCTTTGATGTCCTCAGACTTCACGTCGAGCAGGTCCTGCGCCCAAACGTGGGTGACGCCGTCGAGCGGACCGGCGAACTCGAGCGTGAGCGATCCGTAGTGACCGGCAATACCGATGACCTTGGAGGCATCGTGGATTTTGACCGCAACGGCGGCACGCGGGAACCAGACTTTGCGCTTGTCCGTAACACGGGGCTCGGTGGCAATGGCGGTGGCTCCATCCGGGTAAGTGGATGCCATCACATAGGGAACATTGCCTTCCTTGTCCGCGCCAACTTCAGGCAAGGGCATGTTGCGCGCCATCACGGCGGGGGCTCCCTGGTAGAGTTTTTTGCCATAGGTACTCCGGTTCCAGGTGCTGTAGGCATCGTGGGTGTAGTGGTCGACCAAGTAGTTTTCCGAACGGAGGTAGGAGCCGACTCCCACCGGTATCGGCATGGCGATGCGTGACCAGCGGCCGAGGCGCTCCACCTCGTTCATGGAGAACTGCATCATGCGGTCATCCTCCAGCTGGTGGTGGAGGTCCCTGCCCTTCCAGGTGCGCTCCATATAGTTGGGGTGGCGCTTACTGGCGATGGAGGTGCCCAGCGCCATGGAAACATAGGGTAGATCCTGGGTGTTGATAATGGCGGTGTAGGCAGAGTCACCATTGGTTTGCAACAGGATGTCATTGATGCGCTGGACGGTGGTCGGCGTGATCAGGTGCGGAGCCACATCATAGACGCGGATCACATCGGTGTTTTTCAAGTTCCTCAGGGTGCGCTCCGCATTGCTCTCCCCGGCGGCAAAGGTGGAGGGGTACTCCTCCGCATCGGGGACGTCGGTGTTGGCATTGAAGTGGCCCGGGGCATGGGCGTGCTCCATGATGAGTTCGGGGTAATGCTTGTTCTTGGCCTGCATGGCGAGGTATTGCCCGGTGTCACCTCCATCGATCTTCCAGTAGGTCACACCCGCGTGCTTGGACCACTTCGTAAAGGTTTCCATGTCCGCCAGGGAAACCTGGCCACGCACCCAGATGCCAAGGCCCCGCCAGCCGAGGTCCTGGAGCTCTTTGTTGAAGGTCTTCATCTGCTCCTGGGGCTCCAGACCCGCGTAGGGAGGGAAGTCCTTGGGGTCAGCCCTGAAGTTAAAGTAGGGGCTGCCGGGCAGCTTGTCCCAGTTACCCTCGACAGGCTGCCAGCCGTGGTCGATGAGGAAGGTGAGGTCCTCACGCCCCCGCTTCATGTAGTGGGCCCAGCCGTCTTTCTCGTTGAAGATATGGTGGTGGTTCATCTCCTCCTGGGCACCGAGGTTGGTGAGTCTGTTAAAGTCCGTGATTTCTCCTCCGCGTTGCTGCCAGTAGTTCTGCACATACCACGTGCACCAGTAATGAGGCGAATAGGGGGCGGGTTCGGTGGGAACGAGACTGGGTGTGTCAGCTGCCTGGGCGGTGCTCAGCACGCCACTTACCATCAACAGACCCATGGGGGAAAATTTCATCAGTTTGGTGATCATAGGTAGATATTACGTCAGTGGATGCGCCTTTTTATCCACATATGTATATTGCATTTCCACAGGAGGAATGAATGATCCTCCGGATCAAGTTGAAGTTAGGAGTTGAAGTGCTGCACTCAGCGCGATGCATTCACTGGCCGCCTGCGGCGGAATAGTGAATTTTGAATTTGGAATAGTGAATATTCCCAGCACGACGTTTTCAGGAGCTACTAGTAAATCGAACTCATAACTCGAACTGCCGCTCCGCGGCCAACTCACGCCAA
>Ga0115564_10002976_pt1 | contig 14436 bp, 14 predicted proteins | sample COGITO_mtgs_1105_7_FD_88680 | JGI IMG/M metagenome (GOLD analysis project Ga0115564, IMG submission 88680) | Pelagic marine microbial communities from North Sea - COGITO_mtgs_110523 | ecosystem: Environmental > Aquatic > Marine > Epipelagic | place: Germany:Helgoland, sampling site Kabeltonne...
CCATATTGTTCTCAAACATTAAATGAATGGATACATAATGGTTGTCAAACTCATTGGAATATACAAAACAAAACCGATTGGAAAGGAGAAAATGTATCACCATTACTTCAATATAATTTTATAGAGGGAAAAAAAGAAATAGATTTTATAGGTAAAACAGAAAATTATGAACAAGATTGTAAACAATTAATAGAACAATTAAATAAAATAGAAATAATTATAAATAGTGAAAATAATATATACGATATTCATGATAAAATTATAATGGAGAATTCATATATAGATAGTAAAAGTATGAATATTATACAAAATTTATTTAAAATAGATTTTATGTATTTTAAATATAACATAAAGTGTAATGAATATAAAAATATATATTTATCCAATAAATGTTATGCATATTGGTTGCAAAAGGTTGTTGGTAATCGTTATGACTGCTTCAATGATACTCAAAAATTTATAAATTATTTTTTATCATTTATAAATAATTCTTATGAAAATAAAATATATAAAATTCATGGTGTATTTAATACTTTGATTGAAGATAATATTCAAAAATCAAAAAATAAAATAAATATATTATTGTGCCATGAAAATTGTGATGTATGGAAACATTTCCCTTTTATAAATAAATATGGTTATTTTGGAAATGATAATATTCAAATATATATTTATAATCATATAGATAAATTTATACAATCAAGTAATTATATAGCAATACCATTGATATATCTAAGAATTCACCATTTCAATACATATTATAATAAAATTGTACCAAATATTATAACTAAATTTGAAGATAAAAAATTTTGTTTACAGGTTTCATTTAATAGATCAGACCATTGTGAAAAATTTATTAATAATAATAATAATATTTTAAATAAATTAAAAAATATAGGTAAAGTTGATAGTATTAGAGATTATAATCATCGTTTAAATAATACAACATGTTATCAAAATAAAAAATTAATATCATTATTTAATGAATATAAATTTATATATTGTTATGAAAATTCATTCACAAATGGATATATAACAGAAAAAATATTCAACGCTTTTTTTTCAAGGAGCATACCAATTTATGGTGGTCCTATAGATACAAATATATATTTCAATAAAGAATCTTATATATCTGTAAATGATAGTGATATATATACATACATAGAAGAATTAAATAATAATAAAGATAAATATACTGATATTATTAATAAAACAAAAATAAATAATACACAAGAAAATGATTATATAAAATATACAAATGAATTTATACATAATTATTATGAATTATAATAAATTAATTAATGATATATTAATCAATTAGAAATATGGTAAAATAATCTTATTTATACATATTAAATATATATGGAATATATACCAACTAAAATAGATTATATTGTTAATAAATATGAATATATTCCTATACTAGTTATTTGTTATAATAATTATGAATATGTAGATAATACATTAAAACAAATTAAAAAGATTAATGAAAATTATTATAAAAATATAATAATAATAAATAATGATTCTACTTGTGAAGATACTATTAATTATTTGAAAAATGTGAAAGTTAAAATTATAAATAATTCTAATAATGGACCTTGGGTTGATATTAATCATAATAAACATATATATGATACTTTACCTAATAAATATGTATTGACTGATCCCGATCTAGAATATAATCAAAATATACCTAGGGATTTTATAGAACAATTATCAAAATTATCTGATACATATAATACTAAAAAGGCGGGTTTAGCATTAGATATATCTGATTTTAATAAAATGTATAAAGATATATATGAATGTGGTCGTAATATATATAACTGGGAAATACAATTTTGGAATAATAAAATAGATAATGAAAAATATGATATTTATAACTCTACGATTGATACTACATTCGCTTTATATAATAAAAATTTTATAGAATCTGAAAAACATATTAGAGTAGCTGGTAATTTCACTACTAAACATCTTCCTTGGTATATACATGAAGATATTATAAATTTAAAAGAAAAATATTTAATATGTAAAAAACAAACAAATATATCAACTATATCTAGATTAGTCAATAAACATATTAAACATAAATATATAATAATAAATAAAAATAATAATTTATTTTTAATAAATAAAGATATAAATAAACATAATTTACATTTTTGGCAACATATATATATAGATTGGGAATCAGATGCATTTAATTTATTAAATAAATTTTTAGATAAAAACAAAATTATGATCGAATTGGGATCTTGGATAGGAACATCTACTATGTTTTGTTCTAATAATTCAAAACATATATATGCATTTGAAGCTGATAAACAATCTTTTGATATATTAAATTATAATTTATTAGTAAATTGTGAAAAAAATTATACGACTATTAACAAAGCTGTATATAATAAGGATGATTTAAAAATTAAATTCGGTAAAAATAAATTTCTTAAAAATTCAAATATGAATGATTCAACTTCACAAATTTATAATGACATTGATATAAATGAAGAATATAAAATAGATACAATTACTCTTAAAACTATAATAGATATGTATAAAATAAATCCAAATGAAATATCCATTATTAAAATTGATATAGAAGGTGGTGAAGAATATATATTAAATGATTTAAATGATATAAGAATAAAATATAATATACCTTTATTTATAAGATTTCATTATGAATGGTGGAATGATAAAAATTTAGATAGATTTGATTTATTGACTGAAACGCATAAAAATGATATAATTAATAATCCATTAATAGCAATTTTGTTTGATTAAATAGATTTATATATAATATAATATAATTTGAATTTTATTTTTATTTTTTTTTTAATAATAATAAAATGAAAACTAAATATTCTGATCTCGAAACGCAAGAACAAAAACCATTAAAAACTATTAAAAAAAATAAACCATGTTTACAAAGTGAAAAATGTTGGAAATGTTTACTTTATACCTTTCTATCAATATGTATATCTCTTTTAGTTTTACCTGTATATTTAATGATAAATTATTATAATGATTCTATGGAAGAAAGAGAAATCATTGATATAAGAAATACATCTATTAGTGAATATTCTGAAGATTTTGAGAATGGTATTAAATATCAGTGTCTTATTAATGATCCATGTTATTTTAATTGTTCATATATTAGAAATAATCTGCATAAAACAAAAGATGTTTGTATATATGATGATAATTTAAATATTTGGTTAATTATATTATGTTCATATTTATTAATAGTTATATGTGGTTGTGTTTTCAGAAAATAATAATTTATCGTTTCTTTAATATACGTATATAATCCTTTGCTTTTGCTGATGATAACTTTCTTCTAGTCGGTGCTGAATTCCTTTTTCGTTTATAACTACCCTTTGCCGCTAATTTCATACTAGATCGTCTAGATTTTTTTTTATTTACTGCTGGGGCAGATTTAGTTTTATTTCTTCGTCTTATCCTTGTTTGTGGTGTTGTTGGAGGTGTTGGTGGATAAGGATGATCCTCATCTATTGGACTATGTCTAACTCTTACAGCATTTCTCCTAACTCTACCTATATATGCGGTATTTCTTTCCGCGTTTCTCCTGGGAGGGACACGCCATTGGTATTCAGGTAATCGTCTACCTTCTAAAAATGTTGCATAGTCTTCATCATTTCTACCATCTCTAGGAAATACTGTTTCCAATCTAACACCACCCTTTAAAGTTTTCCTTGCCATTATATATATATATATATATAATACAAAAAAATAATAATAATAATAATAATAATAATAATAATAATAATAATAATAATTTAATAATTTAATAATCGTTATCTTTATATTTGATATCAAACTTACCAATCCAACTTTTCACTTGTTCATCTTGATCTAATGATTTCAGGAAATTTATATCAGCATTTTGAGAATTAACCCATATTTTTTCACCATTCTTTGTTTTCACATACATGTGATAAACTAACGCATTTGGGTAATTGTATATTTTATAAAAGAAATTAATATCTTTTTGTAATTTATCATTTTGTTTTTTTAATGTTTCTATTTCGATATCTTTAGATACTTGAATTTGTGTTGGTGAGTCCATATTATTTTATATTTTATATTTTATTAATTTTATTTATTTTAAATAAATTCAAATTATTTATATTTTCTAATATTATAATGAAAGGAAGGGACCCTATATTATTAGAAGATGTAGATATTACAGAATGGATTTCTAAAACAGATGATAACTTTGTTTTAGTATTACCAAATAAAAAAAGATTGTGTTTAAAAAAAAGTTATTTTTTAAATCCACAAATAAACGATTTATATCTGAATTGTTCATTAAAGAAAGGTAATTTAATGGTTCAAGAAACAAATAAATCTAAATTATATAGAAATATAGGTTATTATTTTGATAAATATACAATGATAGATGATAAAGAATTAATTAAATATTTAAAACAGAAGAAAAATATGTATGAATTAAAAACAATAGATAAAGATGATGGTTTGGCGCCCATTGATGAATGGGACACACCTGAACCAGAATTTATCAATCAAGAAACTTTATTATTATCACAAATTGGTTTATTTAAAGTTAAAAAAGGTACATTACATGTTATTAAAAAAATGAATCTAGAATTATTTAAGCAGAATATGCCACATAAAGAAGAAGTTTATTTTAACGCATTAATGTCTCTAGCCTTATTTAACTATTCATTTCAATGGGATGCTCCAATTAATAGATTTTTGCGTATAGGTGATGATTATTTTAATTCAGATCTATTTAAACAATTTCGAAGTAGATATGGACCTAATCAAGCTCAAGCCGTTCAAAATGTGAAAAATAAAATTGAGGCCATTGATAAATGTTTCATGGAAGTTGCTCCAAGAAATGAAAACAAAACTAAAGTTTATTATAGAGGTATGACACAAGGGTATGGATTTGTCAAGGATGGGGATGGTTTAGGTGATGTTATAGTTAGAAATTTTACTTCTGTATCTGAAACAATGGATATTGCTTTAAGATTTTTTAATAAAGTAACAAGATGTTGTGTCCATGAATTAACTATTGATAAAGGTATTCCTTATATAAATATGGTTACGACAACTAAATTTAAACATGAAAAAGAGATATTAATACCTAGAGATTTAAGATTTACATTAACTGGATTTAGAGATTATCAATATGCGGGTAAAAATATATCAATTAGACAAATAAGAGTATCCATGATGAGACCCAATCAATTTAAATTAGATTCAGGTTGTTCCAAGTATCCAGTTGTAAATATTGTTCCTTTAAAAAAACTTGAACCTTCTCCTGTCCCTATACCTGTCCCTAAACCCAAAGTTAAAGTATTACAAATGGTTCCCAATAATGTAGAAGCAAATTTAAAACCAGCCAAACCTGCTAAAAAACCTAAATGCCCGAAAGGGTCAAGAAGGAACAAAAAATCAGGTTTATGTCTAGATAAAGATGGAAATGCAATCCAAAATCAACCTGTTGGATCTAAAGAAGATAAACCTGAAGTTCCAAATAATATTAAAACTAAAAAAAAGAGATGTCCTAATGGACAGAGAAGGAATAAAAAGAGTGGATTATGTGAACCCAAATAATATATTTAAATAATTAAATATAATTAAATATAATTAAAATGTGTGGAATTTTTTTTATTGCTTCTAAACAAACTATTGATTTAGATATTTGTAAAATTAATTCTTTAAAAATAAAACATAGAGGACCCGATAATACTAAACATATTCAATTAAATATAGAAGATTATTTTATTTATACAGAGTTTCATAGATTATCTATAAATGGTATAGATGAAAAAAGCAATCAACCTATAAATATAGATGGATTATATTTATTATGTAATGGTGAAATATATAATTATAAACAATTAGCAATAGATCATGATATTAAATTAACTACTAATAGTGATTGTGAAATTATTTTACATTTATATATAAAATTTGGATACTCTATGATTGATTTACTAGATGGTGTATTTGCTTTTATAATTATTGATACTAATAAATCAAAAATTATGATTGGCCACGATCCATTTGGTATTAGACCTATATATATTGGTTATGATTTAGATACTATTATTATTAGTTCAGAATTAAAATCTATAAAAAATATAAAAAATTTAAATAAAATAGATCTATACAAACCGGGACATTTTTCTATATATGATTTAAAACAAAATATTAAAAAACCGATTATATATAATCAATATTATAATTTTATATATCATGATAATAAAATTACAGATGAATTAGAATTGACTCGAAATATTCAAACTAAACTATATAATTCTGTTTATAAAAGATTAACAGGTGATCGTGAAATTGGTTGCTTGTTATCTGGTGGTTTGGATAGTAGTATAATTACATTAATATCTTGTCAGATTTTAGGTCCAAAAAATGTAAATACATTTTCAATTGGGTTAAAAGATTCGCCTGATATGTTAGCCGCTAATAATGTATCTGAATATTTAGGAACAAATCACACGTCTATAGAGATAACTGAAAAAGATATAACTGATTCAATTGAAGAAACAATATATCAAATTGAATCTAATGATGTTACAACTATAAGAGCGTCCATTCCAATGTTTCTACTTTCTAAATATATTAGAGATAATACTAATATTAAGGTTATATTAAGTGGTGAGGGTAGTGATGAAGCATCGGGTAGTTATTTATATTTTCATAATGCCCCCAATCCAGTTGATTTCCAAGAGGAATGTATACGATTATTAAAAGATGTATACATGTTTGATGTTTTAAGAGGTGATAAAACAACTGCTGGTTCAGGATTGGAAATTAGAGTTCCTTTTTTTGATAAAGAATTTATGAATTTTTATATGAGTATAAATCCAGAATATAAAATTATTAGAAATGGTTATGAAAAATATTTATTAAGGAAAACATATGAAGAATATTTACCCAAAGATATTGTATGGAGAAGAAAAGAAGGTTTTTCGGATGGTGTTTCTAAATTAAATAAACCTTTATATCAGATCATAGAAGAACATACAATACAAAGATATAAGATGTTAGAAAAAAATTACTATGATTATATATTTAATAAATATTATGGAAATTATACATATATTATTCCTTACCAGTGGTTACCTAAATGGTCTGGTCATATAGATAACCCATCTGGAAGACTTTTAATGTCTTTATTTTAGATTAATTTGATATTTTATATTTAATAATATAAATATATATAATATTATTAATATAAAATGAAGATATTACAAGATATCCAAGAATTCATAAATATATCTATTGTTGATAAAAATATAGAATTAGAATATATTTATGGATATAGAAATAATAGATCTATAAATAAAGAAACATTTATTAAATTATTAGATTATTTGAAAAAAGAATATAAATTTGTAGATGAAGATAATACTTTGGATATTAGACGAGAAATAGATTATAAAGGTAGAAAATCAATTAGTAGTATAAGGGGTTCTATAAATGGATTACATTCGATTCAACAACATTGTAAAACTGAAGATTTGGGAGATATGGAATGTATTATAAAAACCAATATAAAAGATATGCCACCGATTGTGGATAAAAATTATGATTATAGGTTAAATATAAAAAAAGAAGAACCATTGAGAGAGAAAAGTGAACAATTAGAATCTTTTAAAAAAGATTGGACTCAAACTAAAAAACATTATAGATTTAAGAAAAGATATAGTTTTCATACAAGTAGTGATTTATTTAGAATAGATTTAACTGTTGTTAAAAGTTCTAAATGGAATCAAACATTAGAACAATTTGAACTACATAAAACATTTTTAGAATCTAAAGTTTTATCGGAACCTGAAAACTATGAATTAGAAATAGAATATATGGGTAATAATACTGAACAAGGTAAGAAAAATCTAATTAAATATATAAATACATTAAAATTGGAAGGAACATTGGAAACTACGACAGAATTCCAACCTTTGTCTCCTGATTTAAATTTTAAACCTGAAAAGAGTGAAGACAAGGGAATCAAAGATTTAATTGGTGAATATGTTATTATTAAAGATAGTCATTTGAAAACATTAGATAAATCATTATTTAAAAAATTATCAGGTTTAAAAATATGTTATGTAACTGATTTCATGGTTATTGGTGATTTAACCTATGCTATGTTAGATATAGAAGATATGGATCAATTAATAGTATCTATTAGTGATATATATAATGAAAATTGGGATCCAGATGCTTTAGAAGATACGTATGATATTAAAGTAACCGATAAACTATTAGAAAATATAAATGAAAGTTTTAATGATGTCATCTATGATGTTCTAACAATTATAGAATCAACTAAATTATTACTGAAAGCAGATAAAAAACGAGACATTTTAAATGGATATTATAAATTAACGAATCAAGAAAAGAGAAAGAAAAAGGTATTTATGGCTCCTCAACCTGTTACATTAAATTTAAATCAATTAAATCCTGAAGACCCTACAAATATATATGAGAATTATGCAGTTACAGATAAAGCAGATGGATTTAGATATTTATTATATATTGATGAAAATAAACATGGGTATTTAATTAATTCTAAATTGGATAAAATTTTAGATACGGGAGTAGAATTTCCCAATATTAAAGGAGAATGGTTACTTGATGGAGAATATATTCAAAAAGACAAAAATAATTTAGATATACAATTATTTATGGTATTTGATGTTTATTATGCTGAAAGAGAAATTGATGTTGAACCATTTAAATTACCATTTGTTAGTTTCACTGATTCAATTTCGAGAGAAAAGGTATTAGAACGTTTTAGTCAAGAATATTTAAAAAATATGAAAATTGTATCAGAGGATTTTAAAAGTTTTAGAATATTTAATAAAAAATATGAATATGGTTCTATGAATGTGAATATGAGTGATGAAGGTGATAAAAATATTCTATTAAAATCTAAAATTATTTTAAATAAAAATAAAAATGATGGATATGAATATGAAATTGATGGTTTAATTTATTTACCTGTGAATATACCTGTTTCTGCTGATTCTGATGGAAAACCCAAAGAATTTATTAATGGGACTTGGAAACATAATTTTAAATGGAAACCCCCTGAAGAAAATACAATTGATTTTAAAGTATCTGTCATTAAAGAAACAATTGATAGAAAGAAATATCAAACTACGAGAGATAAAAAATTCCCTTATAATATCATAGATGATGATGGGAATGAACTAGTAGAATATTATAAACAAGTTAAATTATTGGTGAGTTATGATGAAACAAAAGATATTAATTTAGAATATTATTTAAAAATATTAGAACCAATCAAAAAAAATAGTTCTAAATTAATCGTATTTAACCCACCTGATGAAAATATAGATTATGGGAAAACTAATATTAAATTAATAAATAATAAAATGATATGTGAAAAAGATAATAGAGAAATCCTAAATGGAGATATCGTTGAAATGAGATTTAACGAAAATGCTTTGAATGGATTTATATGGGAACCTTTGAAAGTAAGGTCTGATAAAATAAATCCTCAATGGTTTCTCGCGGCTAATAATGTATGGTCTACTATTAGAAACCCAATTAGTCAAGAAATGATAGGTGGTAATATAGATGTAAAAACAATCCAAGATTATATCCCTGATAATATTAATTCTGATTTGTATTATGTTGAAGAAAGTGATAATATGACATCTTCATGTTTGAGAAAATTTCATAATTTTATTAAATATAATTTAATTACGGGGATATGTTATGGAAAAGAAGTATCAATTATGGATACATCTATAGGTAGAGGAGGTGATTTAAGAAAATATATTCAGCAAAATTTTAGATGTAAATTTTTATTTGGTTTAGATTTAAATTCTATCAATGAGGCTTCAAGGAGATATTATTATATGCAACATAAGAAACCGAATGCTGTATTTTTAAGATATAATACGAGTAAAAATATTATTGAAGGTGATGGTGTTTATAATAATAATCCTGAATATCCCGATCTAGATATAGAACATTCTGAAACCATGATTAATATATTATATGGAGAAGGGAAAACTATTCCTCCGAGATATAAAAATATTAGAGCAAAATATAATAAAGAATCTACTAAAAAATTTGATGTAATATCGTGTCAATTTTCACTTCATTATTATTTTGAATCACAACATACATTTAATGGATTCTTGTCTAATTTAACAGATAATTGTAAAAGTGGTGGTTATTTTATCGGTACGTGTTATGATGGTGAACGATTATTTAATATGATGAAAAATGTAGATAAATTAGAATACAGAGATAGATTAAATAATTTAGTTTATAGAATAAAAAAAGATTATACGATTAAATCTTTAGATGAACAATTATTTGGTAATAAAATTGATGTATATATGGATTCTATTGGTGAAGAATATCCAGAATATTTAGTCAATTTCAATAAATTTGTTGAAATTATGAAAGAGAATGAGTTTGAATTGGTGAAACCTGATATGAAAACACAATATGATGTTTTTGATGGTCCTATTAATAGTTTTTCAACTATTTTAAAACAATTGGATGGATTTAAATCTGATCCTAATTTTATGAGATATTATAAAGAAAGTTTGGATATTCTAAAAAATGATGAATTATCATTATTAAGTTCATTAAACAATTATTTCATTTTTAAGAAGAAATAAAAATATTTATAATAGTATATATATAATGAATTTAAAGGTTGAAGAGATATTAATGGTTGTAATTGCTTTCCTAATTGGATGGTTTGTAATGAAGACGGTTATGGGTTATATAAATAATTCAGTTGTAAAAGTAGTTAGTGGGAAACGAAAATTGATCGCGTGGGGCTAACGACAACAGTTGCTGCAGATACATCTAATATGTTAATCCCCCTCAACATTAGGTGCCAAACACAATTTAATATATCCTAATGATGCTACTGTATATTGTATAATTAATGGATAATCATTTTTAATATACATTTGGATTTGATTACAAAGATTCGTACATTTAGTAAATAAAATCAAATATTTCAGTGAAAAACTACCTTGGATTAAATTAGAATTTTTATTATTAAATATAATACAATTATCAGCATTATTGTCTGATTCAGTTAGTAATGTTTCTTGGGAAGCAAAATCACCCGAACAAGATAATTTTAATATCTTTTTAGGTTGACTCTCAATATGAATGACATCTCCAATGTTAATCATATCTCTAATAATTTTTTGGAAATCACTTGATGGGAATGTTAATTCTGTATCAAAAGATACAGGAGGAATATCTAGTTTATCATCGGGGATATCTAATAAATTTAATTCATAGGTAGTTTGTGTTTTTTTATCAGCATTATTAATTCTAATACCTAATTTATTTGTATTATTTTTTTTAATAAATAATGTTAAAGTGTCTTGGTTAGATATAGTTTTGATTAATTTGTATAGATTAATCATACTTATCCCACAAATCATTTTTTTCTCACAGAAATATTCTTCAAATTTTTCCTTTTCTAATTTCATATGAATTAATACTGTTTTAGTAGAATCAGTTGTAATTATTTTAATACCTGTATCATCAAATATAATATTGGTATCAGTTAATATTTCTTTTAATGCTTCAACTAATATTCTAATAGCAGAGGTTTGAATGGTTCTAATCCGTAGATAATATTCATCAGTATCACTCATTTTATAATATTATTATTAATAAAAAATCTTTATATATTTAACTTAATAATATTAAAAAAAAAGATTATTTACATAACTTTTAATAATTCTTGATTCAAAGATTATTTACATAACTTTTAATAATTCTTGATAAAACATTCTATCATTATTTTTATTTTTAGTTTTTTTAGAAAATATATAATATTCATTAGGGTTTATAAATATACATGCTTTACTCCCTCGTTTACTTATACATACCTTATTACCTATATTCACAACTATACCTTGTATTTCTATTTTTAATGTATTTTTCTTAATTAAGATAACATTATCATTTAAATATAATGTTGTATCATGGATATAATTATAATTAGTTATTGTTTCAGGGTTATCCATAAATAATTTTAAACTATTTTCAACATCATTATTATTCATTGTGATAAAATTTTTTAATATTTCTATATTCATTATAATATTTAAAGTATATTATATATCTATAAATATATATTATTTTCATTAAATTTATGTATGAAAATATAATTAAAAAATGGGAACGTGATAAAAAAGTATTATTTATATCTGGTTCAAAAAAAGGTTGTGGGAAAAAATATATATCTGATTCAATCGCTAAAAATTATGAAATTATAAAATGTAAACCTGGTGAATTAATAGATAATGATAACATTGGAATACAATGTATGTTCGGGTCTATGAAAAAAAAAATAATCATATTCTACTTAAGTGATATCATTATTTATAATTTAAAATATGATAATAATATAAAAATAATTGTTATCATTGATGATTTAATTTTAAATATTAAATTAAATAAATTTATGAAAAAACATTATCATATTTATATTAATTTAACTGATACACAGTATATAAATATATTGAAAAAATATATAACAATAGAAGATGAAAAATATTTAAAATTATTAGTAAATTATAATTATGATTTAAACGCAATTTTAAATAATTTTCATAATAATAATTTAGAAAAAATATCTGATTTATTTTTTCACGATTCATTATTATATCTGAATGATAAACAATTAAAAAATTTTAATATAAAAGATTATTTTATAGTTGGTGGCGAATATAGTTTAATGGGTCTCCATTTATTAGATCATGATAAAAATATAAATGTAAATTTAAAAATAAATATATATCAATCAATTATAAATGGAGAAAAAACAAAAATTTCCAATACATTGTATAATTATACAATTTTAAATAGTTTAGTTATCCCTCATAAAATTATTATACAAAATAATAAAAATAAAAATATAACCGATAAAATTAAATATACTAAATATATTAGCAAATCACTTATTTATATTCATATGTTAAATACAAATAATGATGTAAATCCAGATGATATATATACAATTATTAAATTATATAATAAAAATAAAAATGAAACAGAGTTTATAAATAATATCGAACAATATAAATTATCTAAAAAAAAATTAAAATATTTTATAAAATTACATGATTTAATTAATAAACAAAATAATATACATTTGTTAAAATTATTTTAATGATTATAATTATTTTAATGATTATAATTATTAGAACATTTATAATCACAACAAGAACCTATTCTTAAAGCACATTCACCAGTAGGGCAATTCACTGGGGGACACTTCATTCTACATAATTGTAATGGAGAATTAGGACAATATTCAGTTTTTTCACATTTAGTTTCCCATGGTCTAATACAATTTTTAGTTTCATCACACCATTGATAACCACCATCAGAATAACAACCTTGTTGATCTTTATTAGAACCCATTAATTGAAGACCTCTATGATTAATAGGAATACCCGATGTAAAATCCAAAATTGTTATAATATATAGAATCATATTTTTAAATCCCAACATTTATATATTATTAATAATATATTTATATTTAAATAATAATGCAAATTAAAAAAATTATAGATAAAATATCAGATAAAGTATTTGAAGAATTAAATAATAAAGACACGATGGATATTATGAATATTAAAATATTTAAACCTATCATTGATAATATATTTGTTCAAATATATCCATATATTATATTTTTCTCAATTATCATTTTATCATTGTTTATTATTCTCATATCTATATTATTTTTAAATATAAAATCATTGTATAAATAATAATTGATAAAAAATTTAATTTGATAATTAATTAAATTTTTTATAATTATAAATAACATAACGATGAGTGATTTTAAAGAAAATATTACCAAATGGGCTACAATTGATATCGAAATTAAAAAATTAAATGAAGAAATTAAAAAATATAGAATAATTAATCGTGATTTATCTATTGAAATTTTATCACATATTGAAAAAAATAATCAAGAAGATAATATTTTTAAAATTGGGTCTTTAGATACTGATATTAAAGTAAATTGTACAAAAGTCCAAGAATCTATTAGTTATAAATATTTAAACAGTTGTTTACAACAATATTTTAAAGAACACAAAGACAAAGATGATATTTATCATATAGAAAATTTATTAGATTATATTAAATCAAATAGAACTACAACTGTAAAACAAACTTTACAAATTATTTAAAATGTTTTCAACTAACATTTTAAATATACGAATCATTGTAATCAAATCCAAATGTATATTAAAAATTATTATCCATTAAAATCTCTTCAATCTTTAAATTCATTATTATATATATATATATATATATACAATTTTTTTTAATTAAATTATTTCTTCTTGATTTTACTAATTACATTTTTCGCCC
>Ga0115564_10002983_pt1 | contig 14421 bp, 13 predicted proteins | sample COGITO_mtgs_1105_7_FD_88680 | JGI IMG/M metagenome (GOLD analysis project Ga0115564, IMG submission 88680) | Pelagic marine microbial communities from North Sea - COGITO_mtgs_110523 | ecosystem: Environmental > Aquatic > Marine > Epipelagic | place: Germany:Helgoland, sampling site Kabeltonne...
CGATTCCGCCAGCGCCATATGATGGGGGTGATCGGGCCCTGCACCGCCGGTATAGATCAACTGCGCCTGCCGCCCGGCCCGGCCAATCCCGCGGATCGAAGCGGCGCGAAAGCGCTCAATATCAGCCGCATGTGAGCAAGAGCATAGGGTCAAATAGCCGCCCGGAGCCACCAAACCACTGGCCAGACGCGCCACGCGTTCATAGGCGCGCAATCCCGCCTCACGCGCCGCTTTTTGAGGGGCAAAAGCCGGCGGATCACAGATGACAATCTCATAGGTTTTGCCCTGCCCGGCCAATTGTCCCATCACGTCAAACGCATCGCCTTTGATCGCTTCGAAGGGTGTTTCGGCCCGCGTGGCCACAGCTCCACGACTTGCCAAATTCAACGCAGGTTGAGAGCCGTCCACGCAGGTGACAGAGGCCGCGCCCTTGGCCATAGCCGCCAAACCAAAACCGCCCACATGGCAAAACACGTCCAGAACGGATTTGCCCTGCGCCAAATCCTGCACAAATTTGTGATTGGGGCGCTGATCGTAAAAAATTCCGGTTTTCTGGCCGGCAGCAACATCGGCAAAATATACTGCGCCATTCATGGCTACTTCGATCGCGTCAGCAGGCATCTCGCCCAAGGCCAAATATCGCGTATCTTCCAAACCTTCCAAGACCCGCGCGCGGCCTGCCCCATTCACGACAATGGACTTCGGTTTCAAAACATCGCTCAAAGCCGCCACCAAAGACGACAACCGCTGGTCAACCCAGGCCGCATTCGGTTGAATGACCAAAAGATCGGCAAAACGATCAATGATCAGCCCCGGCAGCTGATCGGCCTCAGCATGTATCAACCGATAATAGGGTTGGCTGTATAGCGCCTCGCGCAGGGAAAGCGCCTTTGCAATTTTCTGTGCGAACCAGAGCTGATCGACGCTGCAGTCCAAGTCATCCGAGATTTTACGCGCGAAAATTTTAGAATTGGGATTGACCGCAAACAGCCCAAGCGTGTTTTGGCCATGATCTTGAAGGTTCGCAAGACTGCCGGGCGCAATGGCCTTGGTGCGACGGTCGGTCACCAACTCATTGTCATAGACCCAAGGAAACCCATGCCGCAGGCGTTGCGCATTGATCTTAGGCTTTAATCGGATCACCGGATGGTCACTATGCATCATTGCCCCCTTTATGGTTGGACATGGCCTAATTCAGTGAAACTTTAACAACAAGAGCAGATCTGTATTGATTTCCAGCTCGAAGTGTGATGATAGCGCTAACATGATCATGGAGAAAGCTATGCCCCTGCATCCACAACTGGCAGACGTCACGCAAAAAATTGTTGACCGTTCGAAAGACAGCCGCGCCGCCTATCTGGCTAAAATAGCCCGGGCCGCCAAAGACGGACCACGCCGCGCCCATCTGAACTGTGGCAACCAAGCCCATGCCTACGCGGCGATGGGTGATGATAAATCAACGCTTTTGCAAGAGCGCGCGCCAAATATCGGGATCATCACCGCCTATAACGACATGCTATCGGCACACCAACCCTTTGAAGCCTACCCTGAGCAAATCAAACAAGCGGCCCGCGCGCTCGGTGCAACCGCCCAGGTGGCCGCCGGAGTGCCGGCCATGTGTGACGGAGTCACCCAGGGCCAAGCTGGCATGGAGCTCAGCCTGTTTTCACGCGATACAATCGCATTGGCCGCAGCGATTGGTCTGTCGCACAACACTTTTGATGCGGCCGTTTTCTTAGGCGTTTGCGACAAAATTGTCCCTGGCTTGGTGATTGCAGCTGCCACTTTTGGGCATCTGCCGTCCGTCTTCTTACCCGCCGGCCCCATGCCATCGGGCATTAGCAATGACGAGAAAACAGACGTGCGCAAACGCTTTGCAGACGGGCTTTGCGACCGAGACGAGCTCATGGCCGCAGAGATGGCAAGCTATCACGGTCCCGGCACCTGTACCTTCTATGGCACGGCCAATTCCAATCAGATGCTGATGGAATTCATGGGGCTACACCTGCCCGGCGCCAGTTTCGTTCCTCCAGCAAGTGACCTGCGCGGCGCACTCACAAAGCAGGGCACAGCGCAGGTCTTGTCCAACACCGCCCTTGGCAGCAACTTCATCCCAACAGCAAAAATCCTGGACGAAAAAGCTTGGGTCAACGGCATCGTGGGCCTCATGGCCACCGGTGGCTCGACCAATCTCGTATTGCATATCCCGGCCATGGCCCGAGCCGCCGGGGTCATCTTGGAGCCACAGGATTTCGCCGATATTTCCCAGATTGTACCGCTCCTGGCCAAAGTCTACCCCAATGGGCTTGCGGATGTGAATCACTTCCATGCTGCGGGCGGCCTGCCCTATTTGATTGATCAGCTTCTGCATGCTGGCCTGTTGCATGAAGATGTTATGACCATCATGGGCCAAGGTCTGCATAATTTCACCCGCCAAGCGGTGCTGACTGAAGATGCCGTGGGCTATATCTCAGCGCCAAAGAAGAGTCTCAATGAGAAAATTCTGCGCCCCGTCAATGATCCGTTTCAAGCCAGTGGCGGTTTACAAAATCTAACCGGAAATCTCGGAAATGCCGTGGTCAAAATCTCAGCTGTGGCTGAAGACAAACGCTTCATAGAAGCGCCTGCCGCAGTCTTCCATAGTCAAGACGCCGTGAAAAAGGCATTTCAATCCGGTGACTTGAACCGCGATGTGATTGTGGTTGTGCGCTATCAAGGCCCCGCTGCCAATGGAATGCCAGAGCTGCATAACCTCACGCCGTTCCTCGCAATCCTGCAAGATCGCGGGCATAAGGTTGCCTTGGTCACAGATGGTCGCATGTCCGGTGCCTCTGGCAAAGTTCCTGCGGCCATTCACCTCTCGCCAGAGGCCGCCGATGGCGGGCCGATTGCGCTGATCGAAGATGGCGATATGTTACGTTTGGACGCTGTGGCGGGACGATTGGAGACGATGGCAGAGAATTGGCAGGCGCGCAGCCCCGCAAAACCTGACCTCAATGACAATGAGAGTGGCATGGGGCGCGAATTATTTTCGGTCTTCCGGCGCACAGCAGGCGCCGCGTCGCAGGGCGCTGGCGTCGTAATTTAGGAAAAAACATGACACATACAGATATGATCGCAAAGATTTGCACCGCGGCCCCGGTGATTCCGGTGTTAACCATTGATCGGGTTCAGGATGCCCAGCCTTTGGCCCGCGCCCTGGTGGCCGGCGGGCTACCGGCTTTGGAAATCACCCTGCGCACAGACGCCGCAATGGAGGCGATTGCCGCCGTCGCCGAAGTCGAGGGCGCACTGGCCGGGGTTGGCACTCTGCTCACCACCGCGCAGATCCGCGATGCAAAATCTGCTGGGGCCACCTTTGGTGTCTCGCCCGGTGCGACAGACAGTATCATCAAAGCCGCGCAAGACTATGATTTGCCGCTTCTGCCCGGTGCGGCCACCGCGACCGAAGCGATGCGCCTCTTGGAGCAAGGGTTCGTTTTTCAAAAATTCTTCCCAGCGGAAGCTGCTGGCGGCGCGCCGGCCTTGGGATCAATGGCCGGACCCCTGCCACAGATCACTTTCTGCCCCACGGGCGGCGTGACGCCCGAAAACGCCAAAACCTACCTCGCCCTGCCCAATACCCGCTGTGTGGGTGGCAGCTGGATTGCGCCAAAAGCGCTGATCGACGCAGGAGATTGGCAGCAGATTACACAGATTGCCCGTCGCGCCGCTGACCTTCTGGAGTGACGCGACCTGCCCGCCCCCCGCGCCTGATCTTCTCAGGCGCTGGGGCCAAGGCAGCCTGTAGGACAGCCGTCATCGGATGATCGGGCTGACCTGCACCGTAATGGCTGATACAAAAGGCAATATGAGCCGCGGGATCGGCAGTTTCAGGCACTTGAATCGCCCAATCAAAGAAGATGGTCTTACACTCCGGCGGGGTTATTCCCTCAATTCGGTAGCTTTCCCGGATCAAGCCCTTAGGATCCACATCATCAACCTTCATTCCCACGCCCTTCACTCTGCCCCAATATTTGGTCAATCACGTCTTCGCATTGCGCGCGGTGTTCTGTGATCATCTGTTTGAAATCCACCTCTGGTCCCATTTGCATAATCCGGCGCAACCGGGCAAGCCCACCTTCTGCAAAGGCCTCGTCTTGAACATCGGTGCCACAAATCAAATGATGCAAAAGGCGTAAATCCGACAGACAATCGTGTGATCGCGCCAAACGCGCAAAATCAGCCTTGACCGGGGCCTGCCCGCTTTGGGCGCTGTGCAATTGCGCCGCTGTCGCCCCCTCTCGACAGCTTTGCATCAAGGCCATGCCCTGGGCCACCAATTCAATATCCTGCAGACCACCAGCCCCGCGCTTAAGATCCCAAAGCCCTGATTGCGGCTTTCCCTTTGCCAACCGGGCCCGCATGTCCCGCAGCCCTGTCAAAATATGCGCCCAAACAGCCTTTTCATCCAATATCTGCTGACGCAACTGCTCAACGGCTTCCCGAAAGGCTGGGCGGCCCGTGATGGCCCGACCGCGGGTGAGCGCCAAATGCTCCCATGTCCACGCTTCCGCCCGCTGATAGCTCGCAAACCCCGCAAGGGACGTCGCCACCGGTCCAGCGCGCCCCGAAGGCCGCAAACGCATATCCACCTCATAAAGACGCCCATGCGCCGTGGGCGCGGTCAGTGCGGTGATGAGAGCCTGGGTCAACCGCGAAAAATACAGACGGCAAGAGAGGGATTTCGCCCCATCCGACTGCGCAGCCACATCCGCATCAAAAATTAAAATCATGTCGAGATCTGATTGAGAATTCAATTGTCCTGCGCCAAGAGAGCCCATGGCCAAAATGGTACAATCGGAGCCAGGAATATGGCCATATTTGAGTGCGAAATTTTGATGCACAAAGTCAAAGACTGCGGTCAAGACCGCCTCTGCCAGCTGCGCATAATGGCTTGTGGCGTCTCGCGGAGAGATGATCCCGTCGAGCAGATGCACGCCGATCCGAAAATGCCACTCTTTGGTGCAAATACGCGCCAAATCCAGACCGGATTCATAATCTGAAGTTGTCGCTAACCGCGCGGCCAACTGCGCCGCCAGAGCCTCTGCGCCGGGCCAAGGTGCAAAAAATTCGCCGCTGAGCACCGCATCCAAAACGCCTGAGTTTCGACCCAAATATTGCGCCAGAGCCGGGGCGCTCACCACAATATCTGTCAAAAGCTCAACCAATTTTGGATTGGCGGCAAAGAGCGAAAAAACTTGAATACCCGCCGGCAAGCCGCGCAAAAAATTGTCAAAATGGATCAAGGCCTCCTTGGGGTCCGGAGCCTTTTGTAGCCGTGCCAAGATTTCAGGGCGCAGGGTGTCAAACAATGCGGTCGCCCGCTCGGAGCGCATGGCCGCGTAGCTCGGCCAATGCTGGGTGATCTCATGGTGGTTCTCCAATGCCACTTCTGGCGCATTGGCCTGCGCGGGGGCAAAGAACGACTCCGTTATTGAATGGACCGCACTTAAATGGGCCCCTGTCTGTGTGATAAACTCAGATGCAGACAGCCCCAAAAGTCCCGCAACCCGTCCAATTCCTTCGTCGGATGTCGGCACGCTTTGGGTTTGCGCATCGCGGATCATTTGGATGGCGTGTTCCGTGTGGCGCAGAACCCGATAGCTGCGTTGCAATTGGTTCCGGATGGCCTCAATGATCCAATCTTTTTCGGCCAATTGATCCAATGCCGCCAGAGTTTGACATGATCGCAATTCCGCATCGCGCCCGCCTGAAATGAGCTGCCGCGTTTGGGTGAAAAATTCGATCTCGCGAATACCGCCACGGCCCAGTTTCACATCATGACCGGGCACATGAACAGCGCCGCGCGCGCCGGTTTTTGTCCGGATTTTCAAGCGCAGCGCATGGGCTTCTTCGATGGCGGCAAAATCAAGATAGCGACGCCATACAAAGGGCACCATCTGATCGAGGAACTCCGCTCCAGCCTTGCGATTCCCGGCACAAACCCGTGCTTTGATAAACGCAGCCCGCTCCCATGTGCGGCCCAGGCTTTCATAATAGTCCAGCGCAGAGCTCATCGCGACGCAAACCGGTGTCACAGACGGATCAGGCCGCAGGCGAAGATCCGTGCGAAAAACATAGCCGTGCTCAGTAATATCATTGAGCAATTTGGTCGCAGAGCGGGTCGCCCGGACCAAGATTTGACGGCGCTGGGCGGCCTCAAAATGATCCATATCGCGGTCATCAAACATCACCACAAGATCAATATCTGAGGAATAATTGAGCTCCCCCGCTCCCATTTTGCCCATAGCAATGACAAACAAGCCGGTTTCTTCCGGCAGCTTTCCCGAGGCTTGATAGGGTGCCAATGCCGAGCTGAAGGCCAATTGCACCGCTTGATCGGCAAAATCTGTCAGAGCTTGGGTCGATTGCGCCAATGAATAGGCACCAGAGACTTCCGCCATGGCTAAAAACCCGGCCACCCGCCGCTTGGCCCGTCGCAGCCCTGCTCCGATATCATTGTCACTGTCTTCGGGCAGCAGGTTTTGCAGCGGTGCGGCCAAAGTGACAGCCTCCGCGAGCCAGTCTTGCTCTTTGCGCAGCAACTCGCAAAGATAGGGGCTGCAACCGCCAATCCCCGTCAAAACCTCCGCCAAGGCACCACTGGCGCCCCAATCAGCCGCAAGCGCCTGACCGCTGCCGGTTTCAAACGCGATGGGACTGCGTTGGATTGACTCGATAAGTGTCATACCGTCAAACTGCGGAGCAAGTGAGACAAGGTCAATGGAGTCGCTATGAGTAAAAGCCTAAAACGGGTAAAATCTGCTCTATTTGCCGCCGATCCAACCCTAGAAGTTATCGAAACAGGCCAGGCCACCACCGCCAGAGCCGCGGCAGAGAGTTTGGGCTGTGCCGTTGATCAGATTGCAAAATCCATCCTCTTTGAGGGTGAGATGACCGCTCAGCTATATCTATTTGTGACGGCCGGTGCGCGGCGGGTCGATCTCGATCAGGCGGCGCTTTTGGCTGGCGAGCCATTGGGCAAAACCGATGCTGCGCGCATCCGTGCCGTCACAGGATTTGCCATTGGCGGCGTGAGCCCCGTGGGGCATCTGACCAAAATCGTGACATTTTTTGACGAGAGCCTGTTCGATTATCAAAAGATCTATGCGGCCGCTGGCACACCCGTTCATGTCTTCGGCTGCGCGCCACAGCAGATGGCTGATCTCTGTCAGGGGCGAATTTCCGCCTTCAGTCAAAAAATGTAAAAAATATTTACATACCCTCTTGCAAAACAGTTGACCCTCTCCCAAATATCGAATGTAAACACTATTTACATCAAAAAAGGAGGGTGGGTATCGGCTTGTGAAACCTGGATGGACCGCAGAGGCAAAGGCGCCTGGATGGCCGCCATGATCCTTGGCATGATCTTCTTTTGGCCCGTGGGGCTCGCCCTTTTGTTTTATATGATCTGGAGCAAGCGAATGTTTTCAAAATCTCAATCCTGTTCACACTCAAAATCTTTTTACCGCCGCGATACCTCGAGCGGCAACACCGCATTTGACGCCTATAAGGCCGACACGCTGCGCCGGCTTGAGAAAGAACAACAGCAATTTGAAGCCTTCATGGACCGCCTCCGCGCAGCTAAGGATCAATCCGAATTTGACGAATTCATGAAAGACCGAAGCGGCAAGGCTCAAGCCAAACCCGAGCAGCCTGAGGCTTAACCCAAGACACCGCTCCACCCTCCGCGGGTGGAGCGCATTTGTGAAAGATTTATTATGACCGATTTACCTGATCCAATTGAACAGGCCGCCTATTACCAAGATGTGAACCTCAAGCGTGTGATCGCCTGGTTCATTGATTCTATGGCCATCACTTTCATCACCTTCCTGATCAGCCTCTTGACCTTGGGCATTGGCTTTTTCTTTTTTGCAGGCCTGTGGCTTATCGTGGCTTTTTTCTACCGTTTTATTGGCCTTACCATTTACTCTTCAACCATGGGCATGCGGATGACTGGCATTGAATATCGCCAAAAGCATGATCGTCCGTTTGATGGGCTCTATGCTCTGTTGCATACCATCGGCACGATGATTGCCTATGCCACCAGCTTGCAGATTGTTTCGATCATCTTGATGTTCATCACCTCCCGAAAACAGGGGTTGGTGGATCTCATTTTGGCAACCGTCGTCGTTAATCGTGCGGCGCGTCAGTCATCAGATGAGATGTAAGCCTGTTTAGAACCCGGCGGGTCACAGTCGGTGCCGCGCCCCATGCGGCAGCCCATCACTCCCGCCCGTAGGCCACAAGCCGGGCGCGGAGGTTGGCTTGGCTTGGATGGTTAAGCTCTAAGGCAAATATATGCGCATAGGTTAAAAAGAAACATTCCGTATCGACATCCTCTGCCAGATCCGCCGCTCGGCTATAGAGCGTGACCAATGCGGCGCGATCATATTTGGCATGGGCCGTCAGAATCAGATCGTCCAGCGCCACATCCATCTCAGCCACGATGTTGGGCTATCCTACCGGCGACCCAATCGTGATAACAATGGGTCGGCTCATCCATAACCGGGCTAAACCGCCCGCCGTCAAAGGTCGGCGCGTGCCGGCCCGATTGCATGCCCTCGACCACGAAAATATCTTCTTCAAAGACCTCTTTCCATTGCCGGGTATTCACCGCACGGTTTTTCGCCAGCGTATCGTCAGAGGCATAGTACAGATGTATATGCTCAACAGTTTTATTATGCGCCTTCGGCTCGAGCACGATGGTAAAGGCATGGTCGCGCTGCACGCCCAACAGCACATTGGGATAGACGGTAATATATTCTGCGCCCTCATCCCATTTTTCGGATAAATCAGGGAAATCAGAAAAGGCCGTCGAGCCATCTTCTGCCTTAAATTGCCGGTACACGCGCGTGCCCTGACCGGAGAATTTCCCATATTCGACGATGTTATAATGATCTTCCAGCCGCGAATAGCTGTTGAGCCCAGGATGCACCCAGGGCAGATGATAGCTTTCGCAATAATTCTCGACCGCCAATTTGTAATTGGCCGAAAGCTCCAACTCAAAGCGGCTGTCTGCGCCGCCATGGTACAGCGGGCTGTCAAATTCAGACCACCGCGCGATGAGATCGGCATGAACCTCAGTGAATTCCGGTGCATCACCAGAGATATTGATGAACACGACATCCCGCCAGATATAGCTGCGCACCTCATTCAAGCCGAGTTCGTCTTTTACGATGCTTGGGTGGGTGTTGTGACCCGCGCCGCCGACATGCGGAGTGGACACCAGCTTACCCTTGGTGGAATAGCACCAGGAGTGATAGGGGCAACGGATTGCGCCTTCAATGGTTTTCGCTTCATGCAGCAATTGCATGCCCCGGTGGCGGCAAATATTCTCAAACACGCGCAGCTCGCCGTCCTTGTCGCGAATTAACAGCAGCGGCATACCAAGAAATTGGATCGGTTTTGCGTCACCCAGATTTGGCACATCCGCCCCAACGGCCAGCCCAGCCCATGTGCTCTTGAGCACCGCTTCGCTTTCCTCGGCAAAAGTTGCAGGATCTATATAATGGGCATTGGCCAAGCCATTCGCCTGCTCCACCGGTTGTTGAACAGAGGTGATATCGGTTTGTATATAGTCTTTAGCCATGGCGATCTCCGTTTACCTCGGAGCTACGCCCTTAATCTTCGAAAAACTTTTCCCGACGCGACCAAAAACCCGCCTCAATGACGCTTTTATGTCGATTTTTGACCATTTCTACGCATAATACCGCAACAATCGCACCTGACAAATCAGCCGGCTGCGGATTTAACCGCGCGAGAGCGCCGCCACGCCCGTGCGCGCCATTTCTGACAGTCCGAGCGGTCGCATCAGCTCTGCAAAAGCATCAATTTTCTCTGGGCTTCCAACCACTTCAAAGGTGAAGCTGTCTAAAGTGCTATCGACCACATTGGCGCGAAATACATCCGCCAAGCGCAGGGCCTCAACACGCTTTTCGCCTTTACCGCTGACTTTGAACAAAGACAATTCACGCTCGACCGAGGGGCCCTCAACCGTAAGGTCATGCACGTCATATACCGGGATGATCCGACCCAGCTGCGCTTTGATCTGTTCAATGATTTGCGGCGTGCCGCTGGTGACAATGGTAATTCGGCTCGTATGCCCTTGATGGTCCACTTCCGCCACCGTCAGGCTTTCGATATTATACCCGCGCCCCGAAAAAAGACCGATGACGCGCGCCAAAACACCCGGTTCATTGGCCACAAGCACTGCCAAAGTATGACGCTCATTGAGGTCCGCATGACCAGAGCGCAGGTTATAGGCAGATTTCGATGAGGTGCCTTTGGTGATATTCAATGCGTTCATGTGATCTCTCCTTAAACCAAAACCGAGCCAGAGGCGTCGATGGCGCCTTTTATGGCCGCGTCACCCAAGAGCATTTCGTTATGCGCTTTGCCGGATGGGATCATCGGGAAACAATTTTCATGTTTCTCCACCAAACAATCAAAGATCACCGGACCGTCATAGGCCAGCATTTCCATAATGGCCTCATCAAGATCCGCCGGATCTGAACATAAGATGCCCTTGGCACCAAATGCCTCTGCCAGTTTCACAAAATCGGGCAAGGATTCCGACCAGCTCTGCGAATAGCGCTCGCCATGTAGCAGCTCTTGCCACTGGCGCACCATGCCGAGGCGTTCGTTGTTCAAAATGAACTGCTTCACAGGCAAGCCATATTGCATGGCCGTGCCCATTTCTTGCATATTCATCAACCAGCTGGCCTCGCCGGCCACATTGATCACCAAACTGTCCGGATGGGCCACCTGCGCGCCAATGGAAGCCGGAACCCCATATCCCATGGTGCCAAGCCCGCCAGAGGTCATCCAACGATTGGGATCATTAAAGGTCATATATTGTGCGGCCCACATCTGATGCTGGCCGACTTCTGTGGTGATGTAGCGATCATGATCTTTCGTCAGGGCTTCAAGCCGTTCAAGCGCATATTGCGGCTTAATCACTTTGCTAGCTGCCGCATAATCCAAGCAGCGGATTTTGCGCCACTCATCAATTTCCCCCCACCAGGCTTTCAGCGCCTTGGAATTTGTCTTACGCCCGCGGGCTTTCCATACTTTAAGTATATCCTCCAAAACATGGGCCACGTCACCTAGGATTGGAATATCAACATGGATCACCTTGTTGATTGAGGAGGCGTCGATATCAATATGCGCTTTGGTTGATCCGGGGCTAAAGGCATCGAGCCGCCCAGTGATCCGATCATCAAATCTTGCGCCGATATTAATCATCAGATCGCAATCATGCATCGCCATATTCGCCTCATACAGACCGTGCATGCCAAGCATGCCCAACCAGTTGTCGCCATTGCCTGGGTAACTGCCCAGCCCCATAAGGGTCGAGGTGATCGGGAAATTTGTCGCCGCGACCAATTCGCGCAACAATTGGCTGGCAATAGGGCCAGAGTTAATGACCCCGCCTCCGGTGTAGAAAATGGGTTTCTGCGCAACCTCCATCGCCGCAACCAGAGCCGTAATCGCCTCAAGATCACCTTTCAGCTGGGGCTGATAATGCGATTTCATCTTGGCTGGCCCTTCATAGGTGCCATTGGCAAATTGCACATCCTTAGGGATATCGACCAAAACTGGCCCCGGCCGACCAGAACTGGCCACATGAAAGGCGCTATGCAGCGTGTGTGCCAAAGCATCCGTATCTTTGACCAGCCAATTGTGTTTGGTACATGGGCGCGTAATGCCAACAGTATCGGCCTCCTGGAAGGCATCCGAGCCGATCATGAAGGTCGGCACCTGCCCCGTCAGAACCACCAAAGGGATGCTGTCCATCAAAGCATCAGTTAGGCCCGTGACCGCATTGGTTGCGCCCGGGCCCGAGGTTACAAGAACAACGCCGGGCTTGCCGGTCGAGCGCGCATAGGCTTCCGCAGCATGGACCGCACCTTGCTCGTGGCGAACCAAAAAATGCTTGATGCTATTTTGTTGAAAAATTTCATCATAAATCGGCAACACAGCTCCGCCGGGGTATCCAAACACAGTGTCCACCCCTTGATCAATCAGGGCCTGAACTACCATTTTTGCGCCGGACATTGTTTGGGTCATCTTAATTCACTTTCATTCTTGGCATAAAAAAGCCCCCGATTTTAGGGGGCATGGGCGAGGCGAATACCATGGCTATGGTATCAACAGCGGCCCTCTTGCCGCAGGACGACGATTTTTTTCATGTCGGTCATGCCTTGGGTTCCTTTTCTGTGGGTAACTTATTGCCCACTTTTGGGAGCGTCAACCGGGTTTTATAAATTTTCTGACAAAAAAGAGCCGATTTTGGGTCTTTTATTTCGTAATTGCCATCATTCTAGAAAGAATTGCAATTTATCCGGTCCCATTTTGCGAAAAAATGCTAAGAGTCAGATGGAAATATTGCCTCAGCTATTAGCAATTCTTTCATCACTGCAAGGTTATGTAGCCAATAGGCCAAGTGGCGCGAAACATGCCGCAGCTGGCTCAGGGGGCATCTCTATGAGCTATGAGCTTTGGTCTGCGTGTGAAGCAGGAGACACAGATGAGACAGACATGCATAACGCTGGCAATATCAACCTTAATTCCCATAACCGCATCAGCATCGGGTTTGACCTATTCGGAAAGCCGGTTGAGCTATCAAAGTCAGGAAAGCAACAGCAACACCGCCCGGCGCGCAAATCTGAACCTGGGGTTTGAAGCTGGCGCCAATCAGTATGGTCTGCGCTATATTCACCGGAGCTCTGATAACAACCCAAGCTCGCAGGAAGCGAACATCACTTTTGGATCACATGTGGCAGACAGATTATTTGTCGAGGGTATGGTCTCTGCTGAGAAGGGAGATACCTATGACAACCGCGGATACGGGTTTCGCACCGAATATGATACGACACTTGGCAAGATTGGCGCATTTCATCGCACATGGGACGATGAGGAGAAAAATACAAGAATGTACTCCACTTTCGACATGCTGCCTGGGATGTTCAGCGGCATAATCCGCTACTAAAGTCGCACGCCTGCAAAAACTGATACCTCCTATGACATCGTCGCCAGCTTTGAAACGCCAACCATCGGTCATTATTTCGCCACGTCGCGCGAAACAGATGACTATCATAGTTGGCACTATGCCTTCTCTGGAGATTACCAATTTGAAAAAATTCACTACCTGGTCGGATTTGGCCGACGCGGCCATGACAATGCCGCAACACTCTTTGCCTACGGCTTTGGCGCCGCCGTCGATCTGACCGATCAAGCCTCCTTGGCGGCAGTTATAGGCCAACACCAAAAGGGTGGCGCATCAGACACTGATATTTCCTTGAGCTTAAACTGGACATTTGGAGAGGCTCCCAATGCGGAACGGGCGATTGCTGACACACAGACAAAAGCCTATCGTATCGCATTCATCCGCTAAGCGCGAAAGCCCAGACCAATCCGGCGGGGTTGGTCTGGGGCGCAATGCAACGAAACCTGATGTCTGGACCTGCACCGCAGGCGCGTAGGCGCCGAGGCAACACGTCGTGCCCCCGCCCGATAGTGGATCGCACCCCGTAAATGGGGACGCAATAAAAGGGGGCCGCACTTAAATCGGGCTGCAATTTGGTCCTGAGTTGCCGATTAAGATCATGCGCAGCAAAATATGCAAAGCGGGTTTTCCCGCCTTGATCGCCGCTACCGCCCCTCTCGCCAGAATGTTGAGCGCGCGACTCCAGCCATTCCGCCAAATACATCTGTGCGTTGTGCCCCGCGTCGTCGTGACGTCCCCGAAGCTCAACAGAGCTTTCGACAAGGCATTTCACTTTAAAACCTCCCGAAAATTTGGACTAAAAGCAATATACGGTTGTTTGTTAGATTTTAGCTGCTATCTTTAAAATTCTGTTAACGATCAGTCGGAGGCGTGTTCTATGCCGCTCGATAATTTCATGGGAGGAAAATAAATGGATCGTCGTTCTTTTCTAAAGGCCTCTGCCCTTGGCGGCGGCGCGGCTGCAGTGTCCTCACTGGCAGCTCCGGCAATCGCGGGCGGCCACGCGCGCACGCTCACAATGGTGACATCCTGGCCCCGCGGCTTTGCGGTTCTTGACGATGCAGCATCATATTTCAATGAAGCGGTAAACGCCATGTCTGGCGGTGAGTTGGTCATTGAGAAAAAAGCACCTGGTGAGTTGGTTGGTGCATTCGAAGTGTTTGACGCCGTGACCTCAGGTCAGGCCGATATGTATCACTCAGCAGATTACTACTTCCTGGGCCAGCACCCAGGCTATGCCTTCTATACAGCCGTTCCCTTTGGCGCAACGGCGCAAGAGCTGACCAATTGGTACTATCACGACGGCGGTCAAGACCTGCACGACGAATTGGGCAGCATCTTTGGTCTGAAGTCTTTCCTATGTGGCA
>Ga0115564_10002988_pt1 | contig 14416 bp, 11 predicted proteins | sample COGITO_mtgs_1105_7_FD_88680 | JGI IMG/M metagenome (GOLD analysis project Ga0115564, IMG submission 88680) | Pelagic marine microbial communities from North Sea - COGITO_mtgs_110523 | ecosystem: Environmental > Aquatic > Marine > Epipelagic | place: Germany:Helgoland, sampling site Kabeltonne...
ATGATGCCCCAGAGGCGGGGAACGTCGCAGGTGGTTTATATGAAATCCAAACTGGCGGTTTCTTGAGGATGAATGCAGTCGCAGTCGCCAGCGATGTCGATACCGGCGATACAATCACCCTCAAGTCCATAGAAGAGGCTGACGGTGACTACGGAACCTTTTCGATCCAGGACGACAATATTGTCCTCTATTGGATGGACAAAGATTTAGGCTTAGAAGGCGGAGAAACCGTTAAGGATACCACCACTTTTACGATTGAGGACGCGGCTGGCGCGACTAGTACGGCCACTGCGACGGTTACGATTACTGGCGTCAACGACGCGCCGACGGTGGAGGTTCCTGCCAACGATATCGCCATTCAAGATCGTCAGACCCAGGACGACATGGTTTTCCTCGTTCCCAAAGAGGGGGGTGGCTATGAAGATGCGGTAGGCTCAGGGATCGCCCTGGAATTTGATGATGTGGATGACTCAAGTCTCGATCTGGAAATTACGGGCTTGGACGACTACAAAGGCACGTTTGCCTTTACGGCGAGCGGTGGACTTACAGGGATGGCCCAGCTTGATGATCCCCTGAAGGCCGAAACGCATACGGTGACGATCACAGCCAAAGACGACGGAAATTCTGATGGATCAAGCCCACTTTCCGCTAGTGATGAACTGGTGGTTTATATTGGGTTGAATGCATCCAAAGATACAGGTCTTGTGGGCGAGACCGATTACACGTTCACAGGTAGTGACGTAGCTGACGACCTGATCGACACACAAGACGTGGTTGATTTCGGAATGAAGAGAAGCACCGTTACGCTGGATTTGGGTGACGGCAAAAACACCTTCATCAACAAGTTACCGGACCCACAGCAGCTTCCGAGTGAAACCGAAGGAGGAGGAACGTTCACTTACAACGGAGGTGATGGGGAAGACAGCGTCAAAATGCGGGTCTACTCCACATCAAGAGGAGAAACAGAAATCAACCTTGGCAATGGCACAAACACAGTCACTATGGGTGATTATGCTGGCAGCCATGGGGGAACAATGACCATTACGGGCGGAACAGGCGTGGATACCGTTTCGTTTCGTGCGTTTGCTGGTTACGAGTCTGACGGACTTGAGGTTTATTTGGGTGACGATGATTCAGCTGACGAGATAGTCTTCAAAGGGCATGTGGCAGCAAATGGAAGCGGGAGCACTGGAACCAAAGACGGACAGGTCGAAATTCACGATTTTGATCTGTCAGAGGACAAGATTACATTCGAATATACGCCTGCGATAGACGGCTACGAAACGGCGCTTGTTGAAGCCGATTTCAAGCCGCTTGTCCTCGTTAACGCCGACAGCGATGGGGCCGAGGATGATATTCTCGTGGAAACAATTGATGGCCTGGGTGCAGGCAGACCACCTGTCAAATTTCACATAGTGGGCGATTACGCCAATGCGGATGATTTTGCATTTACGGTGGTCGGCGATGACCTGATTTTGGCGTAGTTTGTTTCCTGCGCCTAAGCTCTTTGAAACTTGAAGCGTATGGCTAAGTTTCGGTTTCGCCTGGATTAGTGAAGGGCTACACGGATTGAGTTGTAATCCGTGACTGAAGGATAGGTTTGATGTTGGCGAATGTTGTGCTGCCCGTGGTGCTGGCGTTTATTATGTTTTCGCTGGGGATCGGGCTTCGGTTTGCGGATTTTGGGCGGGTTTTCGTCCGGCCTAGAGCGGTGGCTGTTGGCCTTGTCGCCCAGATGCTGATTTTGCCGGTTGTGGCCTTTGTCACCTTGCTGTTTTTTGATCTGCCGCCGGCGTTCAAAGTCGGTGTGATGATCCTGAGCTTTGTGCCGGGCGGTACCACGTCCAACATGATCACGCGCCTGGCCAGAGGCGATGTGGCGCTTTCGGTAACGCTGACAGCGGTGGTTTCCATCATCTTTGTCGTCACCTTGCCAATCCTCATTCCCGCATCGGTGGGCCACTTCCAAAGCGCTGAACTTGGGGCTTCGATCCCCGTTGTGGAGCTGTTTCTCAAGGCCTTTCTGATCACGGCGGTTCCAGTCACCATCGGAGTTCTGCTGCGACAGTTCTTACCCGATATCATGGCCGCCGCTCACGGGCCCGTTTCGCTCGTCGCTACGATCCTGTTTGTGGTGCTGGTTCTGGCGATTATCGGTACCAATCTGGATGTTCTGCGCGCGCAGTTGCCGGTGCTTGGTCCGGTGCTGATCCTGCTCAACGTGGTGATGCTCGCAATTGGGTGGTTCCTGGCTCGGTTGAGTGGGCTCGAAGGCCGTGCAGCGACGACAGTTGCATTAGAAGCCGGGGTTCAGAATGCTGGGCTGGGCATGGCCATTGGCGCCATTTTGTGGGCCTCGTTGGGTGATGGATCTGTGCCAGATTTCAGTGTCTACGCGCTGCCCTCCGCCGCTTACGGTGTTCTGATGTACTTTGTCGCCGCACCCTTCGTCCTCTGGCGCTTCTTCGCTAATCGTTAACCCCCGGCGGCGGCTCTCCGCTTTACGCTTGCCGCAGGCGGCGGGCTTGGCTTAAGGCTTGAGGCCATGAGCTCTCAACGGACAAAACGTGTGGTCATCGTCGGCGGCGGAATTGCCGGTCTGGCGACAGCTTTGGCGTTTCAGGCGCGCGGCTGGGACGTACAGGTGGTCGAGCGCGCCGTTGCCCTGCGAGAGGTTGGTGCAGGGATCCAGCTTGCGCCAAACGGGATGAAGGTCTTGCGCGCGCTGGGCTTGGAGCAGGCCGCTCTCGAACGCGGGTTCCTCCCGAGTGCGCTGGAAATGCGCCTGGGCCCCAGTGGCTTTTCGATCTTTCGGCTTCCCATCAAGACTGCGGCTCACTACCGCTGGCACGCGCCTTACGTCCACATTCACCGAGCTGATTTGATCGACATCCTCGCAGGTTCGTTGGAACAGCGTGCGCCGGGGGCGGTTCGTCTTGGGACGACGGTCGAGGCACTCTTGCCCGGTGGCAAGGGCGTTCAGGTGCAGGGCGGTGGGTCAATCGAGGCTGATGTTGTCATCGCCGCAGACGGACTGCGTTCGACCCTGCGGGAGGCTGCCTTTGGCCCGCAACCGGCGCGTTTTACCGGCATGATCGCCTGGCGTGGCACGGTCCCAGCGGCTGCCTTGGAGGGTGATGCACCGCCACCGACGGCTTGTGTCTGGGCCGGGCCAGGACGGCACGTGGTCAGTTATTTCGTCGCCAAGGGGCAATTGGTGAACTTTGTTGGCGTGGTTGAGCGCCGTATCGATAATCCCGAACGTCTGGAGTCTTGGCGAACCCCTGGCGATACGCAGACCGCGCTGGACGATTTCATGGGCTGGCACCCTACCGTAACCCGGATGATAAAATCAGCGCAGGGTCTGAGCCAATGGGCGCTGTTCGACCGTCCGGCTTCTGACCGCTGGGTCAGTGGTGCCATGGCGCTGGTTGGCGACGCTGCGCACCCCATGTTGCCCACCTTCGCCCAAGGTGCCTGTCAGGGCCTGGAAGACGCATGGACGGTGGCGCATCTGGTTGAGCACACAACCGGCCAAGGCGCAGGACCAGAACCGGGACTGCACCAGTACGCCGCGCTGCGCCAGCCGCGAACAGCAGCGATCCAACACCGCGCCATGCGCAATGCGCGCGATTTCCACCACCAACCTGGATTGGAACAAATTCGCGCCTACAGCGCGCTTTGGTTTGGGGGGCGGTTTCTGCCGTGGATGGCGCGGGGGCGGTTGGATGCGATTTACGGCTATGATGCGGTGGCAGAAGCCGAAGCTGCGCTTCAAGCAGCTGTAGTCTGATCGACGATCCGCTGCACCATCGGCGCAAAGTGCCAGAAGTCGGGGGTTTCCATGCTTGGATCCTTGCCCGCTTCGTCGAGGTACCGTACCTGCACGATCTTTTTGAGGTTCGGGTTCAGCTCAAAGGCCGCGACCTCCTCCGCACTCATCGGGCCACCTTGCAGGTTGAGTGAGTGGATCGAGGCCTTGGAGAGCCGTTCAAAATATTCAGGACGCGTGGCGCAAAGGTAGCGCTTAGCAGCGACATGGAAGCGCACGCAGTCAACGATCACCGAGGGGAAAAACTGCGCCAGCACGGCCGCGCCGGCTTCCTCGTGAAAGCGGTCTTTGGTGTCCGCCATGGAAAAGGTGCCGAACTCAGAGGTGAAATGCCCGATGTCGTGGAGCAGGGCGCCAACGATGATGTCTTCAGGCAGGCCCTGCTGCTCGGCGATGGTCGCGCCTTGGAGCATGTGTTGTTCCATAGTGACGGGTTCACCGAGGTATTCCTCATCCCCGCAGCGGTCAAAAATATCGCCGATAAAGGCCACGATGTTGCCTGTGTGCAGGGTGGTGAAGTCGGGCTGTTTGGTCATGATGTGGGCTCCGGCTGGGCTTGAAGCGCGGCAAGGCGGGAGCGCAGGCCGTCTTTGTCGGCGTAGCATCCTTGCAGCCAGCGGGTTCCCGTGCCGGAATAGGCCTTGCGGGCGTGCAGGACGCGGGTGTTGTCAACGATAAAGGCTTCGCCGGGTTCAAGCCGGAAAGTGACTTCCATCGCCGTGTCATCAATGATCTCGCCAAAGCGCCGATAGGCAGCGTACCAGTCGGCCATATCGTCGAAAGGCACGTCTACCGCCGCCGCCATGGAACGGTTGTTAAAGCGCACACCGATCAGCTCACCATCAGGGGCTAGCTCGATCATCGGTCGTCGGGATTGCAGCCGCACGCCCGCTTCTCCGGCGTATTCGAACCGTGCACAATAGGTGGCCAGCAGGTCAAAAAAGCGCTGATTTTCAGCGCGCAACCGATGGGCGGCGCGGAACCCATCTACGACCATATTTTCCCCGCCCGCCGCTGAACTCTCCAGGCAATAGAGCACCTGAACGGTTGGGGCAGGGTCTCGGTAGGGGTTGTCGGTGTGGGCTTGTAGGCCCAATCCGGTGAAGGCGAGGTTGGTCGGATTAACTTCCGTGCGAACCTCAAACTTGCGGCCGTAGTTGGTTTCGCGGACGTAGCCGAACAGATCCACAACATCAAACAACGCGCCGTCTTCAATGGGACCGCCGGTCAGCTTGCCAAAACCAAAACGCGCCACTTCACCGAGCCAACCTGCCAACACGTTCTCTTCCCGTTGCAGCGCCGGCAGTTCCGCGATCGGAACCCGGTTCATCAGCCCACTGTCCCAAAGCTCGGTCGTCTCTGGCACCCAACCCGGCGCAGCCAGCGCGCGGCCATCATAGGCATGAGCGCTGAGCCAGCCGGCGTCAAAACCGATAGTCTTGTTTTCAGGCGCAAATGTCAGCTGCAGCTTGCCGTCGCTGCTTAAATGGGCGGCGGAGACATGGGTATCAGCAGGGATATCGCGCAGGGCGATCAGCCTCTGTCCGTTGCTCGATGACCGCGTAGCATCGTCCCAGGCATTGTCTCGAAGCCACATCGCGTGAAAGCGTAGCGTCTTCCCGCTGCGTTCGAGCGCAATGATCTTGACCTCATCAAGGATTGTCACCGTTCCCATGGTGGACCACCTTTGCTGCCATTCGTGAGCTCTGTGTGAACCATTCCGATACAAAAGGCCATTCTGTTTACGACCTAGGCTGGCTTGGTCCATTTCATGGCAAAGCCCATGGGTAAGGTTGGCTGACCCTTGGGAAAGTAATACTGGCCGTCGTCGGGATTTTCGACCATGCGGGTGAACATTTTCCACGGGATCCCCTCGAACTCACGAAAGGTCTCCAACCTCATGTTTTCGCGCAGAAACACGGTGAAGAAATCTTCGAGCGTGTGCGGGAATTCGACGGCCCGGCGGGTGGCGTTCGGGATCTTGATGCCAGTGTAGGATTCCGGCCATTCTTCGATGATGGCCTGGTTTTGCCAATAGGGGCTCAAGGCGCGCAGGTGACCCACCTGGTCACCATCTTCCTCATCCAGCGTCCATGCGAAGGGATGGCCTTCAGCGTACACGAAGGAACCGCCCGGCTTAAGCAGGCCGCACAAAGTACTTGCCCAGCCTTGCAGATCCTGAAGCCATCCAGTCACGCCCCAGGAGGCATAAATCATGTCAAAGCTCGCCGCTTCAAGCACCTTTCCAGCGTCATAGACATTGGCACAGACAAACGAGGCCTTGTCCGCCAGCCCGGCTCGTTGGGCCAATTCCGTAGCGTTGCGAATGGCGTTTTCAGAGAAGTCCAGCCCGACGACGCTATCGGCGAAACGCGCTGCGCTGAGGGTGTCGAGCCCGAAATGGCACTGGCTATGCAGCACCCGCTTGCCGGTTAACTCGCCCATCAGTTCAATATCGATGGGCGCACGCCGGTCCTCACCGTCAAGAAAACCCTTGATTTTGTACCAGTCGTTTTCGTCGTGATAGTGCAGCTCAGCCAGCGTGTCCCAACTGGCATGGTTGACGGCGATGTAATCCACGTCGTCTGGTACTTTGAAACCCATAGCTTGAACCCTATCCGGGGAAGTGACAGGCCACGTCGCGGCCTTCGATCTGACGCAGTAGCGGTTTCTCGGTGCTGCACGCCGGTTGCGCCTTGGGGCAGCGGGAGGCAAAGGGACAGCCCTTGTGCTCGACCGTAGGCGAGGGCAATTCCCCCGTTAACCGCGTCCGCTGGGGCTTGGTACCAGAAAAATCGATGGTCGGCACGGCGGAAAGAAGGGCGCGGGTATAGGGGTTTTGCGGATTGGCGTAAATCTGTGCCGCTGGCCCCACTTCCATCACATGCCCCAGATAGAGCACCAGCAGGTGGTCCGAGACGTGCTGAACCACACTCAAGTCGTGACTTATGAAAAGAAGCGACAGCGAGCGCTGCGATTTGATGTCGGCAAGTAGGTTCAGCACCTGCGCCTGAATGCTGACATCCAGCGCGGAAACGGGTTCGTCAGCGACCAGCAGGGTCGGCTCTACGATCAGCGCGCGGGCGATGCCGATGCGCTGGGCCTGTCCGCCGGAGAACTCGTGTGGGTAGCGGTTGCGCATGTCGGGCAGCAAGCCGATGGCGTCCATGGTTTCGCGGACCTTCTCCGCCCTTTCTTCTCTGGTGAGCCCGGAGAAGTGCACGTTGAGCGGCTCGGAGATGATCTGCTCCACCGTTCGTCGGGGCGAGAGGCTGGCGATTGGATCCTGAAACACCATCTGCATGTTTTGACGGCGTTTGCGGACTTCACTGTCACTGAGATCGGCAAGATTTTCGCCGTTGAGAACAACCGAACCCTTGGTAATAGGAACCAGACGGAGCACGGCACGGGCGAGGGTCGATTTGCCCGATCCGCTCTCACCAACGATGGACAGTGTTTCCCCGCGGCTGAGGGAAAAGCTAACGTTTTCCACGGCGCGGACCGTGCTGCGGCGTGAAAATAAACCTCCGCCCAGACGGAAGTGAACGGACAGGTTCTCAACGTCGAGAATGGTCTCGCTAGCGGCCATGGTTGAGCGCCTCCGTCAGTTCAGCGCTGGATTGCTGACGGAAACACGCCTTCAAGCGTTCTGGTGCATCGTCCAGCGGCTCAAGTTTCGGGTTTTCCTGACTGCATTCCGAATTGGCACAGGCACAACGCGGCTCAAAAGGGCATCCCTGGGGTGGCATGCGCATGTTTGGTGGGGCGCCGGGAATGGCGTAAAGCGCCTCGTTACTCTGCTCAGTGGTGTCTTGTGCCGCGCGAGGTGTCGCTTTGAGCAGGGACAGGGTGTAGGGGTGGCGCGCGTCGGTGAAGACGTCTTCGACGGGACCCACTTCGGCAAGCTGACCGGCATACATCACACACACCCGGCTGCAGATTTCCGCAACGACGCCCAGGTCATGGGTGATGAACACCACCGCCATGCCGCGCTCACGCTGCAGGTCCAGCAGGATATCGAGGATTTCAGCCTGAATGGTCACATCCAGCGCCGTTGTCGGCTCATCGGCAATCAGAATTTCCGGGTCGTTGAGCAGGGCCAGGGCGATCATCACGCGCTGACGCATGCCCCCGGAGAGCTCGTGCGGAAACTGCTTGAGCCGACGGTCAGCGTCAGGGATTGCGACCCGGTCCAGCATCTGGATACACCGCTGGCGTGCCGCTGGTTTGCTCATGTCTTTTTGGTGGATCCGTAAGGCCTCTATCATCTGCGTTTCGACGGTCAGATAAGGATTGAGGCTCGTCATCGGATCCTGAAACACCATCGCGATCCGGTTGCCACGAATGGGGTTCAAATCACGGGTGGGGAGGTTGAGCAGGTTGTGGTCATCAAAGAGCACGGCGCCCGAGGTGCTCGCATTCTCCGCCAGCAGGCCCAGCGTCGCCATCCACGATTGCGACTTGCCCGAACCGCTTTCCCCCACAATGCCCAGAACCTCACCCTTGAACAGGTCGATGTTGATCCCGTTGACGGCTTTGACTGTTCCATCGGGCGTGTCAAATTCGATGTGCAGGTCCTTGATGCTCAGCAGCGGCGTTCTCGGTGCACTCATCTCAGCGGTCCTTTGGATCAAATGCGTCTCGTAGGCCGTCGCCAACGAAGTTGAGGGCCAGAAGCAAGACCACCAGGAACATGCCCGGGCCGTAGGTCATCCACGGCTTGCGCTCGATGGAATTGGCGCCTTCGGAGATCAGTACGCCGAGTGACGTGTTTGGCTCCTGCACGCCCAGGCCGAGATAGCCCAGGAAACTTTCTACAAGGATTACCTCTGGGATGATCAGGGTCATGTAGACGATTGCCACACCGGTTACGTTTGGAACGATGTGGCGAACCAGGATGCCGATGGGACGAACCCCCGCTGCGCGGGCCGCCTCAATGAAGTCCGAGTTGCGCAGACTGATCACCTGTCCACGGATCACCCGCGCCATGATCTGCCATTCAACCAGCCCGATGATGACAAACACAATAAAGATGTTCCGGCCGAAGTACGCCAGCGCGATAACAGCGATCAGGGTCAGCGGGTACGAAATCAGCAGGTCGAGAATTCGCATCATGATGGTATCAGTAAGCCCGCCCGCTAGGCCGCTGATCGCGCCGTAGCCGACGCCGATGACCAGCGCGACGCTGGCTGCGACCAGGGCAACCAGCATTGATATGCGCATCCCAAACATGGTGCGGACAAAGATATCGCGCCCGTTCTGGTCGGTGCCAAAGTAGTGCTTGGCGTCCCAGTTTGGGGCTTTGCCGGAGTAGAAATTACGGTCCTGATAGTCCATTTCGTAGCCGGTCAGCAGCTCGAAAATCGGGGCGAAAGTCGCCAGCAAGATCATGACAATTACGATCGCCGTTGCGCCCACAGCCACGCGATTACGCAAGAAACGAGCAATAGCGAGTTGGGTCAGGGAACGGCTGCGCAGAACCTCGCCAGCGGCGGCGAGGGCTTCTTCGTTGCGTTCGCGGTTGAGCAAGGACATCAGCTGCGCCCTCCACCACGCCGAATGCGCGGATCCAGCCAAGTGTATAGCAGGTCCACGATGAAATTGAGCAGGATGATGGCCAGCAGCAGGATCACGGTTGTCCCCATCAATAGGGTATAGTCACGGTCGGTTGCCGCCGCGATAAATTGTCGGCCCAGGCCAGGCAACGAAAAGGCCCGCTCAATTACTAGAGAGCCGGTCAGGATAAAGGCTGTTACCGGCCCCATATAGGTCAGCACGGGCAGGATGGCCGGCTTGAAGACGTGGCGGAGCAGAATGACATGCGCGGGCAGGCCTTTGGCGCGGGCCGTTCTGACGTAGTTCGAGCGCAGGGCCTCCAGCGCACCGGCGCGTGAAAGCCTGACAATACGTCCCAGCAGGCCGGTTCCCAGAACCAGCGTTGGCAGCACATAGTGCATCACGCCACCCGTCTTGCCACTGGGTATCAAGTTGAGCGTGCGCTGTCGTCGCGCCAGTTCGATCCATTCGAGCGTCTCTACAAACAGCCAATGAAAGAACGCGTCCAATTGAACGGCAAACAGAAAGATCAACAGCGGTGCCATCACCAGGTTGGGAACCACCGTACCGAACATACCGATGGTGATCATGATGAAGTCAGCGGGTTTGTTTTGCCGGTAAGCGGCGTAAAAGCCCATCGGCACGCCCAGCAGCAGCGCGAATAGTAGCGAGGGGATGGCGTATTTTAGCGTCGCGGGCAGACCATCGCGGACGTAGTCGTTGACGTAGATCGAGCGCCGCGCCATCGAAAGGCCAAAGTCGCCCCGAACCACCCCGCATTTGCGAAACACTGTGCCGTTCTCGCGCATGTGCGCACGCGCGCCGGGCAGAACCTGACCCAGCCACTGATCCCAGGGGCAAAAGCGCCGGACGAACAGGTCGTCGTCTGTGGAACGATCGGTGGTGCCTCCCAGGGTGGTAATTTCAGCGTTCTTCGGAACCACGAACCAGTGCGCTTTACCTGCCGTCCCGTTGGCCTCGATCTCACGTCCCGCCATACCGAACAGATAGGCGTAGAACTGCGCGGGCATGGACAGATCCATGTCGTAGTAGGCGCGTAGGTTTTCGAGAATGGCGGGCGGGGGCGGTCGCTCGCCGTCAAACGGGCCACCAGGCGCGAGACGCTGGGTCGAGAACACTGCGAACAGAGCAATGATCACGATAATCAGCATTTGCCCAAAGCGCTGAAGGGCATAGGCCATGGATTAAAGCCTTACCAGTTTATGGTTACAGATGCCGCTTCGTATGAGGGAGCTGGGGCTGCCAGTATCGGTGCGGCCTAAAAAAAAGGAAGGTGCCGCCTCTCCGCAATCGGAGGGGCGGCACCACTCACGTGTTTTCAGATTATTCTGACACGGAGATCCAACGCGAAGGGTGACGGTCGTCACCGTTCGCGACCCAACCATCAACGTAGGACGCTACGAGGTGCTTGGAGTTGTAGTAGTAGATAGGAGCCAAAGCGGCTTCTTCCATAGCGATCTTTTCAGCCGCTTCCATGGTCGCCAGACGCTCGTCGCCGGCCTGCTGGTAGGAGGACGCGAGCAGAGCGTTAAACTCAGCGTTGTCGTACTTACCGTAGTTGTATGGGCTGTTTGGACCCATCAGAGCGAGCAGGTTTTCTGCATCTGGGTAATCCCAGATCCAGCCAGCGCGGCCAATCTGGAAGTCCTGAGCCTGCAGACCGTCGTAGTGCGTACCAACGTCCTGGTTGAACAGCTCAACGGACACACCGATGTCAGCCCACATGTCGGAAATTGCAATAGCGATCGCCTTGTGGCCTTCGGAGGTGTTGTAGTTGATCACGACCGGCAGTGGATTGTCTGCGGAGTAGCCTGCATCTGCCAGCACGCCTTTGGCCATGGCAACGCGGTCTTCGTAGGACATGGCGGCCCAGTCAGCAGACTGAGCGTCGTAGCCCCCGCCCAAGGAAGGCGGAACAAAGGTATAGGCCGGTACGTTGCCCGGGCTTACAGCCGTCGTCAGGAAGTCGCGGTCAATGGACATAGACAGCGCGGAACGGATCATTGGATCATCCATCGGTGCCTGCGTCGCGTTAAACGCGTAGTAATAGGTGCCGCCGTAAGCCGTGATGACCAGCTCGTCACCAAACTCGTCGGTCAGCTCACCAATGATGTCACCCGGAGGGATCGACGATGTAACGTCCAGCGCACCTTCGCGGTACAAGTTCAGTTCAGCAGTCGCTTCTTCGATCGGGAACAGGTTGACCTCATCAAGCGAAACGTTCGCAGCGTCGTAGAAGCCAGGGTTCTTGGACAGGGTCAGCTTTTCACCAATGGTCCAGTCGGACACCTTGAAGGCACCGTTAACCACGATGTTTTCAGGGCGGGCCCACTCGTCGCCCATGGCTTCAACCATGTGCTTTGGCACCGGGTAAGCGGTGTTGTGGGTCAGCTGGGAGATGAAGTAAGGCGCAGCAGAAGCCAGGGTGACTTCGAGCGTCTTGTCGTCAACGGCGCGCACCTGCACGTCGTCCATGGAACCTTCGCCGCCGTTAAAGCCTTCAGCACCGGCGATGGTGTACATCAGGTAGGCGTAGCCTGCTGCTGTCGCTGGGTCCAGAATACGCTTAAACGCAAACTCGAAGTCGGCTGCGGTTACTGGAGTGCCGTCGGACCAGCTGTGGTCACGAAGCGTGAATGTGTAGACGAGGCCATCGTCGGACACTGTGTGGCCTTCAGCCGCGCCGGGGATGATCGAACCATCAGCGGCTTCGGTGTACAGGCCAAGGAACTGATCGCGGGCAATCGAGGATTCCCATGTGCCGGAAATTTGATGCGGGTCCAGCGAGCCAGGCTCACCCCCGTTGCCAACGTTGAGAACGCTCTGCGCGTTCGCTGCAGTCACAGCAACCAACATGGTTGATGCAACCAGCATAGATTTCAGAAACATGCTTTTCATGAAGCTTCCCTCCTAGTGGAAATCCCGGACTCTCTCCTGCCCGGGCAGAGGATGCATATCGGTGATGTTTTTGCGCCTCAAGGCAAGTGTTTCTTTTCCTAGGGCCTGCCAAATAGGCAAGAAACATTCATTTTGCTGCCGTATGAAGCAAATCTAAATTTGCTGTTGCAACGGGTTAGCGCAAATTTGTTCATCTGGTTAGAAACACACTAAATCTCATCAAATTCAGCAAAAATTTTTCGCGCATAGTCGGGTAATGATGGATTTGTATCATTGAGGTTAAGGGAGCCTTGGCCAAACCGTCTTTGTCGGCGGACGGTTCCAGACGTCAACTCTGGGTTGATTCCAAGGTCTTCCAACGTTTTCACAACCTCTTCCATCTCCTCGGCGCGGCGAATGCCGTGGGTCGTCATGCGTTCGAGGTTGTAGGCGGTTCTTTCTTCCCAGTCTGTGCCGGGGAAGGAGGCGTTCAGGGACGCAATCACCTCGTCAGTAACACCCGCTTTTTCAGCCGCAAGTCCCATTTCTGCGGTCAATGCCTCAAGTCCTTTGATCATGACCGAGCGCAGCATTTTGATCGACGACGCCCTGCCCACATCCTGACCAACCACGCGCACGTCCATCCCCCACGCTGTCAGAACTTCGGCTTGCCTTTGCGCCGTTGTACCGGCCAGCAGGGTCGGAGTTTTGTGCAATTTGGGGTAGATTGGCGCCATGATGGCGGTGTCGATATAGGCAATGCCAACGCCTTCGAGAACCCGTGCTTCCTGCGCCTTGGTCGAAGGCGCAACGGAGTTCATGTCGAAGTAGGCTTGCAGGTCCGGCCTGACACGCGCCACCGCTTTGGCCACGTCCATAGCAGATCCCGCTGTCACCGTGGAAAACACAAATTCAGCGCCGTTGAGAGCCTCTTCAAGATTGGGTGAGTTGGCGACGTTCATCTTGTCAGCGGCTGCGGTGATGGCTTTGGCCTGCGCGGGGTCGAGGGTTTTGATGTCGAAACAAGCCAGGTCCGGTCCAGCGCTTTCACCCTGTAATCCCTGCGCGATGGCTTGCCCGGCTTCACCGAAACCGAGGATGGCTAGCTTCATGGTGCTGGTTCTCCTGCAGAGGGTGTCTGTGCTGAAAAGCGGTTGGGTCGGAAGGCGTCGAGCAGGGGGGCTTGTTCACCGCTGAGTAACTCGTGAGCGAGTATGTGTCCGATCATGGGCCCCAGGGTCGCCGCACTGTGCATCACCGCCACCGACACACCTTTAACCCCCGGCACTGGACCGATGGCGGGCATGCCGTCCGATGGCATGGGGCGGGTGCCGATCATGGTTTGCGCAATGGCAAGGGGGGCGGGCGAGGTCAAACGCGCCTTGACCCGGTCCAGCACACTGGAACGCAGCGCATCGATGTCGCGACCCGCTTCAAAGGCACCAGAGAAAATCTCACCCATCATCAATGATCCGTCTGGATCCTGTCGAAAGTGCACGTCCGGTGTCATCATGACGTGATCCAACAAAGGCGGCAGTGGCGCGCTGCGCAGCAGCAGGCCCGCGTTATTGCTCATCGGTAATTGGAAACCTAGACCGGCCAGCATGTCTCCTGTCAAAACCCCTGCAGCCACAATTACATGATCGGCTGAGAGGGTTTCCAGTGCCGTGCGGACACCCGTAACCCGGTCGCCGCGGCGCTCGATGGCGTCAACAGCGATGCCCGTTTGCACGACTGCTCCGTTCGCGCTGGCCTGTGCGATCAGCCATCGGGTCAATCCGGCAAGAAAGACGCCGGCTTCTTCAGGGGCATAGAGGCTTTTGGCGGGTGGATTTTTTATTGCGGGGGCCAAGCGGGCAAAGGCGGCTGCGTCGATGACTTCGCTGCGGTAATTGTGCCGGGCGAGTAGCGCGGCATGCGCGTCAAAGGCCTCGCCTTCGTCCTCCCACCAAATCGACCCGCCGAACCGCAGGAAAGCAGAAAGATCATGAGCCTTTGCTAGAGCCCGATAGTGCGCCAGTGCGGCAAGGCGAAGCGTGAAGTATTCGGGCGTGTCGGGATAGTTGGCGTTGAGCCAGGCAAAGGATTTTGACGAAGCACCCGCTGCGACCGCGTGTTGCTCCAGCACCG
>Ga0115564_10002993_pt1 | contig 14410 bp, 18 predicted proteins | sample COGITO_mtgs_1105_7_FD_88680 | JGI IMG/M metagenome (GOLD analysis project Ga0115564, IMG submission 88680) | Pelagic marine microbial communities from North Sea - COGITO_mtgs_110523 | ecosystem: Environmental > Aquatic > Marine > Epipelagic | place: Germany:Helgoland, sampling site Kabeltonne...
CAAGCGGGTAAATCGCATTGGCAAAACGCCCGCAAACTATGACTTAATGTTTAGCTATTCAGGCGCTCCGACCTACAAAAAACAGGTCGAACAAATGCCCGCCGGTTATCCTATGGCCGTTGTGTTTAGGGATTCATTACCTACCCATTTTATGGGTCGCCCTGTAATCGATGGCGATAAGTCAGACCTGGACAATTTACGTTCAGGCCATAGTGTTGTAGGTCTATTGGCAAAGGGTAAGGCCAAAAAGGACACAACCGGCTTTGTTGTTGATTCTAATCTAATCGCTATAGGGGGTTAAAAATGCAAGCAATAGTTGAATTTAGGCGCGACGTATACGGGCCGATCCTGGCGGAATATAACGTATCAGGGGCCGGTCATGACCATATAAATGAAAAATGCAATTTGTGGGCACATATGCGCGATTATGGGTATTGGTCTGTAGTATATGGCCTCAATAATCCAGACTATAATAAACTTATGACCAGGGACGGCTTCCCTTATATAAAGGGGGCGCAGGCATGACAGACCGCGAGATTATTAATATATTTGATGCCAGCAATATAACCCTGGCGCGCCTTTCTATTGTATCGGGGCGCAGTGTTAAACAGTTAAAACTGTTATTAATGGGGGCGCAATAATGACTGATGCATTTCAAAACGCGGCATTACAGGAATTTTACGAGCTAGGCGGGGAGGTTGCAGCATGAATATGCATATGATTTGTGGCCGGTTTTGCTTGTCCTACAATCTAACCAATAACGAGTGGTGGGTACAAGATAGATTTGAACATATGGGCGCTTATAGTCGATATTCTGAAGCGCTTGTGGCGATAAACGCGCGCCTTACAATGGAGCGTATAAAATGAATGACGCATTAAAGCAATATAAAAAGCGCGAAAGTGCCAGGGCTAAACGCCAGGCAATGGATAGAATAAACCGCGATATAGCAAAGGCGCAGTTTCACCGGGAGAATGAACGCGACCACGTTATTTGCTCAATTAATGCAACCCTGGCGGCCCTGGCGATAATAGGGGCCTTCACCCTTTACGCCATCAACCCCTAATCAGTACCCTTTCAAATGCCCTGCTATATGCGGGGCTTTTTTTTGCCTGTCATAAATGCCCGGCCAATACCTGGCCAACCCATAGCCAATACCCGGCCAGATCGTCCAACAATACGCCCCCCAATACCGGCCAGGTCATATCAGGCCAGCGACAGGCCAGCGCGCTACAATATGCAACCCCGCAAGCCGCGCCAGTACTAGGGCGCACAACAGCCCCCCATAGAAGCCATTCTCTGCCCGTTTCAGGGCCTATGCCCCCCCATCTATATAACCAGCCCAATCTGTAAAGAATCGCAGAGATCGCAATCCAGGGCCTGCTAGGGCCTTACTGTATGTTTGAACAGTGTTTAAAAGTGACGTGCATTTGACGTGCTTTTTTGGCTTGGATTTGGTCGAGATTCGCCACTCTGGCCATTATTTGGGCATAGATTTGGTATAAATTTGCCACTTTTGGTGCTTTTTGGGGGTGTTTTGAGGTCGTAGGTACTCTGACAGGCAAGCCCCGTGGGTAGTTTCGCGGCGCGAGTTCTTTTTAGAGATAGAATTTACGAAACCTAATCACAAATGTTACCTTACATCGCAAAATGTTTGTTAGACTTAGATTTATCAAATAGGAGCAAGTATGGCATCTACAGGTGGAGTCAAGATTGGATCGAGTTATGACGAGGCTCGGACAAGAAAGGTTAACGCTGAAGCGGAGATCGCAGAGCTAGAGCTGGCGCGGGTTCACGGGACATTAGTGCTTGCTGCTGACGTTGTGCAGGCCTGGGAAGATGTATTGGGCGCACTGAAGGGGAAGTTGTTATCGATCCCTACTAAAGCTGCTCCCGTGGTATCAGCAGAGCCTGATGCGGCCCTGTGTCAAACTATCCTAGAAGATTTATTAAACGAAGCATTAGAAGAGCTAAGTAACTATGAGCCAACAATCGATCCCTCATCGACCAGCGGAGCTACTGACGCACCTGAAGAAAGCGATAGTGGGTCTAAAGCCGCCACCAAGACTAAGCGTAAGCGAGTGGGCAGACCAAAGAAGACGACTGGATTCGCAGACAAGTAGTGAGCCTGGCAAGTGGCATACTAGTAGAGCAGAATACCAGCGAGGCATAATGGATGCATGCGCTAACCCAGAGATAAGAGAAGTTGTAGTGATGGCAGGCGCACAGTTAGGTAAGTCTGAGGCTATCCTTAATATCATTGGCTACCACATAGACAATGACCCGTCTCCCATACTATGCCTTCAGCCTACCCTTGAGATGGCGCAGTCGTTCTCAAAGGATCGTGTTGCCAATGGCCTGCTGAAGTCTACTCCCTGTTTGCGAGGAAAGGTTAAAGACCCTCGCGCAAGAGACAGTGGAAACACAACATTGCATAAGTTGTTCCCTGGTGGCAGCTTAACACTGGTTGGTGCTAACTCTCCCTCTGGATTGGCATCGAGACCTATTCGGCTTGTTCTGTGTGATGAGGTTGATCGGTACCCTGCTAGTGCCGGGTCTGAGGGTGATCCTATTCAACTAGCCAGGAAGCGAGCTGCTACGTTCTGGAACCGAAAGATAGTTATGGTGTCTACGCCAACCAATAAAGATGCAAGCAGGATTGAGGAAGCTTTTGAGGCATCTGATATGCGGTTCTACCAAGTGCCGTGCAAACACTGTGAGCATATGCAAAAGCTACAGTGGGCCAATGTTCGATGGGTAGACAGTGATCCAGATACTGCTGGGTACATGTGTGAGCATTGCGCTGTAGTTTGGACTGACTCTGATAGACGTTGGTCTATTCGTAATGGACAGTGGATTGCTGACAAGCCATTCTTGGGAATTGCAGGATTCTCTATCTCTGGTTTATATAGTCCGTGGACACCTTTGGCTGATGGCGTTAGAGACTTCCTAGCTATGAGGAAGAACCCTGAGCAATTAAGAGTTTGGACTAATACCTATCTGGGAGAGACATGGGAAGACCAGGGAGAAAGTATTGATGACTATTCTTTGGCCGAGCGAAGAGAAGCATACGGTGAAGGAATCCCTGAAGAAGTTATATTCTTAACTTGCGGAGTTGACGTTCAGGATGATCGACTTGAGCTATCTATTATTGGCTGGGGAAGAGACGATGAGTCTTGGGTAATTGATCACCATGTTCTTTACGGAGACCCCTCTACACCGCAACTGTGGACGGCCTTAGACAGTCACCTGTTTACTACGCATATAACCAACGACGGCAGGCAGCTACCTATACGCGCAACCTGTGTAGACTCTGGTGGTCACTTCACAAATACGGTATACTCCTATGCCAAGAAGAACTTTGCGCGCAGAGTGTTTGCCATTAAAGGTGTCGGCGGTGAAGGTAAGGCGATAGCTGGCAGGCCATCCAAAAACAATATTGGAAAGTGCATGTTATTTCCGATTGGGGTTGATACGGTCAAAGACCTTTTGTTTGCTAGAATGCGAATAAAGGATGAGGGGCCGGGTTATATTCACTTTCATGATGACTTGAATGATGAATATTTTAGACAGCTTACTGCTGAGAAGATTGTTACTAAGTTTTCTAGAGGATACAAAAAGAGAGTATTCCAGAAGATTAGGCCTAGAAACGAAGCATTAGATTGCTTTGTGTATGCTGTTGCAGCGTATGCAATTTTAAATGTAGATATTAACTCAATTGCTGACAAGCGTGACACCGAAGGACAGCATGAAGAAGTTAAAGCAGTTAAGCCGAAAAGAAATACGTTTGTTCCTAAGACAAACAAAGGTTTTGCAAATTCTTGGCGTTAAAGGATAAATAAATGGCAAATGCTTTTGATGCGACTAACGCTAATGAAGGCGTACCTACACAGATTGTAATTGGCGATTATGTGCAGTGGAAAGTCTCAGGCTTGGTTGATGATTATCCAACTGATGCATATACGTCTACTTTTATTGGTCGCCCTACGTCTGGAGGGTCGAATGAGATTAGCGTAACAGCAACTGGTCACGCTACTCATTATCTGTACACCATATCTAGCACTGATAGCGCCTCTATTGCCAAAGGATCATATTCCTGGCAGATTAAGATAAAGCGCAACTCTGATAATGCTCAGGTTGTAGTTAACCAGGGTAGCTTAGATGTTTTAAGCGATATCAGCACTTCAACATCTGACAGCCGATCTCACTCAGAGATTATGGTAGGCAAGATAGAGTCACTGCTTGCTGGAAAAGCTGATTCAGATGTATCTAGTTATTCTATCGCAGGCCGATCTCTAACTAAGTTGTCGTTCCAAGAGCTGCAAGATGCTCGGACTTTCTATCGTGGTGAAGTCACAAGGGAGCAGAACAACATAGACCTGAAGAATGGTCGTAAAGGCGCGTCAACTATACAGGTGAAGTTCTAAATGGCACTTTTTGATTTCCTCAAGCCTAAGAAGGCACCTAAGAAGCAAGTCTTTAAGAGAGCTTACGCAGCAAACAACCAAGGCTATCTTTTTAGCGACTTTAAGGCTTCTGAGGCGAGCGCAGACACTGAATTACGGCCTGCACTCAAGAATTTACGCGCTAGATCGCGTGATCTGGCAAGAAATAACGAATATGTACGCCGATATCTGGACTTATTGAAGAATAACGTCATTGGCGACAAAGGATTTAACGTACAGAGCAAGGCTTATGACTCTGTAGGAAAGCTTGATACTGACGGTAATCAGCGGGTGGAAATGGCATTTAAGTCGTGGGGAATGCTAGGAAACCCTACCGTAGATGGCAAAATGACCTGGATTGACGCTCAAAAGCTAGCAATTGAGGGGTTAGCCCGTGATGGTGAGGTATTCATCGTCAAACACCGTGGTGCGTCCTTTAAAGACTCGTTTGCAATTGAGTTTATTGAGCCTGATCAGGTAGATGAGCAGAAAAACGAGAGATTAACCAATGGAAACGAAATACGCATGGGTGTTGAGCTGGATAAGTTCAAAAAGCCTGTCGCATATCACGTTCTTAGCTATCATCCCGGTGATTACGACTATACGACCACTGGGAAGTCAACAAAGCACATAAGAATACCTGCTGACCGCATGATTCATCTGTTTAAGACGTATCGTGCCGGGCAGACACGCGGAGAGCCGTGGTTATCTTCCAGTATAGCTGCTTTGAAGCAATTGGGCGCTCTGAGAGAGGCTGCTATTGTAAATGCGAGAGTTGGCGCATCTAAAATGGGCTTTTTTACATCTCCCGCTGGCGATGGATTTGTGGCTGACGAGTTAGATGGCAACATGCCTATTATGGATGCTAGTCCAGGCACGTTCCATCAGTTACCTAATGGCGTAGACTTTAAGTCATTCGACCCACAGTATCCGAATAATGAGTTTGACCCATTCCATAAGTCAGTCTTGCGAGGCATATCTGTCGCTATGGGTGTTGGCTATACGACTCTCTCTGGCGACTTAGAGGCGACTAGCTACAGCTCTATTAGACAGGGCGCGCTAGAAGAGCGAGACAGTTACAAAAACTTACAGCAGTTTATGATTGATCACTTTGTATGTCCTATATTTGGATCATGGTTAAGCAGCTCGATGGAATTGAATACGTTTGGCATTCCTGTTCGGCAGTTTGATCGTTTTTATACTGCTGCTCAGTTTAGAGGTCGATCATGGTCTTGGGTTGATCCTCAGAAAGAGATGACTGCTGCTGTTATGGGAATGAAGAATGGTATCTTGAGTCTTCAGGATGTAGCTTCGCAGTACGGTAAAGATGTGGAAGAGCTGGTTTCTCAGATTGCTAGAGACAGAGATACTGCTGAACAGTTTGGTGTGAAATATGCGCTTGAACCGTTTGGAGCAAACCTAAATGCTATTGATCCTGATATAATTGGTGAAGATGATGCCGAAGTACAAGGGTAAGGAGATTAACACCCGGCCAACTGATGGCATGGTGTCAGAAGCTAAGAAAGGATTAGCTTGGCGCAAAGAGCATGGTAGGGGCGGCACAGAAGTTGGTGTAGCCCGTGCAAGGGATATACAGAACAGGAAAGAGCTATCTTTTGATACTGTTAAACGCATGTATTCGTTCTTTTCTAGACATGAAGTCGATAAGAAGGCAGAAGGATTTCGCCCTGGTGAGGAAGGTTATCCCTCCGCAGGCAGAATAGCTTGGGCGCTGTGGGGTGGAGATGCTGGATTTTCGTGGTCGCGCAGAATTGCAGGCCAAATTGATGATGATAGAAGTGAAGAGGCTGTAAACATGGACAACGAAGTTGAAGTAGAAGAGGTTGTCGTATCCGCTGATGAAGAGCGTTCCGAAGAGGTTGTTGTTGAGACCGAAGAGGAAGTTTCCGAAGAGGTTGTCGAGGAGATCGAAGAGCGCAAGGGTGTAGAGGTTCATCACCGCGCAATGGAAATGGATATGTCTCCAATTGACGAGGATTCGAGAACTGTTAGGATCGCAATATCAAGCGAAGAGCCTGTAGAGCGTTCTTTTGGTAAGGAAGTATTAGATCATAGTGAGAGTGCAATTGATTTGTCATTCTTGGCTAGTGGTCGCGCCCCTCTGCTACTGGATCACGATCCAGAAAAGCAGATTGGTGTAGTAGAATCTGTAGAGCTTGACGGAAAGTCGCGTAGACTGCGCGCTAAAGTTCGCTTTGGAAAAGGTGAACTTGCCCGTGAGGCGTTCTCGGATGTAGTTGATGGGATTAAGGCTAACATTTCAGTTGGCTATTCTATCAGCAAGATGGATCGGGATAGAAATGATCGAGAGACATACCGTGCCTCGTCATGGAAGCCCGTAGAAGCAAGTTTGGTGTCTATTCCTGCCGATATGACAGTTGGCGTTGGGCGGTCGAGCGAACCTTCACACAAACCCGTAATTAAAACTTCATTTGTTGAGGAAAATAAAATGTCAGAAGTTGATATTGAAGCGGTTAAAGCTGAAGCACAGCAATCCGCACAACGTAACGCCGCTCAAATCGTTGAGCTTGGTTCTCGCCACAATCAAGGTGAAATGGCCCGTAAAGCAATCGCTGAAGGTCGTTCTATCGAAGAGTTTCGTGGTGAGCTTTTAGAAAACATTGGTTCACAACGCGCCCTGGAAGATCAGGAAGTTGGTATGACCAAACAAGAAGTTAAGAAGTTCAGCTTGGCCCGTGCTGTAAATGCTCTGGCTAACCCAACTGATCGTCGCGCTCAAGAAGCTGCTGCGTTTGAGTTTGAGTGTTCACGAGCTGCTGCTGACCAGTATGGCACAACTGCACAGGGCATTATGCTTCCTGCTGAAGTTCTGCGTACTTGGAAGCGTGACATGAACAGCGGTGATGATGCTGCTCTGTTCAGTGATGACTTCCGTGGTGGTGACTTCATTGACGCACTTCGCAATCAATCATCTGTTATGCAGGCTGGCGCTCGCATGCTGGGTGGTCTGAGCGGAGACGTTAAGATTCCTAAGAAAACTGCCGCTTCTACTGCTGCTTGGATCAGCACTGAAGGTGGTGACGCAACTGAAAGCGAAATGACTGTTGGTCAGGTGTCTTTGGCCCCTAAGACTCTCGGTGCATTCACTGACGTTACTCGCCAGCTTCTGATTCAGTCTAGCCTAGACGTAGAAGGTCTGATCCGTGATGACTTGAGCCGCGCTCTTGCTATCGCAATCGACAAAGCTGGTCTGGAAGGAACTGGTTCTTCTGGTCAGCCTACTGGTATCCTAAGCACTTCTGGTGTTAACCAGGTAACTAACTTCGCAGCAGCTAACCCTACTTTTGCTGAAGTTGTTACTCTTGAGACTGCTGTTGCAGAAGACAATGCTCTTCAGGGCAACCTGTCTTACATCATGCCTGCTTCAATGTACGGCGCTCTGAAGACTACTGAGAAAGCTGCTAACACTGCTCAGTTCGTTGTAGAGCCAGGCGGCAGCATCAATGGCTATCGTGGTATCGTTTCTAATCAGGCTACTGCTGGTAACCTGTACTTCGGTAACTTCGATGACCTGCTGATCGGTATGTTTGGTGGTCTTGACCTCACTGTTGACCCATACACTCTGTCTAAGAGCGGAACTATCCGTCTGGTTGCTTTGCAGTCAGTAGACATGGCTGTACGTCACGCTGTGAGCTTCGCTTTCGGTAACGATGGCGCGTAAGTAGTAGTAATTAGTCGGGGGGTTTCGGCCCCCCTTCTTTACTTATACTTGTTTATTGAGCAAGTATTATTAAAGGAGATAACCATGAAATATGAAGTAGTTAAAGGTTGTGTTATACAAGGCCAAGGCCATCAGACTGGGTCGCATGTTGAGATAGAAGACAAGCGCATAATTGAGCAGCTTATGGGCATGGGACGGATCATACCTGTGGCTGAATCTGTAGTCAGAGAAGACAGAAGCGTAGAAGTTACTGAGTCTGCACCTAAGATAAAGAAGAGAGCTAAAACTAATTAATGGCTATCGAGACTGGTATTGAGAGAGCAATAATGATCGCTGACTTCGGCGAGGACGTTTTGTACACGCCCGTAGGTGGTGTATCTAAAACAGTTAAAGCTATCTTTGATCAGGTATATGAGGCGGTAGATGTTGGCGGGTCTGTAGACTTTGCTTTGAACCAGCCAAGGCTTACGCTAAGAACATCTGATGTCTCTGGCGCTGCTCAAGGTGATTCTTTTAGCATAAGGTCATTTGTATACAAGATAACTGTCGTTATGGCTGATGGCACTGGAATAACCGAAATAGGTCTAGAGGCTCAATAATGGCTCATGTTAGAAAGTTACTTAGGGACAACTTGACTACTGCGCTTACCGGGTTAACAACTACTGGTAGTAACGTATATCAAAGTAGAGTCTATCCCATTGCTAGTAACAAGCTGCCTGGCCTGCTGGTTTATAGCAAGGAAGAGGAGATTGAGTATAACTCTATGGGTCTCCCACGCATTCAAGAGAGGACAGCAAGGTTCACTCTGGAAATATATGTGAAGGGTGTCAGTGGCTACGATGATTTGATAGATCAGATATGCCTTGAGATCGAAGAGGCTATCTACGCCAATATTACTTTGGGTGGATACGCATCTAACACAACTGTTACAAGTTTTGATGCAGACTTTAGCGGTGATGGTGATCAGCCAGCAGGCTTGGCCACCCTTACTGTTGATGTGCTATACAGGGTTAGAGAAGACAACCCTGATGTAGCAATTTAATGGCGGTTTTCGCTCACGTTAATTAATGCGCTATGGCGCTTAGAGGTATTTATAAATGGCAACATACACAGGTAAGAATGGCGCAGTATACGTTGGAGTTAACGCTGTCGCTGAAATTAAGGACTGGTCTTTGGAGACTACTTCCGAAACAACAACTGATACTGTCATGGGTGACTCTTGGGTTACTCACAAGCCAACCCTGAAGTCTTGGACTTCATCTTTCAACGCTATTTGGGATGATGCAGACACTAATGGTCAGTTAGCACTGGTAGAAGGTGCAGAAGTCACAATAAATCTGTATCCTACTGGAAATAACTCCGGTGATGTGGAATGGTCTGGCGCTGTTATTGTTACTTCAGTTAGTAAGACAGCATCTTTTGATGGCCTCGTTGAAGCCTCGTTCTCTGTTACTGGAAATGGTGCGTTAACAACAGGAACAGTATAAATGTCAAAACTTATAGATAATGCTACGGCTCACTTCAGCTCTAAAGCAGTACGAAAGTTGAGGATTGATGAATGGGATGTGACTCTTTATTCTAAATCACTTAGCCTGGAAGATAAGGCAAAGTGGCTAAAGAGGGCAGATGGTGATACAACTGATTATTTAGTATACGCTGTTATTTTTGGTGTTACTGACGAAGCAGGAGAGCCTGTTTTTGATGTAGGCGACAAGATTAAGTTGCGCCAGAAGGTTGATCCAGAAGTGTTATCTAAGGTTGCAAACTTTGTTTTGCACATTGAAGACGATGAAGAAGGGCGCGAAAAAAACTAACAAATGATCAGGGTGAACCAACAGAATTATACTTAATGTATTATCTTGCGGAACACCTTGGTCAGCCCCTTTCGACTATATATGAAATGACCGTTGATGAGTTTAATCACTGGTTTACCTACCTTAAACTAAAGCAGGAAAAGCAAAATGGCAGACGGTAAGGCAAAACTTGTCGCAGAGGTGGTCGGTGAGTACAGTGCTGGCCAGATGTTTTCCGCTGCCAATAAGGACATGGCAAGGACAGCCAAGCAGGGTAAAGCATTAAACAATCAAATGCGCCTGATGCGTGGAGGCGTAGGCCAGCTAGGTCATCAGTTCCAGGATATTGCCGTTCAGCTTCAGGGCGGCCAAAGTCCATTTATAGTCTTAGGTCAGCAGGGTTCTCAGATCGTGTCTCTTATGGGGCCTCACGGAGCTATGGTGGGCGCGATTGTTGCTGTTGGTGCGGCTATCGCAGGTAGTATGCTGCCTAACCTTTTTGGTGCTGTAGAAGCATTACAAGATGTTGAAAAAGAAGCGGAGAATTTAGTAGATCGATTTAATGAGCTTGAGGGGGTTCTAAAACTTGAAGCCGTAAGGCAGGTTACTCAGGCTCTTGAAGATAACAAAGAAGCTATTGCAGACGCTGAGAAAGAGATAGAAAAGCTCAATAGAGTCGAGCAAGCTCACACTGACGGTCAAGGAGCCATGACCATCAGTATTGAGGAGGCGAATAAAAGAATACACGAGCAAGAAAGAAACATAGCATTACTCGAAGAAAGCAATGTTAAGTTGACGCGCTCTATTGACGGCACTTCTGACGCAACAGAAAAGTTAATTGAATCCCTAGAATCTAAAGTTAATGCTTTAGGCAAAACTCAAAGGGCGCTGGATTTGGAAAAAGCGTCCATGAAAGGTGCCACTCAAGCCGATCTTGATGCAATTAATGCACTGCATGATCAAAAAGACGCTTACGATGAGCTAGTCGAAGGGATTAAGGCTGAGCAAAAAGCCTTAGATGAGGCGGCAAAAGCTGAAGAAAAACGAAACGCTGATCTCATTAAAAACGAAGAGGCACTTACTATATTCTTCTTTAAGGAGAATGAGAAGAAACGCAAAGAAGAGATCAAACGCGCTGAAGAGCAGAAAGAGCATGAGCAAGAGCTTGCCGACTTCTTTATTAAGATGGAGACAAAAAAAGCTGAGACAAAACAGCAGCTAGATGCAGCTATGCTTTCTCAGGCTGGTTCTTTGGCAGGTGGATTGGCGGATATTATTGCTGAAGGCAAAGGGAAGGAGTCGGCAGCATATAAAGCGGCCTTCGCAGTTCAGCAGGGTATAGCAATAGCCAGTACTATAATGAATACTAAAGTAGCCGCAGCCGCAGCTTTGGCCCCGCCCCCAATCGGTCTTGGCCCTTTAGCTGGAGCGCCTTACGCAACTATGATTGAGGCAATGGGTGCCGCAAGCGTTGGTATTATTGCAGGTCAAACATTAGCCTCTTTCGAGGGCGGCGGTTTAACTGGCTCTGGTGCTAGATCGGGCGGCATGGATGGCAAGGGCGGTATGCTTGCGATGGTTCACCCTAACGAGAAGATCACTGACCTACATAAAGGCCAGAGTGAATCTAAGGTTGTACATGTCAACTTCAACATCCAAGCTAACGACACTGCCGGATTTGATAGGCTGCTTAACTCACGCAGAGGTCAGATTGTCAACATGATTAACCAGGCAGTAAATGATCGCGGGAGACCATCAATCGCATGAGTGGAACATACCCAACAAGCCCAGTATTTAATAGCGTAGGTTTTAACAGCGTCCACTATAACTTGTCTAGCACGAGTGTATCTGGTCGCACTCAGGTCAGGAATATTGGTGGGCAGCGGTTTGAGTTCTCTGCTACCTATCCGTCTCTCACCAGGGTTGAGTTCGCTCCCGTATTAGCATTTATCATGGCCCAGAGAGGCATGGCTGAGACATTTACTATTGTTCTCCCTGAGATAAGTACTAAGTCAGGCAGTGCTTCTGGAACCGTGCAGACAGTAGGCGCTGATGTTGTTGGTGAGACTTCAATAGCAATAGACGGCCTTTCCGGTACGTTAAAGGCTGGAGATGTCATTAAGTTTGCTAATCACGACAAGGTTTATATGATTGTGTCAGACTTAACCGGGTCAGGCACACTGAGCATACAGCCGGGTCTTCGCGAGGCTACGGCAAACGATACTGCGATTACTTACGATAACGTACCTTTTACGGTACGTTTAAACAATGATGTCCAAGAATATTCATTGGGGTTGTCGTCTCTGGTAGACTACGAAGTAGATTTCATTGAGGCAATATAATGACAAGAGCGATAGACTCGGCAACCATTGCAGAGCTTGCAAAGGATGACTTTAACCTTGCGACTTTAATAAAGTTAGAGTTCAGCACCCCTTTATATATTACAGATTGGGATAGAGATGTTTCCGCTTTATCTGCTACCTGGTCGAGTAGCTCTCACTTCCTATCTGTCGGCGATCCTGTCGAAACCTCTGAGCTTCGAGTTAACACCGTAGACATCACCTTATCAGGCGTGGAGCAGTCTTACGTCAGCCTGTTTCTGTCTCAAGCATACATAGATAGGCCAGTAAAAGTTTACCGAGCTGTTCTCAATGATTCAGATGCGGTAATTGGCGCGCCTATATTAATATTCGATGGATTGATGACCGGGTATGCTATTGATGACACAGAGAATAGCAGTGAGGTAAAGGTTAACTGCGCCTCTCACTGGAAGGACTTTGAGAAAGAGAATGGCCGGAAGACAAACGACAACTCGCAAAAGATACACTTCCCTAATGATGATGGGTTTGAGTTTGCAGCTAACACGATCAAAGATTTGAAATGGGGACGTAAATAATGGCTTTAACTCTAGGTTGGATTATAGGTATAGCTGTAGCTTCTACTGCCGTTTCGTATGTAATGACGCAACAGGCCATGAAGAAGGCCAAGAAAGCTGCCGACGATATGGCTGGCGTTCTGATCAACAAAGAGTCAAACATCGAGCCTATCCCTGTCATCTACGGTGAACGCAGAGTAGGTGGTGTAAGGGTATTCGTATCTACTAAAGATGTAAGCGGTGGGGCTAAGAATGAGTTTTTATACATTGCTTTAGCGATGGCTGAAGGCGAAGTAGAGTCAATCACTGACATCTACATCGATGATAACCCTATCACTGACAGTAAATACTCTGGACTTTATACTATCAACGTACACACTGGCGCTGATAACCAGACTTATGATCCACTGCTTACTGAGGCTAACGCAGGCTGGACATCGAGCCATAAGCTGAGTGGTGTTGCGTACCTTGCAATACGCTTGAAATGGGATGCGGATGTATTCCAGGGCGTTCCTGAGATTACTGCCGTGGTTAAGGGCAGGAAGGTCTACGACCCAAGAGATGGATCAACTGCCTGGAGCAATAACCCTGCTCTATGTGTTCGCGACTACCTCACTAATGATCGCTACGGCAAGGGCATTCCTACTGCTGCTATCGATGACGATGCTTTTGAGGATGCAGCGGATGACTGTGATCAGTCTGTTACGTTTTACTCTGGTGGATCAACAGGTAAGATATTTGAGTGTAATGCTGTACTACAGACAGATGAGACCCTTTTCGACAATATAGAAAAGATGCTAATGGGCTGTCGAGGCTTTTTGCCTTACCGTCAAGGCGAATACGGCCTGATCATTGATAAGTCGCGGTCTAGCGTATTTTCGTTTGATACTGATACTATTGTCGGTGGCATCTCTATAGCGGGAGAGACTAAAGAGAATAAGTTTAACCGCGTCCTAGTTAAGTTTGCTAACCCAGATGTTGACTATCAACCTGATCAAGCGGTGTGGCCTGCTGGGGGATCAACCGAAGAGACAGCCTTGCTTGCAGAGGATAACGGAACTCTACTAGTTGAAGAGCTTACTCTCGATACAGTGACTAATTACTACGCTGCTAGGGATTTAGCCAGGGTTATACTGAAGCGGTCTAGGAATGCGCTTAGAACGTCATTTAAGGCCACTAGCGAGGCTTTACAGCTAACAGTAGGGGATGTGGTAACGGTCACGCATCCTACCCCAGGATGGAGCGGCAAGCCCTTCCAGGTTGAGTCTATCGCAATGAACTACGATGGAACCTGCTCTGTTAACCTTCTTGAGTATGATTCCACTATCTATACCTATGACCTGGCTGCACAGCAAACTGTTTACCCAGACACTGAACTGCCTGATCCGTTTACTGTTGTGCCTCCTACTGGATTACAGGCTAACGCTGAGACCAGTGTTGCTTTAGACGGAACCATCGTTACCTCTATGGTTGTTTCGTGGACAGCAAGTACTGACTCATTCGTGGATCAGTATGATGTTCAGTGGTCTACAGATAACAGCACATTTCAGTCTGTAGTGACTGACGATACGCTTTATAGAATCTCTCCAGTTGAGG
>Ga0115564_10002999_pt1 | contig 14390 bp, 11 predicted proteins | sample COGITO_mtgs_1105_7_FD_88680 | JGI IMG/M metagenome (GOLD analysis project Ga0115564, IMG submission 88680) | Pelagic marine microbial communities from North Sea - COGITO_mtgs_110523 | ecosystem: Environmental > Aquatic > Marine > Epipelagic | place: Germany:Helgoland, sampling site Kabeltonne...
GGTGGACAAACAGCACTTAAGCTTGCCGAGAAATTAGAGCGTTTCGGAATTAAAATCATGGGAACAAGCTTCAATGCTCTTGATTTAGCCGAGGACAGAGGTCGATTCTCTGACACGCTGAAAAAACTGAATATTCCTTATCCAAAATACGGAGCTGTAGAAACTGCTGAAGAAGCAATTGAACTATCTCGAGTATTGGGTTATCCGCTATTGGTAAGACCAAGTTATGTCTTGGGTGGCCAAGGCATGAAAATCGTTATAAACGAGCAGGAACTCGAAACGCATGTGATCAACATCTTCCGCGACATGCCTGACAATAATGTATTGTTAGACCATTTCCTAGAAGGAGCTATTGAAGCAGAAGCTGATGCGATTTGTGATGGTGAAGACACCTACATTATTGGGATAATGGAGCATATCGAACCAGCAGGTATTCACTCCGGTGATTCAAGTGCGGTTCTTCCAGCTTTCGATTTAAGTGAGAATGTGCTCAGAAAGATTGACGAATACACCAAGAAAATTGCTGTAGAATTGGAGACTGTCGGACTGATAAACATCCAGTTTGCAGTGAAGGATGAAGAAGTATATGTGATAGAAGCGAATCCAAGAGCATCTCGAACAGTGCCTTTCATCGCAAAAGCTTACAGAGAGCCATATGTGAACTATGCTACCAAAGTGATGCTAGGCGCAAAAAAGGTGAAAGATTTCGACTTCAAACCTTACAAGAAAGGGTATGCCATCAAGCTTCCAGTATTCTCATTTGATAAGTTCCAAAACGTTTCAAAAGAACTAGGACCAGAGATGAAGTCAACTGGCGAGTCCATTTACTTCATTGATGATCTTAAAGATGAGTACTTCAAGAAGGTATATTCAGAACGTAATCTTTATTTATCGAGATAAATGGGTTTGTTAAGATTTGCCGCGATTGCCTTCGGGATTTATCTGATTTTCAGATTGATTGCACGGTTCTTATTACCGCTTCTAGGCAAGTATTTCGTGAAGAAGGCCACGCAAAACATGCAAGATCAGATGAAGACCAAAACAGAAGGTGAAAAAATTTACCAAGACGAAAAGGTGATCATTCGAAAAACAAACCCAAATAAGACAAACAATTCAAAATCAAATGATGATGAATTCGTAGATTTTGAAGAAGTTTAAGGTTTCTGAATGAATGTCAAATCAAGGTCTGTGTCCTTCCTTTTTTTTGATTTCTTTGTTTACTATCTAAAAGTTACTCATTCATGGATTGGAAAAAAGCACTTCCGCACCTTGTTTCAATAATAATAATGGCCGCTATGGCCATTTTGTACTGCTCACCTGTCTTGCAAGGAAAAATTCTAGCACAGGACGACACGATTAAAAGTATTTCGCAGTCGAAAGAAAGCAAAGATTTCAGAGAAGAAACGGGAGAAGAAGCCCTTTGGACCACACGCGTTTTTAGCGGCATGACCATTTTCCATATCGGATTGGTTGTTTCGACAAACGTAACAACCTATATAAAAAATGCTCTCTTATTGGGGATGCCGAGAACTAGCAACATCATATTTGCCACTTTTCTAGGTTTCTATCTATTACTGATTATAATGGGTGTAAACCCATGGCTGGCCCTGGTACTATCGCTGGCTTATGGGCTTTCCAGCAATCTAATTGTGTCAATACTGGCAGGGCACAATACCAAAGTGTTATCTATTGGATTTCTTGCACCTGCCGTTGGAGGTTTGATTTTGGGCTTGAACGGTAAACGCTATCTGGGAGCATTTGTCACCGTGCTATCGCTGAGCATGCTGGTAATCAGCAATCACTATCAGATTATGTATTACTACTTATTGATTTCATTATCAATTGGCGCTGTTTACCTCTTCTACGCTATAAAAGAGAATACAGTACCTGATCTCATGAAGAATGTGGGGCTGCTCGTTGCAGCTGGACTAATTGCATTGTTGCCCAATATTGGTAAAGTTTACAACACCTATGAGCACAGTTCTGAAACCATTCGCGGAAAGAAATCAGAGCTTACCGCCTCCAATCAAGGTGGTGAAGGAGCTACTGGAACTGGTTTAGATAAGGACTATGCCATGCGTTGGTCATACGACCCGCTAGAAACATTTACGCTGGTAGTGCCATCATTTATGGGAGGAGCTACCGGTGAGGCGCTTCCAACAAAAGGAAATGTAGAAGAGAGTCTCAAAGGCTACAATCTCAATCGACAACAAAAAGAGTCAATTCTAGCCCGCGCCCCGTTATATGTAGGAGATCAACCATTTCTTTTAGGAACCGTGTATTTCGGAGCTGGATTTATCTTCCTGTTCATCCTATCTCTGTTCATTTTCAAAGGCCGAACAAGAGCTTGGGTGATCACTATTGTTATCCTTTCATTGATAATGTCTTGGGGACGACACATCGATGTAATCACTGGATTTCTGTTTGATTATTTCCCTATGTACAATAAGTTCAGGACACCCTCTATGTCGCTGGCGATAGCTGGATTAGCCATCCCACTTTTCGGTGCTCTTGGATTGCAGAAAATACTGAACAAAGAAATAGATTCATCAGACTTCAAAAAGGCCCTCAAAATGGCCATATACATCGCTGGAGGCATGATGCTGCTGCTGCTTCTATATGGCCTAATGAATGATTGGATCGGCCCGAAAGATGCTCAATACCAAACTAAAAACTCTCCGTGGGGCATTGATGCGGTGTATCAAGCTTTATTGGCGGATCGAAAAGGACGATATCTTTCTGATTGGATGATAAGTACCGCAATCATGGCGATCACTGCCGGACTCATATGGTTTTATCAAAAAGGAAAAATGAGTCTTACAATCGTTATTGTAGTTCTGGGAGTAGTATTTACTGGCGATATGTGGCGCGTAAGTAAACGCTATCTAGACAATGATGATTTCATAGCTAAGCGCGAATGGGATGCAAAGTTTGCTCCTTCACCCGCAGACCTCGCAATTTTACAGGACAAAGATCCTCACTACCGAGTATTGAATGCAACATTGAACCCATGGACTGACGGCCAAACATGCTATTATCATGAAAATGTTGGAGGTCATCATGCAGCCAAGTTAAGAAGGTATCAAGACTTGATAGAAAACGAACTTTCTACTCAACTTCAAAAATTGAATCAAGGTTTGATGCAGGCTGATCAGCGCATATTACTGAACCCAGATGTGGCTTTGCAAATGCCTGTTTACAACATGCTCAACACGAAGTATTACATCATTCAGGATAACAATCCTGGAGGTGCAGTTCTGAATAGAGCAGCATGCGGCAATGCATGGTTTGTTGAGGAGGTTAAGCAAGTGAATTCGGCAGATGCAGAAATGTCTTCACTAGCCAATTTTGACCCTTTGAAAACAGCGATTATTCACTCAGACTTTAGCGAGGAGATTTATGGCTATAATTTTGGAAAGGCTTCTAATGCGATCATTAAATTGGACGAAATAACACCGAAATACTTGAAGTATTCTTCCAGCAACATTCAAGATGGATTGGCGGTTTTCTCTGAGGTTTATTATCCCGATGGATGGCATGCATTTGTAGATGGGCAGCCGGCTGAAATATATCGCGCCAACTACATTCTAAGAACGATAAAAGTGCCCGCAGGAGATCATACCATTGAAATGAAGTTTAATCCTTCTTCTTACCAAATTGGTAAAAACTTATCGCTTGCAGGGTCTGTGATATTCGCACTGTTCGCAGCCGGAATGCTATTTCTTTACGTCAAAAAACGAGAAGAATAGACTTTGAAAAAAGCGCTGATATTGACCTATTATTGGCCTCCTGGATCTGGCCCAGGCGTTCAGCGATGGTTGAAATTCAGTAAGTATCTTCCTCACTTTAATGTTCAACCTACTGTTATAACAGTAAAAAATGGAAGCTACCCGAGCGTTGATCAAACTCTGTTAAAAGATATTCCTAATGATTTAGCGGTTCATCGCACAAAAACTATCGAACCATTTGCATTGTATAATGCTTTGCGTGGCAAAAAAGGCAGTTCTGTGGAAGTTGGAATGGGAAACCTGAAAGGCGAGCCTTCCATTTTGTCAAAAGTGGCCAACTATGTTAGAGCCAACTACTTCATTCCAGATGCCCGAAAAGGATGGAATTCTTTCGCCTACAAAAAGGCCCAAGAATTAATAAATGCGGAAAAGCATGACTGTATTATAACCACTGGCCCACCTCACAGCACTCATTTGATTGGAGAGCGATTAAAAAGAGAAACTGGACTGCCTTGGATTGCAGACATGCGTGACCCATGGACGACCATATATTATAATGCGTTTCTCAATAAAACAGAAAAATCCAAAAAAAGAGATAAGACACTCGAAGACCTTGTGCTTTCTAGTGCTTCAGCAGTTGTTGTTGCTTCTCCAGCGATGAAAGATGAATTTAGTAACCGTTCAGAGAACATCACTTTCATTCCAAATGGATACGATGAAGAAGACTTTGATGCATTGAATATTATTCCTCGGCAAAAATTCATTCTAGCCTATACAGGTAATTTAAAGTCCAATCAAAATTGTAAAGCATTGTGGCAAGCATTTAAAGAATTAGCAGAGGACGAACAGTTTAAGAACAACTTCAGTCTTGAAGTAACTGGAAATGTGGATCAAGGAATTCTAGCCTCATGGAAAGAATTAGGATTGGAGAAAGTGATTCAGGTTCAACCCTTCGTTCCGCACAAGGAATCGATTGATATTATGCACTCTTCCCACATGTTGCTGTTACCAGTGCCACAAAGTGAAAACAACAAGGGTATTATTACCGGTAAAATTTTTGAATACCTTGCCTCAAGAAGACCAATACTAAGCATCGGGCCTAAAGATGGCAATGCAGCTGAAATTCTATCGCTTTGCGGGAAAGAAGATATGTTGGATTATTCAGATAAGGACGGAATAAAACGGATGATTAGCACTGCCTTTGTAACGTATCTGTCAAATAAAGAACTGGCAAGTACTGGAAACGAAAATTATAAAAACTACAGCCGCTTAGGATGCACTGAGCAGTTAAATAATGTCATTAATCAGGTCAATAAGTGAGAGCATTCATCATAGGAAGTAAGGAACTTAGCTGTGTCATTTTAGAGACAATGCTTGATTACGGCTATGAAGTGCTTGGTGTTTTTTCTCGTGATAGGGAGCCTGGCATGAAAACCTGGCATGACCTAGGGCATAGATCACTAGAAAATTTGGCAAGAGAAAAAGGAATTCCTGTTTATGATGGTATGAAGGTCAACTCTAATGCTTCCTTAGAATTACTTTCTTCTCTGAATCTTGATCTCATCGTATCATGTTTTTGGAGTGAACTTTTCAAGGAGACAGTATTGAACATTCCCAAACTTGGTGTTTTCAATATTCATACCGCCTTGTTGCCAGCAAATCGAGGCTCAAGACCGGGACCTTGGGCGATCATCAATGGCGATAAAAAAGCAGGTGTCACTTTGCATAAAATGACTCAAGGTGTGGACGATGGACCGATAGTAGATCAGATTGCGTTCGACATTTCTAACAATGAAACCGCGGCATCCTTATATCAAAAAGTCAACGAAACAGCGGGTGAATTGGTTAAATCCTCACTTCGAAAATTCTTAGACAACTCTTATACCCTCACCCCTCAATATTCAGGTAAAGCCTCGTATCAATTGCGAGGAGAGCCTTTTGGTGGTCAAGTAAATGCTTTTTGGAGTGATATAAAAACAGATCGTTTTAAAAGAGCGATGACTTTTCCTCCATTCAAAGCATATCGACTTAGTCCTCACCATTTGGATAAAGCTGAGATAGTATTGACATTTATCAATGAAGAAGCGTATCAAACGATAGACATTTCAGATCGCAGTCTGTATAAAGACGCTTTGAGTGGTGGAAACGCTTGGCAGCGTAAATCTCTAAAAACGATAATGGCAAAAAATCAAATATCCATTGCCTATATCAATGCATTTGCCGAATTTAAAGAGCACCAACCTTTGTTAGAGTCATTGAAAATGAGAGGCTTTAAATGTGCTATTGGCAAGTCAATTCACTCAATTGAAACCAATGATTTAGAATTTAGCCAACCATATAGAGAGACCAACGGAATACTCATTTTACCAGTTCTAAAACTAAATGAACACTGGACTGCGATCTTTTCAGATGCGAATAAAATATCCTTAGAAAAGAATTGTCCAATCTATTTAACAATAGACGAAAAGGACTTAAACGATAGCGCATCAAAGGAATCACTGTCACAAGAGATATTAAAATTAGGAGGCCGATTGGCTTCGATTGATGAAGTTTGCAAAGAATTTGACACGGAATATGAAAACATCAGCACTTGAATCATTTGACACAGTATTAGTTCTCGCTCCTCACACGGATGATGGTGAGTTGGGTTGTGGCGGGACTATACACAAGCTTCTTTCTCATGGAAAACGCGTGATTTACGTTGCATTCTCAACGTGCGAAGAATCTGTTCCAGAAGGCTTTCCAAAAGATGTTTTATCTAAAGAAGTACGTGAAGCAACTAAGACACTCGGCATTCCAGAAAAGGACCTAGTCATCTTGAATTATCAAGTCCGTTACTTTACGCGTGATAGACAGGCCATATTGGAAGATATGGTGCGTTTGAACAAAGAATACAAGCCAGATTTGGTGTTCTGCCCTTCTGGGTTCGATGTGCACCAAGATCACGGCACAATTCACCAAGAGGCCAAACGTGCATTCAAAAACACTACCATTTTTGGGTACGAATTCATTTGGAACAACTACCAGTTCGCTACTCAGTGCTTCGTTGAATTGGATGAAGGCGATATCAGTAAAAAAGTAGCTGCGATGGAATGCTACTCATCTCAATCGAAGCGACTTTATGCCAAGGACAAATTAATTCGAGGAATAGCCAATTACAGAGGCTTACAAGTGCAAGTAGAATACGCTGAAGCATTCGAAGCGATACGCATGATTATTCGATGAGTCAAGTAACTGAAATAGTATTCATTACAGGCTCAGGGAGGTCTGGAACAAATATTTTAAAGAAAATATTCAGTCAACATCCAGACATTGCTTCACTGCCTTTTGAGTATCGCTTTACGATTGACCCAGACGGTGTGCTTGATTTTTACAATTCATATCCTGCCCGTTGGTCACCCTATGCAGCTGATCATAAAATCAAACGTTTAGAATCTTTCTTATTAGGATTAGCCTCACAATCCGAAGAAAAACGCAAAAGAGTTGAAGCAACTAGCAACACGGATAGATTATTAGTGAGCGGTCCGTCTTATGCAGGATGGGAATTGGACAAACATATACCAGAATACTCAACCTACGTCAAAGAGCTCATCGATGATTTGACGGCATTCAAACATCCTGGAGTCTGGCCTGGGTCACAAGAAGGCATTGAAAATAATCAGATGTACTTTTCTGCACCGATGTCTAAAGAAGATTTGAAACCGATAATAAGTTCATTCTTAAAGAAGTGCTTCAAGTCTATTCGTGATCATCAGAAAAAACCTATTCTTCAAGAAGATAACACGCATAATCTACTTTATGCTCAGGATCTTCTATCCATGTTTCCTGGAGGTAAAATGATTCACATCATTCGAGACCCAAGAGATGTAATCAGCTCACTAAAGTCACAACGATGGGCACCGAATAACATCAATGATTTGGTTGAATGGTACAGTGCCGTGATGAATCAATGGCAAACTCAAAAATCGCAGTTAAATAGAACTCAATTCATAGAAATTAGGTTTGAAAACCTGATTGCCAATCCTGAAAAGACTATAAATGAAATTTGTAATTTCCTTGGAATTGAATACAATTCCAAGCTTTTGGATTTAGACTTATCCAAACATAATATTGGTAGATATAAAAATGAACTATCTGCACAAGACATATCTGCAATCGAGACAGGCACTGCAGCTTTACTCAAAGAGTATAATTACAACTAGAACTTATTTCAAGTTTCTTCTTTGTTTGAAGAATCGATAGACCGGATTGCGGGGATCCAGAACTTTCTTTCTAATCTTAGATTTCATTTCCGTTTCATAATCGAAATGAGAGCGAATAGGCATGGCCATAATTTTGTCAAATTCCTCGCTGGTCAAATCAAACTTTTTAACCACATAATCATAATCCAATTTCAACTGTTCTTCGTCATAAGGAGATTCTTTAAGAAGCGCTAATGCCTCATCACGAGAAAGAATTTGATTGCAAATCTCAGTCGATAGGTGTGCTCTTCTTTTATCAATTCCAAATTTTTTCGGAAGGATATAACCTTGATAAAACCTCGTGAACACAGACTCATGATGCTTCCCACCATAAGACTTCCATTTTAATTCAGCCTTTATGATCTCCTCTACTTTCTCCTGATTGAAATCAATATAATTCAGAGGGGCAAACGTTTTGAGTCCGTTTTTTTCTAATGCACTGATGCGCTTACTATCGATTATTGGATAGGTATTCAATGTTCCTTTACCATGCTTTTTGTGAATGTCCAAAAGATTCTTTCTGTCAATCTTTAAGAATGTCCAACCTTTTGGTATAATGCTCTCTGTATTTCTATTATATCCTCTCAATAAGTATTCTATTCCATTCTCCTCAGCTGTATTGTACAATGCAGCGCGAATAGCGTGATCTGTTGGAACTTCAATATCTATAACTGAAGACCTTAAATAAGCCAATTGTAACTCTTTGAATTCATTCCAATCAATTACGTGAGTATGAAGATCAATATCAAGGCTTATAATAGTGTTGTTGATGTTCTTGACCGCTAGTTTAGAATTCCAGCCATTGTCCAGATGAACAGCTAACGGACGAAGTCCATATTCCTTAACCGCTAAATAAGCCAAATAGGAACTGTCTACACCACCACTTAAACCGATGAGGCAATCATATTCTTTTCCTTTTCCCTTTTGCTTGATTTCTTCAACTATTGCCTCGAGTTCACTTTTCAATCCTTTCTTAGCAGATTGTTGATTTCCGCGCATAGACAAATAATCCTCACAGTGATTGCAATATCCTTCCGAACTAAAAGTGATTTGCGGATCACTCGTATCCATCACACAGCGCTTACATATTTGATATTCTTTAGCCATTGAATACTTCGTTCAAATCTTCTAGTTCAGGATAATTGATCATCACGGCACTTTTACGCCCAACAAAAACAAACATACTTCCTGCCGCCAAAGCTGAGGCACCAGCCTCATGACCTTCAGCAAAATCATCAATTGAATTGGCACCACCGCAGGCTATGATCGGAATAGAAGAAATCTTCGACACGCGATCAATAAGATCAGCATCGTAACCCATCCTAGTTCCATCCTTATGAATCGCATTGATCATTATCTCTCCTGCTCCAAACTCTTGAGCTCGCATGACTTGATCCTCCAATGAAACATCATGCTTTACGGAAGCACCTTTTGAATAAAGTTCATAGTTTAAAGTCACCTCATTCCATTGAGCATCAATGGATACTGTTATAGCTTGGCTACCAAATATTGCAGCACCTTGCTCAACAAGACTTGGTTTGGAATAGAAAGCTGAGTTAATAATTACTTTCTCTGCCCCAGCATCTATCATCTTTCTGATATCGTCAACTTCCTTAATTCCCCCGCCAACCGCAAAAGGCATAAAAGCTTCATCTGAAATCCCTTTCACAATTTCAGGATCAATGGTTTGTCCATTTTTTGATGCATCAATGTCTAAAAAGATCAATTCATCCGCCTCTGCATCATTGAAAATCTTGACCGCATTAATAGGATCGCCTAAATATCTCGGATCAGCAAAGTTTTTAGTCTTTACCAAACCACCATTATGGAGCAACAAGCACGGTATGACTCGTGGTCTAAACATTAAAGGATGCAAAGTTTTTTAAAAGTCTCAGTCCCTGACTATGACTTTTTTCTGGATGAAACTGAACTCCAATAATATTTTCTCTAACCATAGAACTGGTAAATCGAATGCCATATTCCGTCTCTGTTAAAACGTTATCGCTATTCGTAGATTCCACATAGTAGGAGTGAACAAAGTAAAATTGCTTGTCATCAGAAATACCATCAAACAAAGGATGCGTAATGTTTTGATCTAGCGTATTCCACCCTATATGTGGGACTTTTAAATGACCCAAATCCGGAAATTTTTTCGTCTCCGAATCAATAAAAGAAAGCCCTTTTGTTGATCCTTCTTCGCTAAAATTTGAAAGCAACTGCATACCCAAACAAATGCCCAAGAATGGTTTCTTTCGTTCAAAAGCAAGTTCCTTTATCAAAGGAATTAAACCTGACTTTTCAAGCTCCGCCATACCATTTTTGAAATGTCCTACTCCTGGAAGCAATATTCTATCCGCATTAGAAATCGTTTCGTGATCGTTGGTTACAATACATGGCTCATCTATCCTCTTGAATGCCTTCTCGACAGACCTTAGGTTGCCCATATTGTAATTGATAATTGCGATCATTTGCTAAGAATACCGTTGAAGGTTCGAAAATGATAAAAGATCATTAGAGAAACACATTTTATTTTTAAGAAAAAGCCATAAGAGCGCTAGTGATCGCAAAACTTACTTCTGGCCAAGTGCTCGAATTCCTTCTATTACCCGAAACCTTGAATTTCCATCGATGCTGTAAACCCTTTTGTTTAGATAATTCTTTCTAGTCTCCGATATGTCTTTGGCGCTTCCATCAATCACACTTTTGACCGTCTCTTCCAATGTGTTGTAATCCTCGCAATGCCTAGCAATACCGTCTTTAATGTAATTGGCAGAGTCAATTCCGTTGTAATCTATCACCACGAGTTCTTTATTAAAATACAACGCTTCAGCTCCTGCTGTGCTATAATACGTTATCATAATATCAGTCACAGCCAGCAATCCATACAAGTCGTCAAACCGTATTTCTGGCTTCACTCCTACTTCTTGCGCTATACCTTCAAAAAAGGACATATCCTTTTTTTCATTGGGATGGGGTTTAATGATCACGCGAAGACTTGGATGGTTTTTTTGAAGCGTCAGAACATCCATTAACAATCGTTTTCTAATCTCCGGTTGATGATATATAGGCTGACTCGCGAAAAGCACTATTGTTTCTCCCTCCTTATAATCTGTCAGTATAGAAGATTTTGGTTGCTCGAGCAATGGTTTCACAACATCAGTTCTAACTTGTCCGACTACCTTGACTTTTGCTTCTGGATAAGAAGACTGTTTGCATAATCTATCCAATACATAATCACCCCAGGTCATAGTGACATCCGGAAATGGATCGTATTTCACATCCTTTTCCAAAAACGAATAATTCAAATTAGATGAACTAATTCCGCCATGTTGAAGACCAAATGATGGCACACCCAATTGCTTCGCAGCAGCAATCAGGGGATACTTCAAGAAAGTTAGTTCATCATCACCACCAATAGACTGTGGTTTAAGCTTCTTGAGAATAGCTAGTCCTAAATCATATCTAAATGCAGACACAACAAGTAAATCCGATGCTTTCAATAACTGATTAAGAATCAAAGAATCAAAACCCTGAGCATTCGCCAATGCCTCCGAAATATTTCTTTTAAGTCTATTTCGATATGAAAAAATCCTTTGAAGACGATTCACATTCAACAGACCTAAGCCTGCAAATGTCTCGTAAAACTGAAAATTACCAATATTCTTAAATGGCTTAAGACAATCCTTAAACTTTGGCAAAGCAACTGCACCATAGTTCTTCAGCATCAATAGATTACTGAAGTCGTTCGATTCCTTCAACTCATCTTGCAGATAACCATAGTAAAAATCGCCATCGATCAAACGAGTGCCATCAAGACTAAAAATCTTATGAGAAACAATGATTGAATTGAGAAATATATGCCGTCCTTTTCGAATTGGTTTGAAAAGGCCCAAAATGAACCTTGCTAAAAAAACTAAAGCATATTTAATGGGTTCTTTTTCAGCCTTTCGTCTTGAAACTGAATCACTAAACCTCACCTCTGCCTTGACCAATGAGCTCAAAGCGCTGTGGTTAGAAAATATTTGAAGTTGTCCTTTATTTCCATGGTCATTCTTAGCCAATAAAAACCATCTGTAATCAACGTAAAGTCCATGCAGGTCAAGAAATAGCTTATTCCTGATCATGAACCAAGGATAAAACTGTTCACTATAAGAAGTACTATCAATCAGCTTTGAATGTAACTCCGCAAATGATTTATGACCAAACTCCAAAATCTCCTGCTTGAACTCCGCAATCAATTCAGATTTAGAAGGCCCTTCAAACAATACAGATGATATTCCTTGATCCCTTAAGCTTTCTTGAACTTGGCTTTCGAATGTTAGAACCTTGATGTCATTTCTAGAAAAAGCAGAGCGCACTTCAGCACTTTCAGTATCATCTAAATTCCTAAATACAAATACGGTCAAAGTGGTTTTCAATTTCTTTTTAATGCGTTCATTTAATCAAGCTTTTGAAAGCTGAGTGCCATTAAATCTATTAAAGGCATGAGCAAATTACATTTTTGACAACAACTTCAACTTTTAGTTAGGTCATCTGCCGAAAATCAACCATTCATCCAATTTTAAAGCTATTCTAAGCCGGCTGAAGCTACTATTTACACTATTCCTCCCAAGCCGTTGGAACGCGAGGTCTAGCATCCTTAGGTTTGTGGGCGCAAAAAACCAAATTATATGTTTGAGTTTTACCTTTTATAGCATTCATAAAGATTCGTCTCCAGTTAGCTCTATCCAGACTAATATCTTTTACTTCTATATCAAATCCTGCATGATAAGCAGCAGTTCGGTATTCACAAAGACGATAAAATATATCCGTTCGATCATCATTCTTTACTTCAACCAAACCCTTGAAATTAATAGTCTCGGCTCCTCGGTTATGATAAAAATCATTTGAAACTGTATCCCTTAAAAAAGGCTCTTGGGCAAGGAAATAACCGCCATCTTTTAAAGAATCAAAAATCGCCTTAAAGGATTGGTATAAATTATCTGAGTGATGAAGCGCCCCCATTGTGATCACATAATCAAAATGGTTTTTTAAGGGGATATTATTAAAACTTCCCCTTACTAAATTCACCTTTTCGTTATCTCCATTCACCGTGTCAATGACCTTTGGAATGAGCGATTGTATGGCATTCTCATTAATCTCCATGGTATAAATTTCCTCAAGAGAAGGATAATTCTCCAATAGATATGCCGAACACCAGCCATCTCCAGCCCCTGCATCTAGCACCTTGCCTTTGAATGTTGAATGCCCCGTCATTCTTAGTAGACGCCTCAATGCGCGAATACGCATCTTGATGGACCTTCTGCCAAAAATCTCCTCTTTCTGAAACGAATTTTTCGCTAACTCTCCATGATAGAGATTGTGTATTTCAATCTCTTTCTTTTTTAAAAATGAGTCACTCTCCGGACTCCAATCCAATACCTTCATTTTAGCGCTTTAATCGTGTTAAAAGTTGGTGAACAATAGTATTAAAATCAGGCGATACTTTAAGCCAATATATACTCAATCCAGAATATCCACAGATCAAAGTGCTGTTCACGAACATATCTAACAATGGGTTATCGCTATTGAATTGAAAAAAGTAATAAACTATCAGCGGAGGGATAAGCAATAATGACTTCATCGATTGCCTTGAAAATGGCCATATTTTAAAATAATGGTATACAATAAAGATCATCAGTAAATTGACAATTACAAGCGAAGACATGGATGCGACTGCGGCTCCTATAATACCGTATCGTGGGATGAGAATTAAATTGAGCACGATCGCTAAAACACTCAAGATAATATTCACAAACAAGTTAAATCTATACACTTTAGATGCCTCAATAATTTGGCGATTGACTCCAGTGATTAAGTCAAAAAGCATCCCTATCCCAATAAATAGTATCACATATTTTCCTGCCGCATATTGCTCTCCATTCGGCATTAATTCAAAAATATCATCTGCATTAAACCAAATAACTGCAAATGCAACGAAGCCCAATAAAAACTGACTGATACTTGACTTGAAGTAAATGTCTTGCACTTCAGCCCAATTATCACGCAGAATCAACTTCCGAATCACGGGAAATGAGATTTCAGCAATTGTTCTCCGTGGAATGGATATAACGGATACCATATAAAAGGAAATAGCATAAATACCATTAGAGACAAGCCCCTCCTTCGAGCTGATCATTAGGCTATCGGATATTTGAATAATGACACCTGAAACACTAGCTGTAACTAAAGTGAAATTATACTGTGACGTACGTTTTACAATTTCCTTCATTTTAGATACGGCTGGTATCATTAGCCTTCCTTGATTCAACCAAGCTAAGTAAATCAACAGGAGTATCAATGGAAATAAGTAATACAATGCCATATAAGTATACACGAATTCTGTGCGAGTGAGAACAGGCCAAAACCCATAAAGAATTAA
>Ga0115564_10003001_pt1 | contig 14384 bp, 14 predicted proteins | sample COGITO_mtgs_1105_7_FD_88680 | JGI IMG/M metagenome (GOLD analysis project Ga0115564, IMG submission 88680) | Pelagic marine microbial communities from North Sea - COGITO_mtgs_110523 | ecosystem: Environmental > Aquatic > Marine > Epipelagic | place: Germany:Helgoland, sampling site Kabeltonne...
AATATATTATGATAGTATTCATGATAGTATAAATAAATATGAATAATTGTGCAAATTCAAATGAGATGACAAAGAAGGAAGTCGTCCAGCTGAAAACGAAAATGGACATAGTAAAGTTACTACTAGAGGGCTCGTGTTTAGATGAAATATTAGATACAGCAACCAATGATTCCCAACGAGGATTCTTATTCGAATCTATTGTAATTTTATTGATATTAACAAAATCGTTGAACTCATTAGAGTATAATGAGTTTCATAGCGGCCGCATTGAAACCTCCCGCCGTGTAGAGCGTTGCACAGAGGTACTAAATGAAAAAATCCACTGTGGAAATAACCTAGCCGATATTATCGTAAAAGATAAAGCTTATAATATTATAGCATTTAGCGTAAAATACCGTAACGGTTATGTAGAAACAGATGTAGGTAAAATTGCTGAGACGTTTGCCGTAAATAATCTGAATGATTCCAAAATTGGACTGGTCGTGAAGGATAAAACAGTGTATGCTGAGCATCGATATAATAATAATCAAAATGTGACTAAAATCGCAATTGATAAAATTCTAAAGAACAACTTACTATTCGATACATCTGATGTGATTATAGCGATTGACATTTTTCAAAATAAATTTAAAGGCCTCGCGTCAGATGAATTTGTAAATATTATTGATAGGGAATACATTAACAATCCGCGAATTGATTTGACACGAATGTTACATCAGGAAATGTTCTACAGATATATTACCGATTACTATGAGAAAAATGGAAATATGGTTGGGATTTTAGACAACATTCCTCGAAGTGGGAAGACGATTATCATGCTACTCGTTGCATCCTGGCTAATTAATGTAAAATCATTCAAGCGAGTGCTCATATTCACTTCCGCATGTCAGACGATTGATAGCTTTAAAAGTGCATTAAATACATTCATTGAGTTTTCGAAGATTACATACAAGGAACAGCACGAGTTTAATGATATTAATGATATTAATGATACGTTTGCAGGGATTTTGTTCTGCTCTTCACAGTATATGAAAATAGGTGATATTATTAAACGCAATTTCATGCAAAACCTAAACATTGATGCATTCCTTTGCGACGAAGCACATCTTGGGTCCTCAACTTCGAAAGCTAAGAAAATCCAAGAATTTTGCAATCCACGTGTAACCCTATATGTTAGTGGCACCGCCGATAAAGTATATAATTCTCACAAAACAGACTTTCGTTTAACCTGGAACATGTTCGATATTAACACCGTTAGAAATATTACGAAAAACACAGATCGTGACACAAATATTCATGTCATGAGGCAACGTCATGGTGATATATTTGTAAAACTGTTGAATGACAATACATTAGATAATGATTATTCAAAATTCCCCACTCCTATCCTCTTGCAACACAAGCTTTCGCATGAATTAATCAATAAAATTAATGCCTATAACAGTTTGAATAATTCAAATTATGGTTTTACATGCAGTGATGTGTTTTCTTTAAGAACTATCGTAGAGACCAAAAAAATTCAATATATTTCAGAATTCGAACACGATCGTGATTTCATAAAAGAGATGCTAGAGGGCATTTATAGCATCGATCGCATGAAAATGACCGCATTAAAAAGAGCAGAGGATTGCCAGAAGTCTTATAATTCAAGAATAGCATCCGTTGCAAATCCTAAAATGGTACTAATCTTTCTGCCAACCAAATGTCATTCCAATATTGCGAAACTGATGAAAGCGCTCAGTTGTTTTATTAAGGAAGAAAATATTTGGGGGAACTGCCACATTGAGTATTCATGTGGTACTGCTGACTCAAATAATTATTATGAGACTTTTAATGATCATGTCAAATCGGCAATGCTCAGGACGAAAAAAAATAAAAAAAAATACTGTTTCTTCATGTTAGGACAAAAAGGTGGATTGGGGATCACATATCCCGACGTGGATATTTCAATCTTTCTAGATAATTCTCAATGCTCAGATTCTTATGAGCAAAGACTGCATCGCTCAGGGACGCCGGCAGACGGCAAGACAGTATCAATAAATATCGATTTTAATATACAAAGAGTATTGACCAAGCAATACAATTCTATAATAAAGTACAGAAAGTTCTCAAACAGTATACAAAGCAATTCTGAAATTTTAAAATATTTATTTGAAACTAAACTGTACCTGTTCAACCCAGATGATATAAAATATGGAATGTTGAAGGAATCTAACATAGATGCATACTTCAATGACGCCGCGCGAGATATAGTGGGCAAAATTAATGAGGAACGTATATTCGACCATATGGAATGTGAAGACGATTTACAGGATATTCATTTTGTATATGGATTCAAATCTATGAAAATTATTGAAATAGGACTCAATCCGGAGTGTCCCTTACCGGGTAAGGATAAATTTGAAATAGATAATCCAGAACATAATAAAAGCACCGTAGTAGCTAGAAATAGCGAGGAAGATGATCCGGTTTCATCTATTAATCGGGTAAAGGAGATCGCAAAAACAGTGATTCCCATTCTTGCTATTCTGTGTCGAAGATCTAGCAAGAATATGATAAATACAATGTATGAACATGGTTCTTTTATTGAAGAGATTATTACGCAAAAGTTTCCATCGTTGAAACAAGTTAAAGACTTGTCAAGAATATTGACTATAATGCAACGTGTTATATTATCAAATTCCATAATTGTGAATGACATAAGAGAATTATACAAAAACGCAACTACTGAATCGTACCGTCAATTGATCCAGAATCATTTTAATCCATCTCGTGAAGAGACGCAATCCCTCGCCGAAGTGAGTACTCCGATATGGTTAGTAGATGAACTTATAGACACATTTCCTGACGATTTTTGGATGAGTTTAAAATCAATACTGGATCCATGCTGTGGAAAAGGTGTCTTTCCATTGGCCCTCTTTGAAAAATTCTATAATGGGTTAGCAATCCAGTATCCAGACAGATGCGAACGCTGTAGACTTATAATTGAGAAATGTATATATTTCGCGGATATTAGCGCAGTTAATGTGTTCATTACAACTGAGTTATTAATATGCCGAATAGATTCACTCGTCGGTGCGGAAGTAGCCCGCAAATTCAAATTCAACAAATGTGTTCACAACGCACTGACGTTAGATTTAAAAGTTACGTTTAATAGAGATATATTTGATTTAATCATTACTAATTTACCATTCAATGAATCTGCTGACGCGTCAGCAGATCCTCACATGAAGCCCATATACCAGGACTTTGTATATAAACTGAATGACCATGGGCTTCATGTCGTTTTTATAACCCCTAGCAAATGGTTTACCTCATCTGACCGAATTCTTATTAAATTCAGAGAATTCATGAAGAAATCCCCAGTTAAATTGATTAAGCATTTCAAAGAAGATAACATATTTCCTGGTGTAAAAGTAAAGGGAGGAGTGTCATACTTTCATATTGATCAATCATACCAATCGGATGCATGTACTTTCAATAATACTGAAGTAAATCTTCGCGATTTTGATATTATTTTGGATCCTAAGTTACATAAACTGATACGCCATATGCTGCCCTTCTATAATAATGATGATATTTCATCCAAATTAATTTCACAAGGAACCTACGTTTCCAGTTCAACGGAACAGTATCTGACAAAGGAAATGGAAAAAGATACGGACATTCAGTGCATCGTGAGTGCGGCTAAAGGGCATGAAAATTATTTGAATGAAGCATGTGTTAATAATAAGATAAAATATGATGATCACTGGAAAGTATGCACGCAGGCAGCAGCTTTTAATAAATCTAGCGGATTCAAAGATATATTAATTATTAAACCCGAGGTGATTCATAGCCGTTCATTTGTCTCATTTAATTGCGATTCGGAAAAGGAAGCTAAATATTTAAGGTCATACCTTAATTCGTGTTTAGTTAATGTATTATTATCCGCGAGAAAAATCACCCATAATCTGGCCAACAAAAATGTGTTTAAATTCATTCCGATGGTGCCCTTAGATAAGATGTGGACTGATGCGTTAATTTACGATCATTTCAAAATTTCACAAGATTTACAAAGAGAAATACATGAGTATAGTCTAGGGATTTCTGGGATTCATCATGTACTAAAAAGTCCGGTTTAATTCCTTACATCATTAAATCTTCAAGGGCCAAACATTTTAAAATGGTTCTTTTTTCCATAACTTATAACCTTCATATACACTACAACTATTCGCATATGATATCTCTTCTATAATATAGGTAAATGACTGTTTCATTTGTAATATTTCAAATTTGGAATACCATAACTTATTATCCATTTGTTTAAAGTATGGCCTATAATAGTTTACATGGGTATTGTTCATAAATGATACTGACTTATATTTACCTTCCATTACTATGTAATAAATAATACTATTTAAACAGGTTACAACATATAAGTATTAATAATGTACAATTACAATATTATTGTAAATTATAAAAATAGCTCAAGTGATGACCAGTACAGAATTTGTTTTTGCGATGTCTTTACTATGCCACAGTATGATAATGATATCGTATTGAAAACAATAAATGAAGTGTTTTCAAAGTACAAAGATAACGATGATTTCAAAAAAATTATAGAATTTGCTCAACGCAAATTTAATGAGGACGAATTACATTCATTTATGTTTTTATTTTCATGGGATTCTTTTGAGATTCTACATAAATGTTTAATTGACTTAAATAACCACCAACAGATAACGGCGGAAAATATGGAATTATTACTCCAATGATTTGGATAACTCTTTATTTTGAATATCTTCTTTATCTTCATATTCATTTTCTTCACCTTCTTCATCTTCTTCTTCATTTTCTGGTATATATGGATTACCGCAGTCTGTAATATAATAGTATAAACATCCCGATATAATTGTAACAGCCGTCCAAATTGTTATCATACGGTTGCGAAATAGTACATTAGGAATAAACATATAGTAGTTTTTATATGTTTATATTTTTATATTTTTAAGCTTTATTTACAAAAGTTTTATTACTCAAATAATTCTGCGAAATCTTTATCTACTTTATCTGAAAGCTCAGCGTGTATTTTTTCCATAGTGGTTGGTTGAGAATTTGGAGGAGACTCTGATTTGTTTTCGTGATCCTCTTCTTCCACATCTAAATACTCACTCTGCTCATATGATACTTTTTCGGTGGTTGAAAATAAAGCATGTGATAATACTCCCGCTAATAAAATTGCAATATTTGAATTGAAAACTTCTGTAGCAAATCTTTTAATATCCATTGTTGTATTAGAAGATTTTTAATTATTCAACACACCTTATTGTTTTTGTTGAAATCGTTTGATACATTCCCAAATTTTAGACGATTCGGGGATGCTAAATGCCCCGCGCTGTTGTGCGAGATTGACGAAGCTAACAATAACATTCAATGCCATGACTTCATCTTTGATTTCAATATCAGTTAGATTAACTTGTTCTTTGGTATCAGCGACTTCTTTTTTTTCAGTGGCGGGAGCTTCCATTATAGTTTATGTATCGTTTTCTGTTTATATTCATTACTTAATTATAAATATTTGACGATATTGCTTATTGCTAAACTGCTTATTTTCCTTTCTTTATCATTGGATGTTATATATTTTATATTAGATAAACATGTCATATCTTCTTCCATATGAGATTTCAATTTAAATATGGTCTCATATTTATTGATAATTACTTTAGCTATGGTAGCACTGACGTTGGGAATTTGACAAAGCATAATTTCATGAATGTTATCGACTGTGATATTTTCTTTTTTACTGCTTTTTATGCAACTAATATAATCAGGTTCTTTCTTATTTTCGGATGCGTAATAGCTTTCTTTCTTTCCCAACTCTTTTCCAATTTTTGAGGCAAACTTTTCAATCAACTGTTTTGTCATTTTCATATTGGATGATTGCCAAATACTAAAGCCTTTGTGATAAAAAATAGAAACCATTGCCGACAATATTATACTACTATCCTTATGCGAATTGAAATTTCCTTCAATTAAATATACTATATTATGATTGTGTACAGGGTGTCCATTTAATCTATATGATTGTTCGGAATATCTACCATCTTTAATACTAGACATTAAATCAGATGGAGTTTTTCTCTCTATAATCAACTTTAAATTGTCATCATCGTCATATATAAGTATATCTCCCAGATCTAATTGTTCTTTTACAATCGTATGAGAAAACGTGGAATCATGTTCGATTTCCTCTATTAATGCCCGTTCGCGTATATCGAGTGATATTTTCATGATATATAATAGTAGTTTTATATCATGTTTATATTGTTTTTTTTGAAATGTTTCTTAATGATCACTAGTCATCGCTTTAGTCCCATTTATGCTTCAATAGTCGCTCGTGGTACAAATCAATATTGTGATCGCTTATACTGAAGCACGAGAATAATGAATAACGAAACCAGGTATTGTATGAATAATTTTCATATATTTTGCATTCATCTTCGCTCACCGCGATATTTATTCCCACGTGATGAAAAAATATCATTGGAATAGCTGTGACAGCATCCCTATTATTAGTAACTCTATAATGGATTAGATTTTCCTGAGAATCGAAGCTCTTACGAAATTCTAAGTTACCTACACGTGGGCTGGCAAACGAAACGATGGTAACTTTACTTTCCTTCATTTTTTCTTCGCGAGATAGTTCGTAACCAAATAGTGTTGATAACGCAGCGCCAAGACTATGTCCAGTAATGAAGACTTCATAGTCGTTATGCTCCTTCATTACTTCAAATATTTCTTCACATAGATTTTTATACATATCCTCTCCATGTAACTGAGTATGGAACCCTCCATGAACATATACGTTATCATGTAGTTGAGTTTTCAACACCGATAGATCGTAATACCAGTCGGATTTTGACTCTGAACCGCGGAATACAACTGTAATTCTTTTGTGACTTTTGCTTACCGTAATACCTACTTGAAGATCGGTAGAGTCAATAGAATAGAATTTATGGACATATCCATGAGGAGAAGATGTAGAAAGATCCTGGATAGCTTTTAACCGGGATTCATTTTTTATAGTATGACTATTGTCATTCAAACTAGACACAAATGATTCAACAGTACTTTTATTATCCAATACAAAAGTATTACCGTATTCGTATACTAACATGGTAAGTTTGGCAAAATCACATACTTGTTCGTGAGGAATTATTGGCATTTATATTATAACCTATATAATTTAAAAAGTGGTAAAAATATTACTACATATACGTAGTTTATTTCTGTATATATTTCTGTGTATATTTGATGATAATATATTCATTACTATTTTAGATAAAATTGATTTTAATATTAAACGATACATTATATTATAAACTAGAATGAATAAACTTGAGGATGATGTTCAAAAGATCGGAGATAAGTTAGTATTTAATCCATATAACCCGAATAATTCAGAAATAACGATTCATGAAATTCAATCCCTTCTGAAAAAATACGGGCTTCCTGGTAACGTATTTAACGATAAACTATATAAGCGAGCATTTGTGCACAAATCATACGTAAAAAAACCTTTCTTAGAAAACGAAAAGGAAAATATCGTGGTTGTTGAAAAACCATATAACTGTTTACCTCTTAGCACCAAATCTAATGAGCGGTTAGAATTCTTAGGGGATGGGGTATTAGAATGCGTTACCAAATACTATTTATATAGAACATTTCCAAAAGAAAATGAAGGGTTCATGACTGAAAAGAAAATTGCACTTGTTAAAAATGAACATATAGGAAGAATTGCCTATGAAATGGGGTTGCATAAGTGGTTCATTGTTTCAAAACACGCAGAAGAGAAAAATACACGTACCAATATTAAAAAATTAGGATGTCTGTTTGAGGCGTTTTTAGGTGCCCTATTTTTGGAATTTAACAAAATCGATATCAAGGACGAAGATTGTTGGTTCGATAATGTATTTGTAACTGGACCTGGATTCCAAATGGCACAAATATTCATCGAAAACATATTCTCGAAACATGTTGATTGGAAACTAATTGATGAAGACGATAATTATAAAAATATTATCCAGGTGAAAATTCAAAAAGAATTTAAGACTACTCCGTGCTATGTTGAACTTCCTCATGAACACGACGATGGATATTATATGGGCGTATATTTATGTATAGGTCAACAACTACACGAAACATCTGTAGCGAACGCAATAAATTTTGAAAGTCTAAAATCATTTAATGCCATTCATGATTACCTCGCAGTCAATAATAAAATATTAGTATTCTTATCTAGCGCATATCACAGAATTAAAAGAAAGGCGGAACAATTAGCATGTGAGAAAGCTATACACTTGATTCATCATTAATATCATCAATTATATCATCATTTAAAATACAAATTAAAATATAGAAATTAAAATATATGAAAAATATAATGGAGAAACTTATAGAACAATTGAAGGAAAAGCCTATTCCAAAAAAGCATGAAGATGTTGTCTTAAATTTTGCTCAATCAAATGATCCGTCTATGATTGAAGATGACGATATTCAAGAGGTTGATTTGGAATCATTGTTGGAAAAAAATCCGGATTTTCATATTTACGACCATACGAAAAATAAAGATGATTTTGACGAGGATTTATTCATGAGAGAAATAAATGAAATAAGGAAGGTTATCCAAAATGTACCTAAAATTACGAATAAAGATAGTATGTTGAAGGAAGAACGTATAGATGAACTGATCCCGACTAATAAATCAACCGCTCCTATAAAACGACGTAGAAAAACAAATATAGACAAACCTGCTGTAACTGAAATCACCTCCTTTGAAATAGGAGATGAAATAAAACAAAGGTTACCTAAACAAAAAGATATTGTACTCATCAAAAAACCATCTTATTATATGAGTAATAGAGAAGTTTTTTTAAATTTTGCCAATACATTATTTTCTGATTATCGTAAAGAAATTATAAACACTGGATCGCGCGTTCAGTGCGATAAAACCACTAAAAATGTGGTTACAACTAATAAAGATGGAGTCGCGATACAATCAAAAGATTTTTCACTTTTAACACATCAGAAGATAATACTAGATTATCTCAATATATATACACCATATAGAGGACTTCTTTTATATCATGGTCTCGGGTCTGGTAAAACATGTTCATCTATTGCCGTTTCTGAAAGTTTTTTAAGCGCGGCATCTAGTATTGCGTTCGCTGAAGGATTAGTTCAATCGAAAAAAGTTATTGTTATGACCCCTGCCTCTCTGAGAGTAAATTACTTTGAAGAACTCAAAAAATGCGGAAATCCGATTTACAAGAAAAAACAATTCTGGGAATTTATTCCATTAAGCGATGAAAATACCAAAGATCAACTTTCGCACATATTACAATTGCCGGTAAATTATATTGACTCCGCAAAAGGAGCATGGATGGTAGACATCACAAAGCCTTCAAATTATGAGCAATTATCTCCCATACAAAAACAAGACCTGGATAAACAATTAAATGAGATGATCCATTACAAATACCAGTTTATTAACTATAATGGTCTTCAGAAAAAACACGTTAATCAACTTACTAAAAATAATACTATTAATCCATTTGATAATAAAGTCGTCATTATTGATGAAGCGCATAATTTTATCAGTAGAATAGTGAATAAAATTGGAAAATCAAAAGATATCACTCAACATACATCCACACTTTTATATCACAATCTAATGAAAGCTAATAATGCCAAAATCATAATGTTAAGTGGAACACCCATTATTAATTATCCTAATGAAATTGCCATTTTGTATAATATTTTAAGAGGATATATCAAAACCTTTCATATTCCTATCAAAACAGGGCAAAGAAAATATACAGAAGAACAATTTAAAAAAATATTTACAAAACACAAAATTGTAGATTATTTAGAATATAAATCGGGTATACTTTACATCACTAGAACCCCATTTGGGTTTGTAAATAAATTTTATGGTCTAGCCTACAAAGGGGTCCGATACAATAACACTGAAGAATTAAACGATTCCGCATTTATTAAATCCATTATTGATCTTTTAGAGAAAAATGGTATTGTACCTAGAAAGGAAGATGTAAAAATTGCCAATAGTAAAACACTCCCTGATAAACTAGAGGATTTTCGCGAATTGTTTTTTAATGAGGTAACAGGTAATATGAAAAATGAAAATCTGTTTAAAAAGAGAATTCTAGGATTAACCTCCTATTTTAAAAGTGCGTCGGAAGGACTTATGCCACAATACGATCATTTAAAGGATACTCACATTGTTCGTATTAATATGAGTGATTACCAATTTTCAAAATATCAAGAGATACGTATGATAGAACGTGATGATGAAAAGAAAAACCGCACTAAAAAAATGATGAAAAAACCAACAGAAGATATATACGAGGAAGTAAAATCAACTTATAGGGTATTTTCAAGAGCATTCTGTAACTTTGTATTCCCTGATCCTCCTGGACGCCCTATGCCAAGTGGTTCATTAGAAGATTCTGTAAATAATATGGTAGATGAAGAAGCGCTAGACGGTGTATCAGATACTGACATTGAACCTATAGTACCCGTTGATAATGATGGAAACCCTATGGACGCAGCGTACGATAATAAAGCGTATAATATTCGCATTAAAATGGCACTTGACACTATTAAACAACAGAGTAGTAAATATTTAGTTGGAGTGAATTTAAAAGTATTCAGTCCTAAATTTGCTGAAGTACTTGATAATATTGATGATATGAAGGGACTACACTTATTATATAGTCAATTCAGAACTATTGAAGGGATTGGTGTATTTTCCATGGTTTTGGAAGCTAATGGGTATACTCAATTCAAAATGAAAAAAAATAGCAAACAACAATGGGTTTTAAATACATCCGTAGAAAATATTAAAAATGGAAAGACATTTGCTTTATATACGGGCACAGAAACCGCGGAAGAAAAGGAAATGATACGCCATGTATTCAATGGAACGTGGGAATATTTACCACTATCATTAACAGAACAGTTAAAATCTATTCATGAAAATAATATTAATGGTGAAATAATAAAATTGTTTATGATCACGTCGTCGGGAGCGGAAGGGATTAGTTTAATGAATACTAAATACATACATATAATGGAACCTTATTGGCATCCCGTGAGAAGTCAACAAGTAATCGGTAGAGCACGTAGAATATGTAGCCATATTGATTTACCTGAAAATGAGCGAAAAATTAAGGTGTTCTATTATTTAATGCAATTCTCAGATGAACAGATTGACAAAAAAATGAATCTTGATATTCGTAATAATGATGTGAGTAGAATTAATAAAACCAATTTGAGACCTATGACTAGTGACGAAACTCTTTATGAAACATCTATGCGCAAAGAAAATCTATCTCAACAGATACTGAAAAATATAAAAGAAGCATCAATTGATTGCGCAGTACATTCTACCTCATCGTCTGGAGAAGCTTTAGAATGTTATTCATTTGGAAATAATGTTGATAGTAACGTATTCTCCTATAAACCAAATATTATGGACGATAGCAAAGATAGTAAAAACAAAAAACTTAATGAGGTGGAAGAAAAATGGAATGCTAAGCGAGTTAATATTAATGGTATAGATTACGCACTAAGAGTAGATAAACATGGCAAAGATACTGATTTAATATATGATATAGATAACTATCTTCAGGCTTTGGCTAATCCAAATATTAATATACGATTGGAAGGTAAATTAATTGAGAAAGATGGAAAAAAATATATTGATACAGAGGTAATGTAATATTGTTATACACATACTAATAACAACAAATTACTATAGACGATTATATATTTTTTTATGAATTTATATTGATAAAAAAAAACAGTTGAATTATATATGAGTGATATTCCTGAATCTAATTGGACAATTGTAGATGGACCCGGTTGGTATTTTATAAGCGCGATGCGCAGTGATACGTTTTTCAATATTATGAATGAAAGAAAAGAAAATCCCGACGCAATGTTAGATATATATAAAGTAGCATATTTTTTCTCAAATAGCTGGCCGGCAAACGACATATTTAAAAATATTCATTGGGAGACTATATATACAACAGACGCATTGATGAATCCGTATTTGGGATATTGGGTTCTTATTACGAAATATACAGTTCCTACATGATTTACAGTTCCTACATAATTTACATATCATTAAAAAATACTTTTCTATATTTGAATATTTCGTCGTCATGTATCTTTTCATTCTTAAAAATACTCCACTTATTACTGGTGAGCATTGTCACTATAAAAAATATTACATACATTCCACATTCAGTATTTTTATTTTGATGAACCTTTGGATAATTCATAGATAGAGTGAATTTTTTATTATACATCTTTCCTTGCTCCTTTATAACGTCAGTAAGCCTTTTTATATTCGCAGGAATTGTATTACCGTTACTATCAAAGTAATATATTCGTTCTTCTACAATATTTATGAATAGCGCGACCCAATGAGTCCCTTCGCCAGTATGATTATCCAAATTAAAAACGATACCTATTTTTGTTTTACCTATAGGCTGTAATTCTATATATTTTTGTAAAGAAAAATGTTTAAGTTCCGGCCATACCCAATCATTTCTCATTTTATTACACACATTATAATCAATAGGAGATGGACCCAGAAATATGAAATCGTCATGCGCAATTTCATACTGTTTCATTACTTTAGATATATCTAAATCGCTTAACCATTCGCGAGGGTTAGAAACCCACGATTTAGGCATTTTTGGTACAAATGATTCAGCAAAAATATCATTAGATATATTTAAATCAGTAACTACTTTCCGCACCCAACACATCTCATTATTACATAGGACCTTCTTCATATAGAAGTTTAAGGTCTCCCATAACTCGGTAGGATCATCTGTGGTAATCGTGCTATCTGGGTGACGATCATTCCAATATGACTGAATACGTTTTAAATTTTCATATGTAAAACAAGTCAAATCATTCAAATCATCCGAATTATTCTTGATAGAGTAAGGACTACATATAGGCTTTTTCATGTATAGTATATATATTATACTACTAATTATTTGTAAGTAAAAATATTATATTTACTTACAATTACTTACAATTACTTACAATTTAAATGGACCACTAAATGTTGTTTCGTTGTTCACGAGTAAAATTATTAAAAGGTAAAATATCATTCACTGGTGGCGTGCAACTACTTGAAAATTTAGGAATATCAAAGAGAAGATCATGAGGACCGGATCTTTTCTGATAAGGCGTGTTCAGACTATATAAATCGCCATTCATATTAGGTACATAAGAGTTGAAGTTATCGGCATTATTTTTCACGTCAGCGTTATATAGGTTAGTTTCATTGTCTATACTTTCAGCATACATTGTAGCAAGTGTGTTGTTATTATATGAAGTAGGTACTCTCTTTTCCAAAGTATCCACACCACGTTTATAATTAACAGTACTGTATTTAGTATTATCGGGAACTTCACTTATAGACATATTATAATTAGATGGCGTTACTGTATGATGAAACTGTTTATTAAAACGTTTGACATCTTTCTCTAAATGGCAAATGTATACATTATTAGATTTAAACATAATAATATATATGAAGATTAAATTTAAGAGCAAAAATTAAGAAAAATTATCAATTACTAATCAATTACTAATCAATTACTAATCAATTACTAATCAATTACTAATCAATTACTAATCAATTACTAATATCCTTCAATCAACAGTTTACATACACATGCCGTATAATAATCTGTTTTGAATGTAAAACACTAAAGGTCCTACCAACGCATATGTCCACATAAGAGGTGTGAAATTCTTCTTTTGGAATGTTAATAGTTGAAAGATGATGCCAACTACGGTAAGCATCAATACGATTAAACCAATTACTGAGAAAAGTAAAAATAAGCTACAGTATGATTTGTCAAGAGGGCCGAAAAACTGGTCGTGAAATTTGTCGAATGTCATTATATATATTAAGTCAGTAAAATTTTTTTTCCTAAAGCTTTTATATATCTATTTATTATATGAAGAGTCATGAATACTTTTACTTCACTTTATTGTATACCAGTTATATATTGTACTTTTTATTAATCATTGGATTCCAATTATTTGATATTGAATCTTATATTGTTCAAATAACTTCCTACATAAAGTTCTATATATGCTTTGTATTAATATTGCGCTTTAATCCATGGAGGACAATATCACAATTTAGTGATTTTGATCAGAAATTAGTTTTTACAAGCGCTTTATTTCTATTAACTAGTATTGGTTTTACCGAGTATATTGAATATAGACAATTCATAGATGATAAATTTAGGAAGTTTCTCTAAAATATTATTAAAATATTA
>Ga0115564_10003005_pt1 | contig 14374 bp, 8 predicted proteins | sample COGITO_mtgs_1105_7_FD_88680 | JGI IMG/M metagenome (GOLD analysis project Ga0115564, IMG submission 88680) | Pelagic marine microbial communities from North Sea - COGITO_mtgs_110523 | ecosystem: Environmental > Aquatic > Marine > Epipelagic | place: Germany:Helgoland, sampling site Kabeltonne...
GTCTCTCGCTTGACTTCGCGGCAGACGCCTATTCCAAAGCGCTCAAGTAAATAGTACACCGTATCGGTGGAGTGACAAGCCAGCGCAATCTTTTAGATTGACGATTCGATTCCTGATATATAATCCGTTTACTACTTTACTCAGTTCATCTTCTCTAATGCAAACCATTTTCTTACATTATAGAAAAAGTCTTTATTCCTAGTAATGACAGACATGAACTAATGCATATTATTTCTAAGCTATACTATCTCATTATCAAAAACTTATGTTACCATTACAACCTCTTTTAACTGATGTTTAGGAGTAATCTGCTAGAAATTTATCAAAGCCTCAGTCAGTCATCAAAGTGCAATTGGTCCTTATTCCTTCGGCAGCAAATTTAGAGATTGCTTTTACCCCATCTTTGAACATCGTAATCTTTACGACGATTTAAGCATCAATCTTAGTTAGTTTCCTACCTTCTAATAGCATTTCTTCATATGTAGTCGCTATCACTTCTGCACTTAACTTTATCATCTGCGATATTGCATATCGCTTTGTAATGAGCCATTTGATTGGCGCGACCGGTTATATTTCTATTTTCTATCAAGGATGGATTAGTGGTTACTCCGTCTAATATACCCAAATCATAGGCTTCTTAAATTTCGGACACATTTGCCTTGTCCATAAAGAATTTCATTGTTTTCTAGTTTAGTTATAAGAATGATTTAATATTTTTTGTGATACACCCAATGGTTTATTACCATAGTATCAATCCCGATATAAATTTGGCAGATCTGTATTAAACAATACATCTGGATCATTATAAAACTCTATAAAATCCAATACTCCTTCATGACCAGGATAAGGTCCATGAAAATGATTCTTATCTTCATTTCTCCAAATCAAAGCGTAGGCGATTTTTTGAGTTGTTTCATTTTCTTTTATGCCCTCCAATAACCAATTTGTCCACCACAATTTTGTTTTAACATTCACTGATCCAGTTTCGGTAAGTGCTGCAATTTTATTCTTTTCTTCAGCCAGATTAACGATTAATTCAAGGCTTTCTATGAAAGATTTCTTTTGCTTTTCAAGAGGAGCCTTATTCCAGATACCATCCAAATCATAGTAATTATCAATACCTAAAACATCTACATATTCATCACCAGGATAGCCATACAAATATTCAGAAGGAGTCAAAGGATAGCTCATGCGGCTACGGACTGGTGCAAATGCATATAACAAACTATGTATGCCCCTATCCTTTCTAATATAATCTACTGTAAACCGCCATAAATTAATAAATTCTTCTTCTGTAGCCGGACCTTTCCCCCACCAGAACCAATCACCATTATGCTCATGAAAAGGACGAAAGATGATAGGAATGGGGACTCCATCTTCTGATTTTAAATCTGCAATAAAATCTGCAATCAGATCAAGTTTTTCAATGTAGTTATTATGATGGCTTCCTCCTGGCAAAATATGAGAAACAGAAGGTGTTACATCACTATAATTTTTCTCCGTATATGCATTGTGCATATGGCTTGAAATAGTGTTGATCCCCCCCCGTTCAAAAGCATCTCTAATTAATTTTCTCATGACAGCAAATGGAACACAGTCATTGTTGGTGCGCTTTCCAATATTGCCAATATCCCAACCATAAACTGCGGGAAAATCGCCACATACTTTTTTAATATCTGATTCAATATTTATACCTTCATGTGTCCATCCAACTCCATAAGCAGTGCTTTCCTGATGTCCAAAAAGCACTCTATCTTTTGAAAGTGACTTTAGATTTGAAAATAAATTTAAGGTTTCAATAGTTGCAAGACTATCAACCAATAAAGTATTGACTCTAACCATTTTATCCATCCTAGGTGACTTAGAATTATGACAGCCATAAAGAAAAAGCAGCATGCCAAGTAACATTGTTTTTAACACAATATCTGATTTCATCCAATTCATATCAATTAATTTTCTTGTTTAATAAAACAGCTATTATTTCAATATTCACAAGTGAAAATTACTTAAATTCTATGTAGAAAGTAGAAGCAGGCAGCCCTGCCGAATTAAACAAAGATGCTTCTGATCCATTTTTCCAAGCATAGCGAACTGCTTTAGGTAGTTGTCCTGTCGGATTATCTAAAACAATTTGATTCCCCCTAATGCTTGCGGACACCTCATTGACTAAACCATTTTCATATTCTAATTCAAATTCTTTTAAGCCAAATTCTCCTGACACCAAAGATGTTGAACCAATCATAAAATCGAGGAATATTATATCGCCACTAAATTTTGCTGCAGTACAAACTGGGCCTGAAAAAGCAACAGATTTTTGGTTATAATCTTTTGCCAATGCCCAACGAGCCAGTCGCTCACCTACCTCTTCTTTATGGGGTGGGTGTATGGTTTCAAAACTGCCAATATCGAGCGTAACAGCCTGACCCGTTTTAGGAAGAGATAAGGTTTTGTTTTGAACATTTCTTAATTCGGCTGACTCTACATTATCTTTTCCTGAATAAGTATAAGGGGCCAATTGGGTAAAATAAAATGGGAATTCTTTACCCCATTTATTACGCCAAGATTGAATCATAGCAGGAAATAAGGATTGGTATTGTTCCGCCCTTGAAACGTTGTTTTCCCCCTGATACCAAATGGCACCTTTTATCGAAAATGGGATAAGGGGATGAATCATGGCATTATACAAACCTGTTGGCAACTGACTATTGAATGCTAAAGGTGGTACTGGCATGGATTTAAATTTTTTGTCGTCGGTATAAAAAAAGAATTTGCGATTAATGAAAATAGCGCTAGGAAGGTATTTCCAATCTCCCGATAAGTCTTGCAATGATTGATCATCTTTTTCAATTCCGATATGCTTTTCCCCATACATACCTCCATTACTTGCTCCGTCAAATAAACGAACAGCAATGTTATTGGTTCCATTTTTTAGCAGTTCTTTTGGTAAGGGATAATTTCTAGAAACCGTCCAGTCTCTTGTCATACCAACCCGTTTACCGTTGACAAAAGTTATATCTTCATCATCAATACCGCCCAATGAAAGCATGTAGGTTGCCTTTTCGTCCACGTTGGAAAGTTCAAAGGATTTCCTGAACCAAATAATTCCATCAAAGGTTTTTAACTCGCCCTCTAACCAGGTGGGAATTTCCATTGAATCCCAATGGGAATCATCATAGTTTTCATCTGAATATTCAGGGTTGATTAACTCTTCATAATCCTCAAAAAATATCTTTGCATCCATCTTTTCCAATTGATTCATCCAAACATTGTATTGGGAAAACTGATTATTTAATTCGTTCAGATTTTCCTCTACATGTTCAAAACCCGAAACTTTTTTTAATTCATCCACAGGCGTCCATGATTCGGCAGGTGTACCGCCCCAACTACTATGAATTAAGCCAATAGGTATATCTAAGTTTTGATGCAATTTTCTCCCGAAGAAAAATGCTACGGCACTAAAATCTCCTGCCGTTTCTGGTGAACATATCGACCATTCTCCCTCCATATGTTCTTGCGGTAATCTGTCAACATTATGCTTTAGGGTAAACATCCGGATATTTGGATAATTGGCAGACTGGATAGCTTCTTTGCTACCCACAATGGGCTCCTTTGGTAAATCACCTCTTAGTGGCATTTCCATATTTGACTGCCCGAACACAGCCATACTTCACCAATCAAGACATCATTAAGGGTTATTTTTTCTTGGTTATTGGAAATAACTATTTGGTAAGGCCCTCCTGCGATGGGTGTTTTTATATGGGTTTCAAAATTACCCTTATTATCGGAAATTGTTTTTGCTTTTGTTCCCCATGTAGCTATGATTAATATTTCAGAATTAGGTGCTGCTTTTCCCCAAATTGCGGCTTTCGTTTTTTGTTGTAAAACGGTGTGGTCAGTGAATAAAGGGGGCAGCCTTAAACGATGATTATTATTGATTCCGGAATCAATTTGGGCCAAAAGGTTATAGGATAAAATAAGTCCTAATATAAATAGGAATGTTCTTATATTTTGACTCATGGTCTATATTTTTTTTTGTTTGAATTCTCTGCGCTCCTAGGCGTTCGCAAACCGGTTGTGCCTTGAATTGATAAATCGCCGTAGCCTAAATCATCCGTAAAAATTAGGAATATATTTGGACAATTGTTTTGCGTGATTTTTGATTCAAAATCAGGGCAATCAAGATAAAAAAACAGCATGCCAAGCAGCATTATTTTTGATGGTTTTTCTGATTTCATCTAATTCATATTAAAGGCTTATAAAAACTATTTTGGATCTTGTGACCTCTCACATTCTATGCAACGACAGCTTCCTTACTCGAAGGTTTATATCCGTTTAAACCATAAAAGAGTATAAACCCATAGCAAAGTAGCGGAAGTAAATAGGAATATTGCAGGCCGACGAAATCCATATCAGCCAACAAACCTTGTAATAGTGGGAGGATTGCTCCACCTACTGGAGCCATAACCAAAATGCCAGAAGCTTTTATCGTTAGATCGCCCAAACCATTTATTGCCAAGGTGAAAATATTCGACCACATAATGGAATTGAACAAGCCTGTTAACAACATAGCCCACATAGAGATATAGCCCGTTGTAAGAATCGTTACGGCAAGAAATAATATCGCTAAAATAGCTGCCCATACTAAAACTTTTTGAGCACTTGTTTTTTGTAATATAGCTGAACCGATAAATCTGCCGATCATTAATCCAGCCCAGTAGAGAGGAATATATTTTGCCGCCATCTGTTCCGGCATTCCGGCAATTTCCGGCAATCCCAAATAACTGACAATAAAACTACCAATGGTCACTTCCGCTCCAACGTACAACATCAAAGCAATGACGCCAAATCTCAACTGCCGATAATTAAATACATTCCCTGTTACTTTTCTGCGCTTCTGAGACTTTATAGTTGGAAGTTTAATGATGGCAAATATTCCTGCTATTAAAAACACAAATATGGCTAAACCAATATATGGACCTTGTATAGACGATGCTTGCTCGGTAGTATTTTTATGATCCCCGAGAATGAAATAGGCACCCACTAACGGAGCAATAGTTGTAGCAAAAGAATTTACCCCTTGAGCGAAGTTAAGTCGGCTGGAAGCAGTTTCCTGTGGGCCTAATATTAATATGTATGGGTTCCCCACCACCTGCAAAAACACATTTCCGGTTGCCATCACAAATAATCCAAATAGAAACACCTCATAAGAAAACATGTTGGCGGCTGGTAGAAAGATAAAACACCCAATTCCAACAACCGTTAAACCAAGTACAATTCCTTTCTTATATCCGATTTTTCCAATCACCCTACTTGCCGGTACTGCCATTATAAAATAAGCCATGAAATAACAGAATTGAACCAGCATAGCTTCAGCATAATTCATGTCGAATAAACTCTTGAGATGAGGGATCAGAACATCATTTAACGACACTATTGCGCCCCATATAAAGAAGAGGGTACTCATTAGGATAAATGCTGATTTATAATTCGATTTACCCGATTCTGAATTTGATGTTAATTCCATGGATTATTTGTTAGATAGTGAGTTCTGTTTTAGCATTCAATGCTTTGGCAACAATGGTTTTTATGCCCTCTGTTTCAGGCAGGTTCGGTACCTCAATTGTTATTGTTCGATGTTCCCCCGGCAAAAGATTGAAATAAGAATCAGAAAAATAGCTCGGAAGAAGGGACTCTCCATTGCAAATGATATCCATCTCCACATAAGGAGCTATGGTTGTCCCATTATTGGTTACGGTTACCTCCAAGGTATTATTTTCCTTTTCTTTTAAAGAGGCCTCAATATCTAGCCTTGTTTGTTTCAAACCATTTAAACCTATCGGAATATTCGTGTATTTATCGTTACACCAATAATCATTAATGGAAACAATATCCCCCTGGTTATCTGTCAATATAAGTCTTACCATCATTAGACTTTCATCTGCCTTTGGTAAGTCCATTTCAAAAGCATTTATTTTTTCGTTACCTGTAATATTTATCCTTTTATTTCGGGAGAAAATACTTTTACCTTTAGCGTTATATACTTTAAATTCGGCATTCAGACCTTTGTGTGATTTGGAAGAAGCATTAATTATCTGAACTTTATGATCGTTCAAATTCCACTGAATATGCAAGGGTTCGCATGACTTTTTTATTCCATAAAAAGTCCCGAAGGTTTTGTAATCCCAGGAGTAGGTTTGCTGGAGGACGCTATACCATGCTGGATGGGCCATCCAATATAATACACCAGATGTACCCGTTGTATCGTCCCACATTTTGTCGTTCCACGATTCGAATAGGATTCGATGAAGATTGTAATTTAATACCTGCGCCCTTTCACAAAACTCTTCTGCATTTTTACAGGGTTCTTCACCAAAGGCATCAATATCTTCACAATATTCTCCCCAGCCTACCCAGCCGTTCACAATAGCATCATGATAAGACCAAACATCTCCCTGGGGCCATAAATCTTCTTCTGGAATAAACTTTTTTACAGTGCTGTATGTAGGAACAGATGGTGCCCCCAACTCAGAATTAAAACCAAAAGCTATGTTGTTATAATATTCTGTATAATCCCTAGTATATTTCCAAGGGCCACTGGAGGTCATATTCACAAAGCGGGATTGGCCATGATAGTGACGGGTACCATCATACTTAGATATTATTTCCTGAAATCCCTCCTCCAAGCCGTGAGGTGCAAACGTTTCGTTTCCGCATCCCCATACGGCAATAGAAGGATGGTTGACAAATCGCTTAACAATATCTTCCGCATTTTCAAGAAATAATTTATGGTCTAAAGGGCGTAGGTTAGAACCTTCTGTGGAGATCGTGAAATCATTCCAAACCAACATTCCATATTCATCGCAAAGGTCATAAAATACCTCTTCTGTGCTTTGTCCTAACCAGTTACGAGCCATATTAAAATTTTGCTCTGCATTCAGTCGAAAATAAGGTTCCAATTGCGAGCGGGAAACTCTTTTCATGGCATCGTCCATGCCCCAATTACCGCCTTTGCAGAAAATAGGCACGCCATTTACTTTTATAAATAAAAATGGGTTTACACTTTCTAATGGATTAAACCAGCTAATATCAACGCCCTCATGTAGTTGAGGAAGTACTACGGAAGAGAAAGGGTAATTCACTTCAGGAGAGGGCATGTTTTCATAACTAAGATCAGGTGTGAAAAAATGGAGTTGATTGTCTTTGAGTATTGCTGACGGTAAATAGTTCCAATCTCCGGAGAGCTCAGTAACCAGTTCATTTTCTTTTTTTATTCCAAAAAGATCTTCCCCATAAATCCCTCCGTTACCGGCACCGTCAAAGAGCTGAATGCTAATGGTGTTTTTTCCATTTTTTAATAAACCGGCAGGTATTATATAATTTCTTTTTTTTGTCCAGTCTTGGGTCATACCAATTTTCACACCGTTTAAATAAGTTATATCGTTATCATCTATCCCACCTAGTGACAAATAATAGCGTGCATTTTTTTCAATACTGGTCATCTCGAAAGATTTTCGAAACCAGATGATTCCGTCAAAATTCTGAAAAGCACCGGATAACCATTTTGGTATTAGCATTGATTTCCAATGAGCATCATTATAATCAGCTCTTATATAATCTTCAATCACGTACTTTTCTTCATTATTGAAAAATGTCTTAAAATCCACTTTTTCTAATTTATTTAACCATTTATCTTCTTCTGACTCCGGAATATCATTAATATCTCTCAATATTTTTTCATCAAAAACAAACAGTGGTCTTTTCTCTTTAATATCCGTAGGTGAATAGTCAATTCTTGAATTTAACTTATCGGGTACATCCACCATGAGTTCATAAGACATTTCCCTGATGCCAAATCGAATCGTCTTCTCACTTCCTTTATCGGTTGAAAGTTTTAAATGATAAAGGGGTTGATTTCCGTATCCGTTTGGCCACCATAATTTCGGGTTATTCATTACCAATTGAGGAAAGGATTCAGGTGTTAGCGTTATATTTTTTTGCTCACCGGCTTCAAGTTGATACTCATTTTCTACACTAATGTTTCCGATCTCTCCTATTAAATGTACAGTTTGAGCAACCTTGCTCTTATTATGCAGCATAGCTTTTATGGTAATAGCTGCTTTAGTGGTGTCGGGAAGTGGCAAATCTGTAATCACTTGAGGATTTTCAATGAGCACAGACCCACCTGAAGACAATCTCACATCCTGCCAAATACCAATAGACCGATCTTTCATAGCCGGCATCCAGTCCCATCCTTCGGTTGCAATAAAGGTAGGACCATCTAAACTCAACACACCGCCATTGGGCCCAAAATTCTCCATATTTGCCTCATGTGGAATGCCTGGATTATTGGGAGGGAAAATTTGAATGGCCAGTACATTATTTTTACTTTTCAATAGGTGTCCAACATCAAAAAATCCGCGCTTAAATGCCCCGATCATATCCCCTATCAGTCGGCCATTAAACCATACCTGTGCTTTATAATTGATACCATTAAAAAGCAGCTGAGCGTACTCGTTCTGTTCAAATTCATTTGGTAAATCAAATTTCACCCGATACCACCAATTCATACGACAAAGCGTATCGGGGATTTGCAGGTTATTCAGGCCTATATATGGGTCAGGATAAATACCTTGATCAACCAGCGTAGTTAAAACCGTTCCTGGAACGGTTGCATTATACCAATCTGTCAGATCGCATGACGCTTCTAAAATAGGTTTTGAAACCGTCTTCCATGCCTCGATCATATCCCAGCCATCAGAAATGATGTACTCATTATCTTTATCTAAAGTTAGAATCCCTTGCTTTTCGATTCTTGCTTTTGGAACTGTTGTAACTATAGGAGCATTTCCTTTTGGCAGGTTCTTTTGTGTTTGATTCAAGCCGAAATTCCAATTCTGAGAAAAGGCATTCGTCAATACACAAACGATGAATAATATGAGAAATATTTTCTTCATATTAATAAATATTTTACAGAATAGCACATTCATTTTAACTTTTAAGCGGCCTCTATGTCGAAAGAAAACTCATCTAGAATGATTGCTTTGGGTCCAATTTTGGCAGCCATTTCAGATACACATTCAAGTCTATATGAGGCTGATAAGCAAAATAATGATTAAAATAGTTTGTATTGCCGATAGACCATTCAATCAACCATAATTTTGGTTTAATGGTTTTTGGTATAAATCCTTCTTCTGTTTTTCCACTTTTACTAACCTCAAAATTTTGCTTAAATAATACTTTTTGGGTGTCCGCATCCTTAATGGAAAAATGACCTGTAACTTCTTTTAAAGTATCATTGACAATTACCACAGGATGTCCATGTTTTGTAGCATCACCAATCATCACGCATATGTCGGTTTGTACTCTTTTGATATAGTGGTAGGCCAGTTTTTTGCTGTAATAGTAATCTACAATCGCATCTGAAATCACAGGCCATCCATCCCGTAAATTCCACCAAAGAATGCCGTTGCGTTCACCTTTGTTCATGCGCCAGAATTCAATAAAATATTTTTTGGCTTCCGCCTGAATAATTTGGGAAGCCATAACAAATTGGTCGAGATCAGTAGGTACTTCCGTGAAAACGCATTTAATTTGGTTGGTCATTAAATCATTACGTTTGATGGTTTCAGTGGCATAAGGGTGAGAACGAACAGCTTTGGTTTGCCATTGATCATTCCACTTGAAGTCTTTTTTATTCGTCCAAGGATAGACAAAATCTTTATCAAACATCTTTTCCAAACTCTCCCGATTTGGGCAGCCGTGATATCCGATTTCACTGACAAATTTAGCGATATTTTGGGTGTAATATGGGGCTTTATAATAACCCCTCGGCCCCCAAAGATGCTGTTCGGGAGCATATTCTTGGTCGATTCTATTACCAGCTAATCGAAAAGCTTCCGAACTGATATAAGGTGAACTTGGTAAATAAGTGGTCTTCGGATCTAGTCGGCGAACCATTTCAGATAATAGCTGACGGCTGATAATATCTTTATTAGGATCAATATGTGGTTGATCATTCTCCCATTCCAGCGAAACATCATTTTCATTATTGCCTGCCCATAATACGAGACTGGGATGATGACGGATTCGGCTGATGGCTTTTGATGCTTCTTCCTCTATTTTTTTAAAAAATTCATCATCCTGCGGATACATGGTGCATCCCATCATGAAATCATGCCATACCATAATCCCGTGCATATCACACAAGTCATAAAACTCATCCTGCTCATAGACATTTCCACCCCACATTCTGATCATATTGCAATTCAGATCTATGAGCATATCCACACATGGTTTTATATGCTCTTTATCCCTACTATGCAAGGCATCCAAGGCGACCCAATTAGTCCCTTTTACAAATATTTTTTCGTGATTGATTTCAAAAACAAATTCGCCAGGTTGATCACGAGTATTTGCATCGGTGTTAATAAGCTTTGCTATTCTGATGCCAATTATTTGCTGGTTTTCAGCAAGAATTTTCCCATTGGCGTCAAGTATTTGTAGAACAGCATCATATAGATTGGCTTCTCCGTACCCTCTAGGCCACCAGAAATCAATGTTTTGTAAATCGTTAATTCGATGTCGAAATACGGTAGAGTATATTTTAAAGGATTGGTCAAATACGGTCTGCTTTTTGTTTAAAATTTGAATTTTTAATGTCAAATCGTCCACATCCAATCGATCAGTAGCAAATTCCCAGTCCACATAAAGTGAGGCCGTCCTTTGCTCAATGTTAACAGCTTTTGTTACCCAGTAAACGGCCTTGAAATCAGTAGGTGGCATAATTTCCAGTTTTACATCTTTCCAAATGCCCGCACTGACTAACCTTGGCAAAATATCCCAACCGTAAGCATGAGCTGCTTTTCTAATATTGACGGACTCTCCACCGAGTGCATCATAACGCACACCCCAAAATTCCCTTTGATATTTTCGTCCTTCTAAAACTGCAGAATGGATAGAAATGAAGAGCTCATTTTCATTTTTCAAAAAATCTGTTACATCGAAACGGTATTCTACGAACATATTTTCTGTCTTACCAATTCTTTCATCGTTAAGCCATATATCAGTTATACAATCTATACCGTCGAAACGTAATTCTACCCTGTGACCATTTTGGACTTTTGGCTTTTCGAATTTACAGCGATACCACCAACGGCATAATTCAAATTCGCGTAACTCATAGACATTATTGCCAATTTTGGGATCTTTGATGAGTCCGGCTAATTCCAAGTCAACTTCCACATTTCCGGGTACAGTAGCTTCTATCTTTTTAAATGAACTGGTCAAAAGCTCGTGAGGTGTATCAGGTGCATGTTGATCTTGCAGTCCAAAATATAGTTCCCACTTTACGCCTTTAGATGTGTTTAAATTATATGTGTTTTTCATAAAGAATCTTCGATAAAATTAGCCATTTTTAAAGAGAAGTTTATATGGGTCGTCCATCAACTAAATCAACACACATTGAATTCGTTTTCAACAGTATTATTAGATAATAATTTTTATTTTATGGCAGCCTTTCGATCATTGATTGTCAAAAAAGTTGATTTCAAGCATTTTGCAAAGAGCATGATAAACAGGCAAATGCAATTCCTGTATTTCAGCCGTATCATTTCCTTCTACGCAAATGACTATATCGCAATATTCCTTCATTATACCGCCTGTTTTACCTGTTAATCCAATGGTAGGCATCCCGAGTGCTCTTGCGGCAATGAGCGCGTAAACGACATTACTAGAATTACCAGAGGTCGAAATTCCCATTAAAACATCTCCCTCACCCCCATAACCAATGACTTGCTGGGCAAAAATCAGTTCAGGATCAACATCATTGGCAAAGGCTGTATTTAAAGCACTGTGACTTGTTAAAGAAATCGCTGGTAAGGCTGGTTGAAGTTTATCTGACAGCTTCTGACCAAAATGGGGTGAAGTGGTTACCAGTTTCTGTTTGAGTTCACTAGGCAGTGTCCTGTTGAATGCGAAGTTTTTCATCAACTCTCCTACTATATGATCTGAATCAGAGGCACTTCCTCCATTTCCACAGATCAGTAACTTATTATCCTTAGAATAGCAATTACACAATAAATCGAATGTATTTTTAATATCTGTAAGTGAAGAAAAAAGTCTTGGATGTGTCAATAAGGTATTGTCTAGTATCTGTTCAATTTTTTTTTGATACATTTTGATTTACAATTGGAAGGTTAAAGTCTTGATTTATATTTTCAGGTATTGCGACGCACAAACTTGCGTAATCTCCTAGCTGGTCGCCAAGGGCAGCCGGGACAATTTCGCAGACCTCAGATGCAGGTTTGAGCGCTTCTTTTTCTATAACCTCTTTGCATATCGCTTCAAATAAATGGGGGTTCCTTGCAAAAACACTCCCGATAACAATGCGTTCTGGATTTAATATATCAATGAGTATTGAAATTCCAACCCCAAGATATTTTCCGGAAATTTTAAATATTTCAAGCGCAGTTTTGTCTCCAGCGTTCGCAGCATTACTCAATTGCTCAGTAGTGATCTTCTTTATATCTTTAACATTGTTCAAAAAGCCAACGTCTTCTCCGTTACTCATTTTTTGACTGATCACTAATTGCGCTAATCTTGCAATTCAACCACCACTACAAAACCCTTCAAACGAGCCTTGTTTCCCATAACCGCTTGGTCCGTCTTCAGCCAGCCGGATATGGCCTATTTCACCTGCCATATTATTGGTGCCTGTGTAAAGTTTACCGTTTAGGATCATACCAGCACCTAGACCGGTACCAAAGGTTAGAAATATCATATTTTGAGTACCCTTTCCTGCACCAAAGCGCCACTCAGCTAAAGCGCATGCGTTTGCGTCATTATGCAAAAACACGGGAACTCCAAATCTCTTTGTAAAAAATTGGGTAATTTGAATATTGTCCCATCCTGGCAAATTAGGAGGTGACATGATGAGACCAGTTTCACTATTTAAGGGTCCTCCACAACTTATTCCGATAGATACGAGCGTATGTGTTTTTAGCTTATCAAAGATTTTTGATGCATGGTCCAAAAGAATGTTGATCATGTATTCGGGACCTTGTTCGGTTTCAGTAGGGATCCTAACTTGTTCCAGTATTTCCATAGTTTCGGTACCTGCTACCACAACACATTTGCTTCCCCCAATATCGATTCCGAGATAAAATTTATTAGTCATTCTGTCTTGTTAAGTTCTAATTTATTCAAAACGAGTATTTTTATATTTCAAACTATCCAAGATGGCCAAGAATGATTCCTTTTACTTGAAAAGCACATACCTTAGAATCAATGATGATGATAGTTTTGATGGATAATGTTTTAGTTACAATTATTTATGAAAATATGAGGTATTAATTACTTACTTAATTGCTGCAGAGCAATATTTCAGCCCCGCAGCAATAAGAAGAAGAAAAATGAATCTTAATTACTTATTTAATCAAAAACATCTTTTTGGTTGTTGTGAAATCTTCGGCCTCAAGAGTATAAAAATAAAGTCCTGATTTATAAGATGAAGCGTCCCACATAACCTCGTGGGATCCAGAAGTAAGTGTTTTATCAACTAAAACTACGACCTCTTTACCCGAGATATCACGGATGGTAATTTTGGCATGGGCCGTGTTTTTTAGGTAATACTTAATGGTTGTTTTCTGCTGAAAGGGATTTGGATAGTTCTTTATCTGAAAATCTGAAGGATCATTCACACTTAAAATCACTTCTGTAGTATCCATATCAGTACCAAAATTATCTACAGCATTTTGGTAAGCCGCTAAAATATCACCCAAAGATACATTCTGATTAAATCCATCAATCTCGTTTGTCCAATGCAAAGCACCAATGGTATATCCGTCAGACTTCGACTTCATGTTTTCAGTGATTGAAAAATCTTCTATCAGGTCAGTGAATTTAGTAATCCCATCTCCATCCTCTGTCTCAATACCTGGGATAGTTGAGGGGTCGTTATCCCCAAAATACCAACCACTCATATCAGCTGTTCTTGTTTCCTCAGCTACTCCATACAATGTTCGGTTCCAAATGGCATGTTGTTCTGCGTCATCTTCAGAGATAGCGACTGTATTTAGTCCTGGATCCTGCTCAAGTATGTTGTTTTCATACACGATATTTGCCCATCCATCGCTCAAAGCCTTAGCTCTTGAATTCATAAACGGAGTAGGTACTTCCACTTTGTGGGGGCCATCTCCAAACCAATTTAGATAAGAAACAGGGGCATCAAAAATATCATTATACTCACCATTATAATAGGGATCCAATGTCGCCTGATTGAAATAAATATTGTCCGCTGCATAGAATATATAATTTCCAATGTCATTATAAGGTGCTGCAAGCGTATTTTCGTCTGCGAGAACCTCAGCTTGAACTA
>Ga0115564_10003007_pt1 | contig 14365 bp, 9 predicted proteins | sample COGITO_mtgs_1105_7_FD_88680 | JGI IMG/M metagenome (GOLD analysis project Ga0115564, IMG submission 88680) | Pelagic marine microbial communities from North Sea - COGITO_mtgs_110523 | ecosystem: Environmental > Aquatic > Marine > Epipelagic | place: Germany:Helgoland, sampling site Kabeltonne...
CTCCTATCGAAATTGAAACCTTTATCCGCACTAGTATGGCAGGCTGTATTGAAAAGCTGACCGAAATACTGGAGCAGACAACTGAGAGCAAATAACACCAGCGTGCATCCAGGAGGTATTCCCTCCCTAGTTCGTCCCAGTAAATGCATGTGAAATCGAATTTTAATAAGTAGCCCTATTGTGCCAACTAAACTGTCCGATATAGACATGCTTGTGACGGGTTTCGACAGTGCATGCATTATCTCTAAAGTTATGATAGATTTGAGGTGTAAGTCTGTGAATTGTGCTACTGACGAGTGCAAGCGAGGCTAAGATAAGAAAATCAGTGTAGAAAATCGGTAATGTAACTGTGTAAGAAACTAGTAGTTAGTACTCTGGTCAGTCTATTTAAACAAGGCCAATAATTATAAAACGACGGCGCAAAGCTGTTACTAATAAAAACGTTGAGGGGAAAAACGATGAAAACATCATTACGTACTATGAGTGCGCTGGCTTTAGCCATCGCCACTGCTTCTGGTGGTGCCTATGCAGCCCAGCTGGAAGAAGTAATAGTAACAGCGCAAAAGCGTGCCGAGAGCTTGCAGGACGTGCCAATTTCGATGACCGCTATCGCTGGAGAAAAGATTCAAGAGGCTAGCATCCAGAGCATGACAGATCTAGGGGCGTATGTTCCTAACCTATCTATCACCGAAAACGCCGTGAACAGTATCATATCCATGCGAGGCATCGGTGTCGGAGCAAACCAATCATTCGAGCAATCTGTTGGTGTCTATGTTGACGGGATTCACTACGGTAAGAGCCGTCACGTGCGGACCGGCCTCTTTGATTTGGGTCAGGTGGAAGTTCTGCGCGGACCTCAGGGTATTCTTTTCGGCAAAAATACTCTGGCCGGTGCAATTAACGTAACCTCTGCTTCCGCTAATATCGGCGATGAAATGAGTGGCCGCGTCAGCGTTAGCCGCGAGAGCAACCAGGGCGAAATTGCCGAGGGTGTAATCAATATGCCTGTTTCGGACAATATGGCTCTGAGACTTGCAGTTAGAGATCGCAGCGATGACGGTTATATGAACAATGGCTTTGCTACATCAGGTAATGGTGCACAGCCCTCTATGCCCTCAACTGACGAGCAAATCTGGCGTTTATCTGCCACTTGGGAGCCGAACGACAGCACGACTGTTAAGTTCAAGCACGGCGAGAGTGACTTTGTGCGTCTCGGCTCTACGGCCGCATTGAGCCGTTTTCAGCCAGAGCCCAACATCGCCGCATCCAATCGCTTGATGTATGGGGTGATGGGCATAATGTTTCCCAGCTATGGCGCTATGGTGGCTGCAAGTGGTAACGAGCAAACCGACGGCTATCGAGATTCAATTAGCATCGGCGGACTTGCTCTTGCACAGAGCCTTGGCCGAGACATGGATAGAACGCATGAAAAGGAAGAGGGTACTGACACGCAGACAGATAGTACGTCTCTGAATATTGAGATGGAGCTAGATAACGGCTTTACACTCAGCTCAGTGACCGGTGTCGGCGGCTATGAGTATGAAGATGGCATTGACGCTGACTTCCTGCCCGTGCAATTTATCGGTCGATCCGATATTTCTGAGTACGATCAAAAGAGCCAGGAGCTGCGTTTATCTTCGCCAACCGATGGTGATTTTTCATGGGTAGCGGGCGCTTACTGGCAGGAGCAGACTCAGGAAATTGACCGTACCGTAATTATTGACGGTACATTGGGTAACCCGGGCTTGATGACAGCCCTCGTTGGTTGTAGCTCATTCCTGAATATTCCTGCCGCCCTTACTGGCCCGGCTTTCTGTATCAATGGTGTGACATCGTTCAACCAGTCAGGCCGCGTTTCCAACTGGAAACAGGACACAGACGCATGGGCGGTGTTCTTCCAAGGTACCTATGACATTACCGACACCCTTAGTCTGACCGCTGGTGTTCGATATACCGAAGAAGAGAAGACCGTTCACGCAGAAACTGCTCTGGTGCATGACACCACTGGTCTGGCAACACCTGATACCAACCCATACAACGCTGCAATTAATGCGGCTAGCTTTGGCTCTTGGGCTCATGTGTTCGATGAAGACCGCAAGACTGATCAGCTGATGCCTGCGATGAACCTGCAGTGGGAAATGTCTGATACTAGCTTGTTCTACATCAGCTACTCAGAAGGTTTTAAGAGTGGCGGCTTTAATGCTGTGGACGATCAAAACCCTGCCTTCTTGGCCGATGGCACTGTGCTGCGCACAACGCCAGGCATTGGTTTCGAGTATGAAGATGAGACGGCAGAGTCCTTTGAAATTGGTGGTAAGCACACACTGATGGATGGTGCCATGACTGTGAACTGGGCAATGTTCTCGAGTGAGTATATGGATCAACAGGTATCCACCTTCGTAGGTCTGGGTTTTGTCGTGGCTAACGCAGCATCCTCCGACATTCAGGGTATAGAGGTTGATATGCAGTGGCAGTATTCAGAACAACTTCGTCTGGGCGCCAACGTTGCTCTCCTAGACGCTGAATATGGAGAGTTCGATTCCGCAGGCTGTACCGCGGCTCAGGATTCCGCGCTACTCGGCCTGGGTACTATTACCGCGAGCTCACCTGTAACCTCAGCCATGGGCTGTCAAGCTAAGTTCCTTCCAGACGGAACCAAGTCTGGTCAAGCTCAAAGTCTCACAGGTGACGACTTCGGTGCCGGCTACTCAGGATCTTTGACCGCTGACTATATTCAGCCAATGTCAAATGGGTTGGTTATGTTTGCCAGTGCAGACTACAACTTTACTGATGAGTACAAGATGACCGGTGACCACGATCCTATCGATATCCACGATGGCTTTGGACAGGTTAATGTCCGCGTTGGTGTTCGCGCCGAGAACTGGGACTTTATGATTTACGGCAAGAACGTGACTGACAAGCAGGTTGCTTCTGGAGCATTTGATATTCCTCTGGCAAGTGGTTCGCACGGTCGTTACAGAGCCCCAGGTGAAATGTGGGGAGGTCGCTTTACTTACAGATTCTAAATCTCTGTGGGTAGACCAGAAAAGGACGGGCAATGCCCGTCCTTTTTTTTGTGCCTCATTCTTTGCTCTGCCCCGCCCTTTGTAGCTCTCTGGCTGTCGGCTTTTGCAACAGACATGACCGCTTGCGACAGTGCGCAGGCGCATAATTAGGTTATGATAAATTAGCTGAACAGATAAAAAGTAAAGGCCAGACCACTGGTCCTAAGATCAATTATCCTGAGAAAATTCACTATGCTTCCCAGCGACCTCCAGCACCATGCACTTTCCGCCTGCCGCGGCACGCTGGCTAGCCTTGGTCTGGCGCTAGCCCTATTGGGACCCTCAGTAGCAGGGCCACAAGAGAGCCAGAAGAATAGCCCCAATCCAGTTGCTCTGGTAAATCAGCAACCCATAGCCGTTAAAGAGGCAGATATTCTCTCTCAGCAACTTTTGAAACTGCGCTTTGATCAATTGAATTCTGAACAACAACAATCTGTCATGCAGATACTAATCGATCAAGAACTGCTGCTGCAGCGCGCTGAAAAGTTGGATCTGCTGAGCACAGACCCGGGGCTGCGAAAGGCAGCCGTGGCCTCCGCAATCGACCAGGTGGTGACAGACTTTCTTGCTCAGCCCCCGACTGAAACCCTGTTGCAGCAGTTTTATCTCAACCAAAGCTCAGTCTTTGAAACTCCCGAAAGAGTCGCGGTGGATGCGCTACTCGTCAAAAGCCCAGCCGGCATTAAAGACGCTAAAACCTTGCTGGCTTCTGGGTCCGACACGACACAGATCGCTGAGCGATTAGACCTTGATTATTTACTGCCCAGATCATTGCTGCCTATTCATATGCTACATCGACAGCTAGGAACCAGTCTGGCCAGCGCCCTACTAGAGTTTAAACAGGTTGGGCAGACCCAGGCCATTAACTTAGACCAAGGGCTGTATATTTTTCAGATAAGTCAGCGACAGGCGCCGGTTTTACCCAGATATGAGGCTATTCGAAACTCGGTGCTATTGGAATACAAGCGCCGTGGTCGCGACCAGGCACTAAACAGTAAACTAGATCAGCTCTGGCACAGCGCTCAAATTATTGTTGCTGAGGTCCAATAATGTCTGGGTCCAGCTCAGTATCTAGCTCACCTATTGCCATGCTTGCCCTAAGTGCAGCTCTAGGCATTATCCTGGGTATGATAGAGGCGAAATCTTCCAAAGAGCGCTTAATCCTGAGTCCAGACGCTCTCGACACCTATGTGGCCAGGGTCAATCACAGCCCTATCCGCCAGTTAGATTACCAAAGGGCACTCAGTTTGTTAGCCAGCGGCAAGCGCGGTGAACTAAATAATCAGGACCGGGAGCTGGTATTGCAGAGGCTTATTCAAGAGGAGCTTTTGGTTCAATATGCTTCAGATATAGAGTTATTGAGAACCAACCAAAAACTCCGCGCCGCCGTCCTACAATCTGTGCTTGCTGGGCTGAATATTGAATCTCTCTCCACAGCCACTGCCACAGATAGCGATATCAGTTCCGGATTAGAAGAGTACCTGACTCAGCTTCGCAACAGCGCAGATATTCAATGGATTGCCATACAATGATCCCCCTGCGACGGCTTTTCTCAACCATTATCCTGCTGAGCATCGCAATAATCTTGCCTGCGGAAGCCCATAATCGCAGCCAGTCGTTTTCTTCGTGGAGCATAGATCAGCAAAATCTCAGTATGCTATTTACCCTCAAAGAGCGAGAGGCCACAAGGTTTCAACCCAATGATAATCTCAGCAACGAGGCCTCTCTGATCAGCCATCTGGAAAAAACTATAGAGGTCAGGCAAGCAGGAGTCCAGTGTTCAGCGAGAGCTCCATTGCAAGCTATGACTGCAGAACCGGGCTATCTGAGAATTGCAGCCACCTATAGCTGTGCCAGAGCTCTGCAAGATATAGCTCCAGAAATTCAAATTGGCAGCTTTTTTAGCCTTGTATCATCTCATATCCATTACGCGCGCATTGGGATAGATAACCGAGCGCCATTGGAGTATCTATTTACCGAAGGTCGCCAACAACAGGTTATAGAAACCGGTGACTCCGACTGGTTGACCAGTTTCCGGCAAGCTTTTCTGCAATACACAGTGCTGGGTATGGAGCATATCTTTACCGGCCTAGACCATATAGCTTTTCTGCTGGCCCTGCTGCTGGTGCTGCGTAGTCTCCGCGATGTAATCTGGCTGGTGAGCGGTTTTACTCTGGGCCACAGTATTACCCTTAGCCTGGCAGTGCTGGGCTGGGTTACCCCTGAAACGGCCATTGTGGAGGCCCTAATAGGCTTTACCATAGCTCTGGTAGCTGCCGAAAACATTGGCTGCCGGACTGGAGTCAATCGACAAATAGCCTATGGGGCCACAGCGATTCTGGCACTGATGACAATGCTATCTGTGAGTCAGCTGGTGCCATCAACACTGCCGGTTATTAGCTTTGTCGGCCTGATTATATTCACTCTGAGTTATCTGCCTGCTAACCATGGCAGCAGCACTATTCAGATAAGACCATTGCTCAGCCTCGCCTTTGGCCTTATTCATGGTTTTGGCTTTGCTGCTATTTTGCAGGAGGTAGGCCTGCCAAGCGAACAGCTATGGCCTGCGCTGTTAGGTTTCAATATAGGAGTAGAGTTGGGGCAGCTACTGATTGTTGCTGCAGTCTGGATCTGCTATCTAAGGCTAAAGCGCTACAGAGACTTTACCGCTGCAGCAGCAGAGGTTTGCTCTGCCCTGCTCTGCGGTTTAGGGGTATATTGGTTTGTAGCCCGAAGCTATGGCCCAGCCATTGGCTAATAATAAAAAGAATTTATAACCATAAACAGAGGACGCCATTATGTTGCAACGGGTATTAATGATCACCGCAGGGGTGGCTGCGGTCGCCATTATCTTCTTCTCTGGCATAGCGCCAGATGCGGCTTACAGACTACTGCCTGGCTACTTCCCCGACCCGGATCAGGCCTGGAGCGAAACTCCTCTGGAGTTTGGTCAGGTCACCGAGGCCAGCCTGCCCTCAGAAGTGATAGCCCAACGAGCCGTGGGCGCCACAAGAGACGATAAGCAGATACTGTTTGGTGATACCCATGTACATACCACCAACTCGGCCGATGCCTTTATGTATAGCCTACCCATGATGCACGGAGCCTCCGGAGCCTATCCACCCGCCTATGCCTGTGACTATGCGCGTTTTGTGTCACAGCTGGATTTCTACTTTCTTACCGATCACGCGGAGAGCTTCACCCCGCGCCAGTGGCGCGATGGTATTGACTCAGTGCAGCAGTGCAACCGCCTGGCAGGAGACCCCGCCAACCCGGATATTGCTGCCTTTGTAGGCTGGGAGTGGACCCAGGTAGGAGGTACTGCAGCAAACCATTACGGCCACCACAATGTGCTGTTTAAAGATGACAGTATCGACAAGCTGCCAGCGCGCCCTATAGCCTCTGTTGGCGTAGGGGTTGCCACTGTGGCCGCTCGTTCCGGCTCGGGAAAACAGTCCAGTCTGCTGGGGCTATTGGACCCGCGCCATCGCGATTACTACGCTTCTTATAATGACTGGGTGATGCAGATGGCTGCCGTACCTGCCTGTGATCCCCAAGCGGCCAGCCCGGATCTGCCGCTGGAATGTTATGAAACCGCAGCCACCCCCGGTGAGCTATTTGCCAAACTCGATGAATGGGGTTTTGACAATATGGTAGTGCCCCATGGTACAGCCTGGGGATTCTACAGCCCGCCCAATTCGAACTGGAGTCATCAGCTAACCGCTGAAAATACCGATGAAGGAAAAACCCGCTTAATTGAAGTTTATTCCGGTCATGGCAACTCCGAACAGTTTCGAGATTTTGCTGTGCGAGAACTCAACAATGCCGGGGAATGGGTCTGCCCAGAGCCCCAGCCAAACTATCTGCCCAGCTGCTGGCAGGCCGGCGAGATTATTCGCCAGCGCTGTCTGGTGGAAGATAATAGCGCAGCAGACTGTGATGCTAGAGCCGAGGAGGCTCGACATAATTTTGTTCAGGTAGATGGTATTCAGGGCTTTATGACGGTTCCCGGCAGTACGGCGGAAGATTGGCTGGACGCAGGACAGGCGCGCGATGTTTATCTACCCGCCTTTAACTACCGTCCACAAAAGTCTGTGCAATATGGTCTGGCCATACAGAATCACGACGACCCTGAAAACCCACTGCGCTATCGCTGGGGCTTTATCGGCTCCACAGATACCCATTCGGCCCGAGCCGGTCATGGCTTTAAGCAGCAACAGCGCCTAAACACCTCGGATGTCACCGGCGTGCGCAGCCCATTTTGGGAAACTATCTTTGCCAGCTCCGCAGTCAGAAGTGAATATGCCTCGCAATCACTGCGCGCCGACCAGATTGACCCGGTTAGCGCCAAGCTATTTGCCTCGGAATTTGAGCGCACCACCTCATTCCTAAATGTGGGTGGCTTGGCCGCAGTTCATTCTCAGGGCCGCAGTCGAGGTGCGATCTGGGATGCTATGCAGCGGCGTGAAGTCTATGGCACCAGTGGCCACCGCATGCTGCTGTGGTTTGACCTATTGCAGGCTGACACCGTCATACCCATGGGCAGTGAGGTGACTATAGACTCAATACCGCGCTTTCGCGCCAAAGCCATTGGCTCGTTTAAACAATTGCCCGGCTGCCCTGACTATGTGGTCAATGCGCTGGAAAAACAGCATCTGCAAAAAATGGCTCAGGGTGAATGCTACTACCCATCGGATGAGCGCTACCAAATTGATCGTATCGAAGTGATTAAAATTCGCCCCCAAGCAGTGGCTGGCGAATCAATTCCAGCTCTGATCGAAGATAGCTGGAGAGTATTTGAATGCGCGCCCTCAGCAGATGGCTGCACTATCGAATTTGAAGATCCTGACTTTGTCGCAGAGGGGCGCGACGCTCTCTACTATGTGCGCGCACTGGAAGAGCCGGTCGCCACGATCAATGGCGGCAATCTGCGCACCAGCTTTAACGAAAATGGCCAGGCGGTGGATACAGATATGTGCTTTGGCGACTACAGGGTCGATATCAATGACGAATGCCATGAACCCCGGAGCCAGCGGGCCTGGTCTTCACCAATTTTCGTCGACTATAAAAAATAATCAAGGGGAATATTATGACTACGGCATTAGTAACAGGCGCCTCTGACGGCATAGGCTTAGAGTTCTGTAAGGTTTTAGCAAGCCGCGGCTATCATCTTGTCTTGGTGGCACGGCGCGAGGCCGTGCTCAATGAAATCAGCGCATCTCTGGTGGCAGAACATGGGATTAAATGCACAGTAATCAGTTGCGATCTATCCAAGGCAAAGGCAGCCCAAACTCTTTTTAAAGCCACCCAAAAACAGGGGCTGGAGGTGGATTTCCTGATCAATAACGCCGGGCTGCTACACAATGGTTTTTTTACCGACCTCAGTCTGGCTGACCAGGAAAAAATGATGACCGTCAATATGCTGGCACTGACATCGCTCAGCCACCTATTTGCCAATGATATGGCCTCCAGACAGGGTGGCCATATACTCAATGTAGCCTCGCTGGCTGCCTGGATGCCCATCCCTAACCAAAATATCTATGCGGCAACCAAGGCCTTTGTGCTGTCCTTTTCCCAGGCGCTGCACGATGAGCTCAATGCTGCAGGCACAGGAATTACAGTGACTGCACTCTGCCCAGGTTATACGGCGACCAAAATGATGGATAACCCTGATCAAGGAGCCAAACTGGCCATACCTGCAGGCATGATGCAATCAGCATCTCAAGTGGCAGAACAGGGCATTGATGCCTGCCTTAAGGGCAGAGCCCTATGGATTCCGGGCCTCTCTAATCGGTTTACGGCAGCCATTACCCATCTGTTTTCAAAAATGGCACTGGCCAAAATTGCTGGCAGTTTTTATCGCAAAAATCTGAGCCAATTCTCCGCACAATAAAACTATAAAGGACAACTATCATGGGTCAGAAACTACCCAAAAAAGTATTGATTACCGGCGCCAATGGCTTTATTGGCAACCAACTGATGCACCACTACAAGGCACAGGGTATTGAGGTGGTAGGCGTCGACCTCTGCGGCAATGGTGAGGATATTATTCAGGGCGATATTGCCCAACCAGAGACCATAAGCCAGCAACTCAAAGATGCTGATGTAGTCATTCACACTGCAGCACTGGTATCCAATTCAATCCCAGATGGGGATATGTGGCGAGTCAATGTGGAGGCTACAGGCAATTTGGTTGCCGCAGCGGAAAAATATAAGGTGCGGCGCTTTGTGCACATTTCCTCCGTAGTGGCTTACGGCAACTCGGCACAGGGAGAGCTAGATGAAACTCAGCCAGTTCATGCAGATGGCGGCAGCTATGTGCTAACCAAACTGGCTTCCGAACATGCAGTGCTGACAGCTACCGCCAACAGTGCCATGGAGCTAGTAATTATTCGCCCGGGAGATGTCTATGGCCCCGGCAGCCGCCCCTGGGTCATCCTACCTATAGAAGCCATTAACAAAGGACAGTTTATGCTGCCGGCCAAAGGTGAGGGATTCTTCCGCCCTATCTATATAGACGATCTTATTCGTGGTATTGCTCTGGCTGTATCCACCAAAGAGGCCAGAGGGGAAATTTTTAACCTTTCCTGTGAGGGTTATATCACCACCAGGGAGTTCTTTAGCCATCATTACAGCTGGATGAATAAATCTGGGCCTCTGGCTGTATCCACCAGGCTGGCACTAATCGCAGCCACAGTGGCTACCAAAATTGCCAATCTCACCGGTGGAGTAAATGAAGCCTCCACAGCAACTGTGGTTCAGCTGTGCACCAAGAGTTGGTTTAGCATAGCCAAAGCAGAGAGAATACTGGGCTGGAAGCCAGAGATGCCATTTGAGGAAGGTATGCAGCACTCTAAACTCTGGGCTCAGGAACAGGGGCTTATTAAATAATCAGTGATCGCTGCGGTAAGAACCTGCGGTGCGGCCAGTCCACTGTTTAAAGCTGCGATAGAAAGACCGCGCCTCGGCATAGCCCAGCTCATAGGCAATACTCTCCAGATTGAGCTGGGTGTTTTTCAAATAATACAGGGCCAACTCCAGGCGCAGCTCATTGAGCACATCTTTGTAATGGGTGCCCTCTTCCCCCAGCTTGCGCTGCAAAGTGCGACTGCTTATACCCAGTTTTTCGGCAATCACTGCGCTGGAGGGCGTCTGCTGCTTAAGCATTAGGCGCAGCAAACTCTTTACCTGATCTGATACCAGCTGGTGCTGAGTAATCTCTGCCAGCAGCACTGTGGCGTGTTCAAGTAACATCTCCAGCAGCTTTTCATTGGCCTGAGGCAGAGGCATATCCAGCTTCGACTCCCGGATGCGCAGGCCACTAGAAGGCTGATTAAATAAAACCTCGCAACCAAACACCTCGGCATAGTCCGTCAGCAGAGCTGGGTCAGTGGGTGGTTCATGCTCAAGCCACACCTCATCATGGGGTTCAAAATTAAGGAAGTTGCGCGCATAGGTCACCCATGAGCCCAGCACATGCTCAACCTCATGGCGTTTGGCCTGGGGGCTATCGAATTTGCAATGCCAGCTCTGCAGGGCAAAACCACCGGCAACGGTTACATTGGTCACCCCCATATCACCGACAATTTTTTCATAGATAGGAATCTTGGCCTGAATCATGCGCAGGGTAGAACAGTTCATACAGATATAGCCCAGTACCGAATAGGACCAAGGCTCAATAAACCTAGAGGCGTGCAGACCAAAACACTGGTCACCGCTTGCATCTATAAGTAACTCCAGCAGATATTCCATTGCAGCTGCGGGGATATGTTTATTATTGTCCGCCAATATTTCCACATCTATACCGACCTGCTCAAGCAGAGGGAAATAATCTACCCCGCAAGCCTGTGCCGATTTAAGATATTGATTAATAGCGGGCACTGAAGCCAGGCTATCGCCACTGGTGTTCAACATATATCTGTTCGTTATCCTGTCACTAAATACCTGTACCCGACCTTTGAATGACCGAAATGGTGACTGCCCTGTCGTACTGCGACAGTGATCATTTCAACCACCGCTTTATTATAAAGATCAATGATTATAGTATGACTTGACTCTGCTGCTTAGGGTATCTGTCTGGCCCTTAACATTGTCAGAGTTTAGTCACCAACGGGCATTTTTTCTATGCCTTTAAACTAAAAATAATATCTATAAAGGTGAACAGTATGCGGCTTTGGAATGGCTGGGGGAATGAAAATAGTGATTTGAGTATGGAGTTAAACAGCGGCTTAAAAATGCTTCTGGGCGCGCTGGTTGGGCCCTCTATTTCACTGCCTGAAGCCAGTCTATCTGAGGTGGTTGCCAAAGTGCCTGACTCGCGATTGGCTGCCCATCCGCTGATCAGCCTAGATGCCGAGACCCGTGTGCGCCATGCCCGCGGCCAGAGCCTGCCGGATTGGCTAGCCATGCACAGCGGCAATGTAGACACCTTCCCCGATGGAGTTGCCCTGCCTGAATCATCCGCGCAGGTGCGCGAGTTACTGCAGTTTGCCGCGGATAAAAATATTGATGTGATTCCCTATGGCGGTGGCACCTCTGTGGTTGGGCATATTAATCCCAATGCCAGCGATCGTCCCATATTGACCATCAGTATGGCGAAAATGAATAAACTGATTTCTCTCGACCGAGAAAGTCAACTGGCCAGATTTGGAGCCGGAACCCCTGGCCCAGAAATCGAAGCTCAGCTCAAGGCCGAGGGCTTTACCCTGGGGCATTTCCCTCAATCCTGGGAGCTATCAACTGTAGGTGGCTGGGTTGCCAGTAGATCCAGCGGCCAGCAGTCATTGCACTATGGCCGTATAGAAGCATTATTTGCCGGTGGCAGTATGGAGACCCTTAAGGGCACTATGGATATCCCCACCATTCCAGCATCCTCTGCGGGGCCAGATATCCGCGAAATGGTTCTGGGTTCCGAGGGTCGCATGGGTATTATTACTGAGGTTGTGGTGCGCGTAACCCCAGTCCCTCAGGCAGAGCAATTTCAAGTAGCATTTTTCCCATCCTGGGACGCCGGCTTAACTGCGGCCAGAGAACTGGTGCAGCAGCGTGTCGCTCTATCTATGGTGCGCCTGAGCAATCCACTGGAAACCATAAGTCTGCTGCATATGGGCGCAGGCGAAAATACCGCGGGCGTGGCAGCGCTTGAAGCTTCGCTGGCAGAAAAAGGCATAGGCTCAGGCAAGGTAATGATGACCTTTGCAGTAACTGGCAGCCAGAAGCAATGTGATTTTAACCATGCAACAGCTCTGGAAATCTGTGCCAGCCAGGGTGCTGTGGCAGATCAATCGGGACTTGGTGATAACTGGGCCCATGGTCGTTTTCGCGCGCCCTATGTGCGCGACCCCCTGGGTTCTGCTGGCTATGCTGTGGATACCATGGAGACTGCAGTTGACTGGTCTCGGGTAACAGAATCAATGGAGAGTATTGAGCAGGCTATTCGCACAGGCTTGGCGGATGAGGGAGAACAGGTACATGCCTACACCCACCTCAGCCATGTCTATGGGCAGGGTTCCAGTATCTATACAACCTATGTGTATCGCTTTGGCGACAGCTATGAGCAAGCACTGCAGCGCTGGCATAAACTTAAGGCAGCTGGTGCCGAACAGATTGTTGCCTGCGGCGGCACCATAAGTCACCAGCATGGTGTAGGGGCAGACCATCGCCAGTATCTGCCGGCAGAGAAAGGAGCGCTTGGCATTGCTGCAATTAATAACCTGTGCGAACTGTTTGACCCCAGGGGACAGATGAATCCCGGCAAACTATTATCTGATACTGAGTAAATCCATGAATAAGTGTAGTCCGCGGGAAATATTGTTGGCAGAAATGCGGGGGGGAAAATCTCTCCACTGGGATATTATTATTGTAGGCGGCGGCATTACCGGTGCCGGTGCGCTGCGCGAGGCTGTGCGCCGCGGCTATCGGGCTCTGTTACTTGAGCAACAGGACTTTTCCTGGGGCACCTCTAGCCGCTCATCCAAAATGGTCCATGGCGGCCTGCGCTATCTTGCCGCCGGCGATATCAAACTGACTAAACATTCTCTGCAGGAGCGGGAGCGCCTTCTCAGGGAAGCGCCAGGCCTGGTAGATCGCATTGCTTTTTACTTTGCCCTGGGCAAGGGCAACTTCCCAGGCCGTTTTGCCATGAGCGTAATTCTGACCATCTATGATTTTTTAGCCCGAATTCGCGACCATCGCTACTGCAACAACAGGGCGCTGGCCAAGCATTTCCCTGGTGTAGAAACTAAGAACCTAAAAGGCGCCTGCTACTACACAGATGCCATGGTCGATGACTCGAGACTGGTGCTTCGGGTTCTGCAAGAGAGCATGGCCCAGGGTGGCCAGGCACTTAACTACTGCAAAGTCAGCAAGCTGCTTATCACTGATGATCAGGTCAGTGGCGTGGCTGTGGAGGACGCGGAACAGGGCAACAGCATAGAGTTAAATGCGCCAGTGGTGATTAATGCCACAGGTGCCTGGGCAGATAATTTGCGCAACCAGCTCAATCCAGAAAAGCGCGTGCGGCCTCTGCGTGGCAGCCATCTGATTATCCCCAAAAGTTTCTGTCCTGTGACTGATGTGCTGACCTCATTACATCCCCAGGATAAGCGTGGTATCTACGTCTATCCCTGGGAGGGTACCACGGTGATCGGCACTACAGACCTGGATCACGACGAAGATCTGGATATTGAGGCCAGCATCTCTTCCGAGGAAACTCAATATTTACTCGATGGCTTTAATGCCCTATTCCCCCAGACCCCTTTATCCCGCGCCCAGGTTATCTCTACCTGGGCAGGCGTGCGTCCGATTATAGGTTCTGAAGATGCCAAGGATCCCTCAAAAGAGCGCCGCGATCATGCCACCTGGTCAGACAATGGGCTGATTACAGTGAGTGGCGGCAAGCTCACCACCTTTAGATTGATTGCGCTGGATGCGCTGGAAGCTGCGGCTGACAAGCTACCTGCGCCTGCGGCCTTTGATGCTGACAATGTGTTTAGTGCGCCGACTATTGATGCAGCAACTCTGGTACCAGATAACCCAGTCTGGGGGCAGCGCCTGCTGGGACGCTACGGAGATAGCGCAGAAACCATATTGGCTGAAGCTAGCAGCGAAGAGCGCAGGCCCATTGGCGACACCCAATTTTGTCTGGCGGAATGCCGCTGGGCGGCGCGCCATGAGCAGGTGCAGCATCTAGATGATCTACTGCTGCGCCGCACTAGGCTGGGCATGTGTCTGGCCGATGGCGGCTCTGAGATATTTGCGCCGGTCAGAGAGATTTGCATGACCGAACTGGGCTGGGACCA
>Ga0115564_10003011_pt1 | contig 14352 bp, 13 predicted proteins | sample COGITO_mtgs_1105_7_FD_88680 | JGI IMG/M metagenome (GOLD analysis project Ga0115564, IMG submission 88680) | Pelagic marine microbial communities from North Sea - COGITO_mtgs_110523 | ecosystem: Environmental > Aquatic > Marine > Epipelagic | place: Germany:Helgoland, sampling site Kabeltonne...
CAAACCCAACTACCGAACTCGAATCCTTTGATTTGACGACACCGTTGGCGTTGACAGAAATTGCACCCTATGCCTACATTGATGCAAACGGAGACGAAAAACTATTCTTGGCCTACCTCGGACTCGATGGAATCCTCCCCAAGATGGGTTTCGCTACTCTCACTCGCTAATCCGAAAATGGTGAACACCTGTTTGTGCTGTAAACCAAGATCATCTGTCACTTCAAGATAAAGATTGTTGTGTCCTTCTTCTAGGTCCAAAGACAATTCAATTTGGCCACCAGTGTTTTGCCAGTGTATCTTTTCGTTGTTGAACCAGGCTTCATATACCGCAACAGCACCGTCATCTTCTACAACATGCTCAAAGTTCAATGGCGACCCAACGTCAGCCGATACTGGAGGGATTCCATGTACTATGGGTGGGTACAAATCAACAGATTCATTCATTAAAACAGGCTCCACTGGCTGCCGAAACAATCGATTGTACTTCTCTGCATCCACTCGCAACAACACCTCTGGCAGATCTTTCACATTGTCATACGATACAAACGTCAAGGTTTCAACATGCGTCGAATCGGGTAACAGTTCAGGTATTGTCCATTCATTTTTGGTCATTCGAACTTGTCGTGCTTCAACTGGCCAAATCACTCGTCCCTTCACCTCTTTTAGGGGCACCACACCCGTATTGGTTGTTGTCAAATTGAACTGATACTCATTACCATCTATGTGCTCGATCTCAGCAGTCATAGCCACTTTCGCATGTGTTCCAGATGCCACTTGAACAAACAATGGATTCAACTCCACCTCAGCACAACAAGAACGCAACAACACTGGTTGTAGTTTGTCATATCTAGGAACCGTATTGTGTGGAATGGTAAGAGGCACTTCAATATCTTTGTAGCCCCGGCTTGGAATCACACCAACTGGAACGACCACATCATCCCATGGTGAACTCGAGTTTTCGGCTTGAAGCCACAACAACGATTGGGTGATTTCACCTCCTGAATTGTGCAAGCGAAACTGCAGTGTCATCTTTTCTCCGGCTTTACCGATAATGTTTGACAGCCTTTCAATGCGAATATCTTGAGCACCTTCAGTTTCGGCCTCTCCCCACTCAATCCCATACTCAAGCATGCTTGATTGAATCAGTTGCTGTTCTTTTCCCTGCCAAATTTGAATCCGCTCCTTGGCAACCTCTTGAAGTCGCTCGATTTTTGGACTGCTTGCATGGTTGAGTACATCTACGGCAAACGCAATCTGCTTATCTTCACCATCATCCAACAACAACAAGTCACTGGGCTCTGGCGACAAAGACACAAAGGGCAACTCACTCACGTCCATCATACCAACTTTAATATGAGGCTCTACGCCATCCTGTTCATGAACTGAATAGTCTCCCGTTAACAGATATTGAGCTATCGTCAGTTTAAGCGCTACAGGATTGTCATTCCCTCTTAAGTCTGCTGCTGTTTGAACAACCCCTTTCCCGAAAGATCGTTGACCGATCAACAGAGCTCTATCCAATAGTTTCAATGAACCGGAAACAATCTCCGAGGCTGATGCAGAATTTGAGTTTATGAGAACAATCATCGGGACTTTTGGCTCTGTAAATGAATTCCGATTTACATATTGCTTCATCAAGCCAGGTACCGGTTTTCCGTCTTTGCCAACGGTTTTAATTGTGGTACCAGAGGTCACAAATCGATCGACCACCTTACACGACTGCAGCATAGAGCCACCACCGTTGTTTCGCAAATCAACGATAATCCCCGTCACCTTTTGTTCATCAAACTCTTCAAGTGCCTGTTCCATAAATCGTGTGGTTTGTTCACTAAAACTTCGAATGGTGATGATTCCAACATTGTCTTGTATTGCCCAATGAACATTGGGAATCCGGACACGTCCTCGAACCAAAGACATATCTCGAACTTGCTCTTCTCTAAGGTATTGAATGGAAACAACACTTCCGGTCTCTCCACGAAGCCGATCAACACCTTGTTGCAGTGTCAGTGCACCCAACGGCACATCATCAACACTCGTTACGATATCGCCTTCTTTGAGTCCCATAAGTGAGGCTGGTCCATCGGGAAAGACCTCTTGAATCTCGAGACCCTGTTCTCTTTTTTGAACTCGACAGCCAATCCCTGAAAAGTTTCCAGAGATACGTTCGTTAAAACTGGTCAATCGATCTTTATACATCATGATGGAATAGCGATCCATTTCACGAGCAAAACCATCGAGGAGAACCAACTCTACATCCATATCTTCAGGAATCTCTAATGGTGCCCCCTTGGAAACACCAAGCATGAGCTCCAACAACTTCACCTCTATATTATCAAACGTTACATCTGTGGTATCGATTGTATAAAAGGCTTCTTGTTGACCAACATGCAATGAAATTTGGTGCTCTTTTTGTTGAACAATAATCCATGGAATGTGCATCTCCAATTCTTCTGCAGCAGAGATGAGAGCCGTCTCGACCTCCAAATCTTCAATCCACAAATATTTTCGGCGCACCATGTCCATTGTTTGAACGGTTAGTTCTTGTGCTTGAACAGGTGGTATGCATAAAAAGTAGGATAGCAAGGCAAACATGGGGTTCCATTTGAAGATTGTAGTGGAAATGTAAAACAAAAAGGATAGTGAACAACAACAAGATGTGTCGTCTGTATACTGTATCGTTTTTCCAACAACAAACCGTGAAGTCCCATGAACAATCCACAAATTTTCGACATTTTACAACAGTTTAAACAAGGTTCCCTCACTCTTACACAGGCCACAGAAGCATTATCTGTAGATGCTGTACAGGAATTGGGGCATGCAACCGTTGATACAGAACGAGAATCCAGAACAGGTCAACCTGAAACCATCTTTGGAGAAGGAAAGACAGACGTTCAAATCATCTCGATTGTTCAGGTATTAATTGACAATGGTCAGACTGCACTCGTAACCCGAATTGATCAAAACAAAGGTACCGCACTGATAAAGTCGTTTCCTGGTGGAGAATGGAATGAATTGGGTCGCACCTTTTTACTGTCCCCACCCCCAATCCATCGTCAAGGTGAAATCGCCTTAATTTGTGCTGGAACCAGTGACTTATACGTTGCAGAAGAATGCAACAGTACGCTTCGTGCGATGGGTCATCAAGCCACCCGCATCACAGATGTTGGAGTGGCTGGTCTACACAGGCTCCTAGGGCGCATTGATGAAATTAGACAACACAAGGTCATCATTTGTATTGCCGGAATGGAAGGTGCTTTGGCAACTGTTCTAGCGGGATTGGTCAGTGTTCCCATTATTGGAGTTCCGACCTCTGTTGGCTATGGATGTCATATGAACGGATTAACTCCTTTGTTGGGGATGCTCAATTCCTGTGCACCAGGTGTTGTCGTTTGCAACATCGACAATGGATACGGAGCCGCCATCGCTGCATTGCGTTTTTGTAATCTATTGCCTTTGGAGACAACATGAGCCGTATTCTCTATATAGATCCCATTGGAGGTGTTGCAGGAGATATGCTCTGTGCTGCATTACTTGATGCAGGGTTGAATGAACAAAAATGGCGACAAACTCTGGACTCATTGATGTGGAGTGAAGACGTTGAAATTGTACGAAGTCAAGTTATGCGAGGGGTGTTTGCAGCCTCTCACATCAATATTCGACCAGAACTCGACGCCCTCTCTTCTCAAGACAAACAATCACAAACCGTACATCATAATCACAATATTGGGCATGGAGGACATGGAAGACATGGAGGACACGTTCATGGCAGTCACAGCCATACACACACTTCTGTATCTCCTCTCGTTAATCAACCTACTCTACACAATAATTCAACCATATATACCAACGGTCCACAACCGACACCATGGTCCAATCACCATCGAGGGTTCACAGATATCTCTGACCTGATTTCGGCATCTCCATTGCCTGCAAAAGTACAAGACATGGCCATCCAGGTATTTCGTGTTCTCGGTGAAGCCGAAGCCACCATTCACGGAAGTACACTCGAAGACATCCATTTTCATGAAGTGGGTGCTGTAGATTCAATCCTAGACATCGTTGGTTTTTGTTTGGGTGTACACATGCTGAAGATCGATACAATCTTGGCTGGATCTGTTCCTTTATCCAGTGGACAAATCCATACGGCACATGGTCCTACTCCATTACCGGCTCCTGCTACATTACGGATTCTTCATGGATGGCCAACTGTACAAGGACACCCAAATCATGAGCAAGTAACACCAACAGGTGCCGCCATTCTAAAGGCATTGGCGATTCACAGTTCATTTCCAAGCATGACACCACTAGCAGATGGCTATGGTGCCGGTACCAGAAATCCAACGGCCTATGCCAATCTATTGAGAGTATGCATTGGAACTACCATCGGAAAGGAAACAACGATTGATCGCCATACGGTAGACGAGATTATTGAAATACAAGCAAATATCGACGATATGAGTGCAGAGTTGCTATCTCCATTACTTGATCATCTATTAAGTTCTGGTGCTGTTGACGCTACACTTACACCTATTCTAATGAAAAAAGGTCGGGTAGGTCATCTTTGTACAATATTGACAACCTCAGAGCATAAAGAGTCTGTTCTCAAAACACTTTTCACACATTCCACCACATTTGGATGTCGTTTCTCACACAAACAACGAGCCATATTAGACCGTACATGGGATACCGTAAAGTGCCACCTCGGCACTGCACGTGTCAAAATTGGATACCTAGGGAATACAGTTCATCAAATCAGCATTGAGTTTGAAGATGCACTCGCTTTAGCCACTGAACACGACAAATCGCTGACCGAAGTCATTCCGTTGATTCAGCATGCTCACCAGACTCAATTTCCAACACGCTACAACACAGGAACCATCGCATGATCTCCCTTCTTCTTTCAGTGGGCGTATCCTCTTGGGCTGACACCACCTATACAGCTGACGAAATCATGCAATCCGTAGCCTCAAAACAACAGTGGCGTATGGTTCAACAAGACCTCTCCTTGACCATTAACGATGGAAAAAAGACAAAACAATACCGCATGAAAACAGAGATGAGACAAGAAGAGGATGCCTTTTACTGTCACGCGCGTTTTGTCAGTCCTAAAAATGTCTCGAACACACAGATTGTATGGATTGACCGGGCAAACAAAGATGACAGTATGTGGCTCTATCTACCCGCACTTAAACGCATCACAACCCTAAACGACAACAACCGTTCTAGAGCATTTATGGGTTCCGACTTTGAGTTCAATGATTTCCTTTTGATGAATCTACCACAATCACACACCATACAAAAGGAAACACCGACTACATGGATTATTGAAAGTACGCCCAACGCATCCGTCAGTTCTCCATACAACAAATGGGTTTCTACCGTCGACAAAGCGACAAAATCTCCTTCTACGATTCACTTGTTCACTGGTGATATCCTCATCAAAGAACTCACCATACAACAAATTGATGACAATGGAATCCCCAAGAAAAGCACAATGAAAAATCTCAGGACGGGTTCTCAAACGACACTAGAATTACATACGTTCGACAACCAGAGTGAGATTCCCATGAGTCATTTTACAAAAGAATACCTTCTACAGCCAATCTCAGAAACGAATACCACGGACACACCATGATTGCGATTCAACAATATATCCTTACCATTGGAATGGCCCTTTTTATTGGGAATGGTCTTTTGATGATACATCCAGCAAATGCCACTGGGATTCATACTTCGGATGCGGTTTGTCCAATCGATGAAGCAGATACTGTTAAATTGTACTTTGAAGTTTCCAGCAATGAATATGGAGGGTTTGACTCCGATGGAGCAACTTATTCGAGTGGTACACAGTTTAGAGAACACGCAATCTCAACGTGTTCAAAAACACTCTTTTCTGCGTACACCGAAGATATGCAGAAGAAAATATCCCCTTCTGACAGTGCTGAAATTAAAAAATGGCTTACACCATTGGCGCAACAATACACCAATCCTACAGTATGGGAGCGTTATGAACTGGCTGTGTCATTTTATCGATGGCAAGGTAAAGACCCCATATATTTGGCTCAAGTGTATATGGAGGCGGCTTGGACTGCTCGAGACAAAGCGGTGGGGATTCACCCAGACTTAAAAGGTCCTGTAGTAGCAGATCAAATCCTAGAACAAGGTAAAAAAGAATTAAAGAAAGAACTCACCAATGAAGAACGAAAGATGGTTACCTACAATCTTGCTCGAGTCGCTCATAGAAATGCTCGATTTACAGAACGACAACACTACATCACCCAATTTTTAAACGATCCAACTCTTGAGACATACGAACGCGACACAGCACAAGAGTTTATTCAATTGACCACCGAAGTAGAACCTCGATTGTTGAAGTTGGCACTGGCTGAATACCTAATACACCTACAGAAAGTTCCACAAGATGGACACACTCAATATATTGTTGCAGATATTTTCCGCCGTCTGGGTGAATATACGCAAGCACGAACCTACTTTGAAAAGGCCAACCTAAGCGCCTACCTACATCCTGAACAAAGAATGATCGTTGCACATCTACTAGAAACCATGCCTTCTACACCATAAAAAATTCTTTTTTACTCCTGTAAAGGAACCAAATTTATATGCCACTGTCTTAAAAGGTAATTAAAAAATTTTGGACAGGACCCCTAAAATGGAATTATGCTTTGAACAACAAAGATTTTTATCAATCTCAAGACCATCTTTGGTCTGTTGTCCCCTTGTGAAATATGAGCACACGAAGCATTCCAAAATTAGACGATACAACATTTACTCGGAACGAAGTACTGCAAGCACTTCACAGTCACAGTTCACTCGCAGGAAGCGATCTTCGGGGATTGGATCTGAGTGCCATCGATTTTTCGGGAGCAGATTTACGCGACTGCAAAATGGCAGAGAGCAATCTAAGCAAATGCAATTTTCAAGGTGCAAATCTATCCGGTGCATCGCTTTGGAAAGCAAACCTCAAGAGATCCGACCTAACCAAAGCCATATTGATAGAAACAGACTTAGAATGGTGCAATTTAGATGGTTGCACACTTCATCAGGCAGTAATTCAAAGAACCCTCTTACCGCTACATGCGCTTTCAAAAGAGGACATTACTGATGCCATTACGCACGGAAAACAACTCCGCATGTCTCAAAAGGGCTGGTAATCATTTAAGCAGTGATGGTCTCACGAGTCCAGTGTCTGGACAACAAAGACTCTCTACCCAAATCCAACAGGATACTCTTACAACATCGACCTCGTTACGAGCACCGTTGGATTCAGACAATAATGGTACAGATCGGTTACACACAGGTTGGAAACTCGTGAACAGGGAGGGTACCATGCTGGATGAACAGTTGGTTCAGCAATTACAACACGGACAAAGAGAGGCCTTCACCACTCTTGTATCCAAGTGGCAAGACCGAATCTACACCTTTTGTCTTCGGCAACTCGGGGAACGTGAATTGGCAGAAGAGGCTACACAAGACATCTTTGTAAAAGTCTTTACTTCCATTCAGAGCTTTCGTATGGAATCAAAATTCTCAACTTGGCTCTATCGAATCTCCACCAACCACTGTATCAACCTTCGAAGTAAACACCATCGACGTCATCGAAAACAACACCACTCTTTTGACGAAATGGACAATCAACTTCATACCATAGACAACCCAATCGATAGACTCGAAACACTGGACTTTGAGCAACAACTACAAGAGGCGTTAGGACAGATACCTGAGGAGCATCGAGCTCTGTTGATTTTAAGGGATATTCAAGATTGTTCGTATGAGGAGATTGCTGATATTACCAATCTCAATCTTGGTACCATCAAAAGTCGTATTCACAGAGGTCGAAAACAATTAAAAGCCGTCTTAGAAGGAGACCGCAATGAATAAATTCATTCTACAAAATCGAATACACGACTATCTAGATGGGGAACTTTCGGTAACAGAACGAGCAGAAATGGATCAAGCCCTTCTAGAACATCCCGATATCATTGCTGAGATTGAACAACTTCAACACCAGCGTGAACAAATGTTGACTGTTGGAACAGTTTCCGCTCCAATAAATCTGTTGGACAACATTCTACTTGAAGTAGCCGATACATCACCCGTAGCGAATCAACCGCGATCCAAAGCGTATTTAACCTATGGCGTAGTGGCCATGGCTGGACTATTGGCTTGGATTGCCATTCCAACGTCAACATCACCAATCACAGAACCTTCCGTTGACATTAAAGGAGCACAAGTCCTCCCATCCTTCAATCCGGTACAACTTCCCCAGACAAGTCCAATAGAAGAAGCAAACAAACATATGGATGATCTAGAACTAAAAAGTACACAAATCAAAAAACAAGTGACTTCATCATCCAAGACCACTCGCACTGCAACACCGAAAACAACAAAGACCGCAGAAAAATCAAACCCCACCTTTGTAATTCAAACACCGGATACACCCTACGTTCCTGATTGGGAAGGCAAACAAATTATCAGAGTCACCGAAGAAACTTTTGATGCGGAGGCTTTTCAATTTAAAGCCGCTCCCGCTAAACTATTGTTTACATTACACAATCTTGCCACACAGGTTGGTGGTAGCCTAAAATCGACGAATGGCACCCCTTTTTCGCCAGTTGAACTGACGAATTTTTCACCTCGGACAACCTTCGAAATGTGGGTTCCTACCGATTCAGTAGCCAATATCAATGATCGTTTGACAGAATTGGGTGGTCAATTCTTTGCCAACTCGATTCAACAAGAGAATGGATTTGGAATCTTCAAAATTGATGTAAGGTACGAATATTATTGATTAAATTGACCACACACCCTAAGTGTTGTTGGTCTTGGCACAGATTTTGCTCTGCGATGGTCACACCCCACCTAAGGAGCTTCTATGCCTACCCTACCCAGACCACCTTCCACCACACATTCTCTAATTTCTACCTTGATCGGTGGAAGACAAGCCAACCGAAAGACAAACCTACTGATGAGTAATGTTGGTGATATCAAACAACTTTCACGATTGTCCATCCCCGAACTCATGGTTCAAGGTGATTTGACAGAAACCATGGCCACAAGATTGTACAGTGGTTTTACACTTGGTCAACGTAGCTTACTCCCTTCTGAGCCAAAATCCTCCATCACCAGGCCTGAACAAGTATACCAATTGGTTTGGCCAAGCCTCATCCATCAGGACAATGAATTGTTGATTGGTCTATTTCTAAACCGTCGAAAACACCTCATCCAACAGGAAGTTTTGACCAGAGGTACGGATTGGATGACCATTGTCGACCCAAAACAAGTCTATCACAAAGCCTTATTGTGCAGAGCAAGTGGACTGGTACTGGTTCACAATCATCCATCAGGAGACCCTACACCATCAGAACAAGATATTCGAATCACGAAAGAGATTCAACGCGTGGGAAGCATCTTACGTATTCCACTGTTGGATCATTTGATTGTTGGAGGAGACAGTTACGTCTCATTCGCAGCACTTGGACTGCTGTCATAAACAAGCTCAGATCCATCAATACCCTTTTGTACAGTCGGTATGTAAGGGTGTGCTTCTCTCAACACATCCGGGGTAACAATACCTGCCGACATGATGAGTTTAAAAGCTTCTTCAACCGTTAAATCAACATTCAGTACTTGATCCGCAGGAACCAATAAATAAAAGCCGGTCGTTGGATTTGGTGTAGACGGCAAGAAGATAGACAGCAACGTAGAGTCGTCGACTCCAAGATACTGTTTTTCATTGGTCAAAAATGCAAAACAATACATCCCTTTTCTTGGATACTCTACCAAAACAACATCTCTAAAATGGTTGGCCTGTTCAGAAAACAATGTGCTCATCAATTGTTTAATCGATTGATACACAACATTGATAATCGGTACACGTTGCAGTATTCCCTCGTAAAATCCAATCAGTTGTCGACCTGCATAGACTCGAGTCCCTACACCACATACGTAAATAAAAACCAGTGACAGGACAATTCCCAACCCTGGAATATCTTGGCCAAATAGTGTCTCTGGTTGCCAAGCAATCGGTAAGATTCCAATTGCACCATCAAAAAACACAAACAGCTTGAGTAGCAACCATCCCGTAAGCCACAATGGACCAATAATCAGAAGACCTGCCATGACTGAAAGACGAAAATGCGAACCTCGAACTTCTTCGGAAGTCTCTACTTGATTAGACACAAATCAACCCAAACAGTCTAATGGTCTTCAGAAACAGCATTGCGGTTCCAAGCCGGAATTTCAACTTCGACATCTTCAGAACCATCTGGAACGAAACAGCAAGACAATCTAGAGTTTTCTTGCACCGCAGGCGCAAAGTCCAATTGATCTTCCTCTTCTTCAATCGGTTCCGGACTGGTATCAAGACCACTGTGTACATAAATATGACACGTAGAACACCCTACTACACCTCCACAAGAATGATTGATGTCAACACCATTCTCTAAAAGAAGCGCTAAAACAGATCCTTCCAATCCATCCGCTTCATCATCTGGTAAATTATTGGGGTCAACCAAAAATGTTTCTCCGGTATTTCGTAACGTCAGCGTATACGATTGTTTTGGTGGTTCGTTGGGTTGATCCAAATAGGGATTTTTACTCATGGGGTTTCCTCTTTCAATCGAAGGATTATTTCTACAATTTGTTCATATGGTGGAAAAACATCACACACTTCCAGTTTTTTATCTGCAATTGGTGTTTCGTTGTACCAAACGGTAAACTCACCTCGTTTACCAGAGAGTAACTGAGATTCTATGCCACACTTTTCCTTGATTAGGTCAGCCAAACTGGCTGCACGGGGATAATAGTTTCAAGCTACACAGTAATAAATCTTTATCATCTTGTACTCCATTGGGTATCCCCATCAAAGATTTTTGAAGAAATCGTTTCCTTTATCGTCTACAACGATGAATGCTGGAAAATCTTCTACTTCAATTTTCCACACCGCTTCCATTCCCAACTCAGGATAATCGAGCACTTCAACTTTACGAATGTTGTCCTTCGCCAAGATGGCAGCGGGCCCACCAATCGATCCCAAATAAAACCCACCGTGCTTCTGACAAGCATCGCGAACCATTTTGGAGCGATTTCCCTTGGCAATCATCACCATTGATGCCCCCAAGGCTTGAAAGGGATCAACGTAAGGATCCATTCTAGAAGCTGTTGTGGGACCAAATGAACCGCTGGCATACCCTTCTGGTGTTTTTGCAGGACCGGCATAATACACTGGATGCTTTTTGAAGTATTCGGGAACACCTTCACCATTTTGAACGCGTTCTAATATTTTAGCATGGGCAATATCACGAGCCACAATCATGGTTCCGGAAAGACTGATACGAGTTTTGATAGGGTAATTTGTCAATGTCTTACGAATCTCGTCCATAGGCATCGATAAATCGATCTTTACAACCTCATCAGACAAATCTGATTCCTTCACTTCCGGAAGATATTGGGCAGGATTGCGCTCTAGTTTTTCTAGAAACACACCGTCTTTGGTGATTTTGGCTTTAATTTGTCGGTCTGCGGAACAGGAAACCCCGATCCCGACTGGACAGGACGCTCCATGTCTCGGCAGGCGAATGACTCGAACATCATGACAGAAATACTTCCCACCAAACTGAGCACCTATCCCCATATTTTGAGTCATATTCAGTACTTCAGCTTCCAATTCTCTATCGCGTATGGCTTGTCCGAATTCATGACCAGTTTGAGGCAGACCATCCAAATATCTACAAGAAGCCAACTTCACTGTTTTTAGGTTTTGCTCTGCGCTCAACCCACCAATGACAATCGCCAAATGGTACGGTGGGCAAGCTGCAGTTCCCAATGTTCGAATCTTTTCATCCAAAAATTTCATCATAGACTTCGGATTCAATAAAGCTTTTGTCTGTTGAAACAAGTACGTTTTGTTGGCTGATCCGCCACCTTTGGTAACGAAAAGAAACTCGTAGGCATCGCCTTTTTTCATCAATAAATCTACTTGTGCTGGTAAATTGCACTTCGTATTGGTTTCTTTGTAGGTCGTTTTCGGAGTCAGTTGTGAGTATCGTAGATTTCGCGAGGTGTACGTATTGAAAACACCTTCGTAAATAGAAGATTCATCATTTCCATCAGTCCAAACTCTATGCCCTCTTTTCCCCATGACAATTGCGGTACCGGTATCTTGACAAGATGGCAAAACCATATTGGCTGCAATATTGGCGTTTAACAACAATTGCTTGGCAACAAAACGGTCGTTGTCGGATGCATCTGGGTCGTCGAATATTGAACTCAACTGCTTCAAATGGGATGGCCGCAACAAGTGAGATACATCTGTCAAAGCGGCTTCTGTCAACTGTCTGATGGTATCTTGAGAAACAATCAAGAGATCTTCGCCGTTAAACGATTCTGTATGAACACCACCAATATCGAGCTTTCGATATTCAGTTTTTACAGGTGTTTGTTCAAAGAGTGGATGATACTCGAATTGCATGCTCTCTCCAACAAGATGGGTTGATAAGTACTTATATTCTAACCCGCCGTCGATGCAAGGTTCTTTCGATTGTTTTGAAGTATTTTAAAACAATCCAGTTGGGTCGGATCCCCTTTTCCAAAGAACATCGTACTTTCTGACTTTTGGTTGTGCAATATCACCTGTACATCAGACTCTCCCCAAACAAACACAACTCAACTTTACCAAACCGACTCCAACTCGAACATCCATCGATTTTGGGTTAGCATACCAGCATGATTTCTATTTTATTGTTGTCTTTTGGTCCGATAACTGGCTGTACGAATACTCCCCCAACAGAGTCTTCACAGACCTCACAAGTCTACACCGGACAGATTCAAAATGTTCAAGATTGTGCATTCTCCATCAACATTGATGTACTGGAATCTGGCAATCCAGAACCATTGCTGTTTACAAAAGCCCAACCAAATGGATCTTTTGAACTCACAATCCCGATACGCACGTCACAATCCCCTCTATCGATCCATGGATTTTGTTACAACAGTAAAGAGGATCTAGAAAACAATGTACGTCAATGGAGTACAGAACCCTTTTTGTTACTTCCAACACATGATGTGTACACGCCTATAAATATTAGATTGGCAACTGGGCAGCGAAGTTCGGAACCTGCCATCCAAGAAAAGGTCCCTACAGAGTACTCCACATGGGTTCAAAACCCACTCCTTGTTGAGTTTTATGGACTTAGATTTCCAGACCACAATCTGACAACCTCCGGAAGTCTACCAGAAATCAAACAAGGTGGATTAACCACCAACACGAGACGTACACATATTACAGCAACATTGGACTTCATCAAAGCCAACAGTGCTCCCATTCATCATTCCTTGCTCTTACCAAGTACAGAGCAACTGGATCTGTTGACCGTAGAAACAGCACCGCTTGCCATCTCATTACAAATAGTTGAACAGCAACTTCACTCTGCTTGTGCAGCACTTATTTTACAATGTCCTTCTGCCAATCTTCTTCGACAACAAGAATGGATTCTAAAAGACAAAAGCATCGTATCGACTCCTGAACTTACACAACAACGTGCAACACTTTGGCTTCGTGGACATCGATTAATACAGCATATATTACAGAATCAACAGGACGTTCCTTCAACCATCCCACTTCCGTCCGATTTGGCTTCCATAAGCAATACAAATGAAGCAATTATACTGCAGGAACGATTGGATTCCTTGTACAAAGAATATGGATTGAAAACGAACGGACTTCACTAATCCGTGTTTATTGAGTAGGCGTCAAACAACAACGCGTTCCAACATCTATCGACGTAGAATCTTCCTCTCGTATAAAAGCACGTGAACGACATCGGCCAAGTCCTGCAGACAACATGGCTCCACCACCACGAATTACTCCACCTTCGCCGGTATCCAATGCAACCCATTCCCACAGATTACCGGTCATATCAAAGATACCATCCGAGGTTTGACACTTCGAATGACTACCACTCTTCGCCAACTGACCACCCAACATAGTGTCTTTACTTGCACAAGCACCTGATTGATAGGTTGCACCGTATGGATATCCGTTCCACTCTGGTCCTTCACAAGCCAATGTCCACTCCGCTTCAGTACACACTCTTTTTCCAACAGATTGACATTCTTCTTGAGCATCAGACCATTGAATAGATCCCATGGGCATCTTGCCTTCTACATTTGGATATTCAAATGAATCGATACAAAAATCACCAACTCGAACCATATCATTAGGACAACTCCCTGTACTTCCCCAAGAAAGGCCTTGGGGCCTCCATTCTTCTCCACGACAACAACGAAAACCCAGGTCTTCATAGGACATATTCTTTGAAGTGACGGGATA